>Ga0209550_10000654_pt1 | contig 32940 bp, 27 predicted proteins | sample LauGreSuBDMM15SN_2_FD_187567 | JGI IMG/M metagenome (GOLD analysis project Ga0209550, IMG submission 187567) | Freshwater lake microbial communities from Lake Michigan, USA - Su13.BD.MM15.SN (SPAdes) (version 5) | ecosystem: Environmental > Aquatic > Freshwater > Lake | place: Lake Michigan... | reverse complement strand
TGGCAGGCCAGCTCCCACAAAACACAAGCCAAACACCCGCCAAAGCGTTGCGCCTTGCCTTTGTAGGAGCCAGCCTGCTGGCGAAGCGTGGCGGCAAACGTGCATCACCGCAGGCGAACATTCGCTGGCAGGCCAGCTCCCACAGAACACAAGCCAAACACCCGCCAAAGAGTTGCACCTTGTCTTTGTAGGAGCCAGCCTGCTGGCGAAGCGTGGCGGCAAACGGGCATCACCGCAGGCGATCAATCGCCGGCAGGCCAGCTCCTACAGGGGAAAAGCTAACTTGTCTTTGTAGGAGCTTGCCTGCAAGCGATGGCTGCCGTGCACACCCATGACCGCGCAGCGACCTGAACTTGCGCAAATTGCTGCGAATGGCCCCTCGAGTTTGCAAAAGTGCCTGGCCGTCCAGCCGGCTGGCCCTTGCCAGCCAAGACCCTCCGCTGGACCGGCCTGACCGTAGAATCTGATCCATGAAAATACTGATCAGCAACGACGATGGTTACCAAGCGCCCGGCATCGTCGCTCTCTATGAAGCCTTGCGCGATGTTGCTGATGTGGAAGTGGTGGCACCCGAGCAAAACAACAGCGCCAAGTCCAATGCCCTGACCTTGCATTCGCCCATGTATGTGCACCGGGCGGCCAATGGTTTTAGGTACGTCAATGGCACGCCCGCGGACTGCGTGCACATTGCGCTGACGGGTTTGTTGGGCTACCGGCCCGACTTGGTGGTTTCGGGCGTCAACAATGGCGCGAACATGGGCGATGACACCATTTACTCGGGCACCGTGGGTGCGGCCATGGAGGGGTATTTGTTTGGCATTCCGGCCATCGCCTTTTCTCAGACCGAGCGCGGTTGGGGCCACATTGAGGAGGCGGCCAAGCGGGCACGGCAATTGGTGCTGCACATGGCGCCGTCTATCGAGTCCAGCGCGAATGCCGGCCCCGCTGGAGCCGTGCCCTGGCTGCTGAACGTGAATATTCCTAATTTGCCTGCCGAGCAGATCAAGGGCGTGAAAATCGCCAGGCTGGGGCGCCGGCACGCCGCCGAGCGGGTCATCACGCAAACCAGCCCGCGGGGCGAAACCATGTACTGGATAGGCAGCGCAGGCCCCGCCAAAGACGACAGCGAGGGCACAGACTTTCACGCCACGGCACAAGGCTTTATGTCGATCACGCCTTTGCAAGTCGACCTGACAGACCACGAGCGCCTTCCCTTTTGGGCGCAGACTGCCGACAGCCTGAGCCGGACAGGGGCATGAGCGCGGCACGTCAGGGTCCCAAACCCCTGAAGCCCGTGAAGCCTGTTAAGCCCTCCTCTGAGGCGTCGCGCCCGCGATTCCCCGCCAGCCTCGATGCGCTGCTGCCCCAAGCCGCCAAACCTGCGGCGCTGCCCCGCGAGGCCTTGACCAAACCCGCCACCCGCACCCTGGGGGTGGGCATGGATTCAGAGGCGGTGCGGCGCGGCATGGTGCAAAAAATTGCCGCGCAAGGCATACAAGAGGCGAGCGTGCTGGCGGCCATGGCCAGCGTGGAGCGCCATCTTTTTGTCGATTCGGCCTTGGTCGGCCAGGCCTACGAAGACACCAGCTTGCCCATAGGCCTGGGACAGACCATCTCCAAGCCCAGCGTGGTGGCCCGCATGCTGGCCTTGCTGGTGCAAGGGCGCACGCAGCCCCTGGGCCGGGTGCTGGAAATTGGCACGGGCTGTGGCTACCAAGCCGCTGTGTTGGCCCAGCTGGCCACCGAGGTCTACAGCATAGAGCGCTTGCGCGGCCTGCATGACAAAGCCCGCGCCAATTTGAGGACGCTGCGGCTGCCCAATGTGCACCTGCTGTTTGGCGACGGCATGCTTGCTTTTGCCAAAGGCGCGCCTTATTCGGCCATCATTGCGGCGGCAGGCGGCCAAGCCATTCCGCTGGCCTGGACCGATCAGCTGGCCATGGGCGGACGGCTGGTGGCGCCTGTCCATGTGGACGCCCAAGCTCAAGCGCTGATGGTGGTCGACAAAACGCCACAGGGCTTGGTCTACAACCGGCTCGAGGCCGTGCACTTCGTCCCTTTAAAATCCGGTACCTTGTAAGCACGCTTGGTCAGTGTTTTTTCACCCTCAGGGGTGGGGAAAGACGGGCAGGGTGCGAGACTTGCTCCCTTTTCACTTTCGAAAGCGCCCGTGAAGAATTTGACCGGTCTGACCCTGATGGCACTGTGTGTGGCCCTGCTCACGGCCTGCAGCTCACGCCCCCTTTCAAAGGCCCCCGTCGAGGACCGTGGCACCAGCCTGCCTGCGGTCAGCGCCAGCCGGACCACCCCTGCGTTGGCCACGCCTGCGGCAGCGCCTGCCACCAGCGCCGAGGTGGTCAAATCCCTGCGCGGCCTGGACAACTTGGGCAAGCCGGGCTTTCACACGGTTCAGCGGGGCGATACCTTGATTCGCATTGCACTGGACAACGGCCAAAACTGGCGCGATGTGGCGCGTTGGAACAACCTGGACAACCCCAGCCTGATTGAAGTCGGTGAGGTGCTGCGCGTGGTGCCGCCACAGGGCGACGGCGTGGTGGCCCGCCCCATCACGGCCGGCGGTGCAGTGCCTGCGCCCCTGGGCACAGCCCGCCCTGCCGCGCCTGGCGCTTTGCCGCCTGCTGGCAGCGTGGCAGTCTCGCCTGCGGCCAGTGCCGCCAGCCCGAGCACCTCTACAGCCCCCAGTAACGCCTCCAGTGCAGCCAGTGCCCCCGCAGGTGAAGACGAAGTGGCCTGGATTTGGCCTGCACGCGGCACCACCTTGGCGGGTTTTGATGAGCTTAAAAACAAAGGCGTGGACATTGCCGGCCGTGCGGGCGACCCGGTGCTGGCCGCCGCCGATGGCCGTGTGGTGTATGCCGGCTCAGGCCTGCGGGGCTATGGCAACCTGGTTATCCTCAAACACAACAACACCTACCTCACGGCCTATGCCCACAACCAGTCTTTGCTGGTCAAAGAAGACCAGGCGGTCAAGCAAGGCCAAAAAATCGCAGAGATGGGCAGCACCGACGCTGACCGTGTGAAGCTGCACTTTGAAATCAGGCGCCAGGGCAAGCCGGTTGATCCGGCCCGGTATTTGCCCGCACGGTAAAGCAAGGGGGCCCGGCTGAGCCAGGCCGGGCTGTCCTCACCACAAAGCCTCAGGCCGCTGACGCAGCCTCAATTTGCTCGCCCAGGGCCAGCCAGCGCTCTTCGAGCGTGTCCAGCTCTTGGCTCACGGCTTTGAGGCCTTTGCCCGCCTCGGCAATCTCAGCGGGCGACGGGTTGGTCGCTAAACGGGCTTCAAGCTTGTCTTTGTCGGCATGGAGCGCCGCCATGCGCTGCTCAAGCTGGTCAAACTCTTTTTTCAGCGGCTTGAGTGCCGAGCTGGACACAGCCGCAGCCTTGGGCGCAGGCGCTGGGGCCTGCACCACCGCGGGGGCAGCGGCGGCCGTGCGGGCGGCAGCGCGCTGGCGCTTGGCCTCTTCCAGCAGGTAGCGCTGGTAGTCGTCGAGGTCGCCGTCAAAAGGCGAGACACCGCCGCGCGAGACCATCCAGAACTCGTCGCAGACGGCGCGCAGCAAGGCCCGGTCGTGGCTGACCAGCATGACCGTGCCCTCAAACTCGTTGAGCGCCACCGACAGCGCCTCGCGCGTGGCCAGGTCCAGGTGGTTGGTGGGCTCGTCGAGCAGCAAGAGGTTAGGGCGCTGCCACACCAGCATGCACAGCACCAGCCGGGCTTTTTCACCGCCGCTCATGCTGCCCACGGATTGGTTGACCATGTCGCCGCTGAAGTTGAACTGGCCCAAAAAGTTGCGCAAGGCCTGCTCGCGGGTTTCTTGGCCCGACAGCTTGCCGGCGGCCGTGCTTTCGCGGGCCAGGCGAATCATGTGCTCCAGGGGGTTGTCGTCCGGGCGCAGCACGTCAAGCTCTTGCTGGGCAAAGTAGCCAATGTTCAGGCCCTTGCCCTCGGTGGTCTCGCCGGCGAGCGGCGCCAACTCCCGCGCAATGGTCTTGACAAGGGTGGACTTGCCCTGGCCGTTGGCGCCCAAAATGCCAATGCGCTGGCCGGCCAGCACCGATTTGCTGATGCCGCGCACGATGACGGTGGGCTCGGTCTGGCCCTCGGGCGGGGGGTAACCCACGCTGATGTCTTGCAGGCTGAGCATGGGGTTGGGCAGGTTGGCTGGTTCCTTGAACTCGAAGCTGAAGTCGGCCTCGGCCAGCAGGGGCGCGAGCTTTTCCATGCGGTCCAGCGCCTTGACCCGGCTTTGCGCCTGCTTGGCCTTGCTGGCCTGGGCCTTGAAGCGCGAGATGAACTTTTGCAGGTGGGCGATTTTTTCTTGCTGCTTGGCAAAGGCCGACTGCTGGAGCAGCATTTTCTCGGCGCGCTGGTCCTCAAAGCTGGAGTAGTTGCCGCCGTAGCGCGTGAGCTGGGCTTTTTCAATGTGCAGCGTCACCTGGGTCACCGCGTCCAAAAACTCGCGGTCGTGGCTGATCACCAACATGGTGCCGGTGTAGCGCTGCAGCCAGCTTTCAAGCCACACCAGGGCGTCCAGGTCCAAGTGGTTGGTGGGCTCGTCGAGCAGCAGCAGGTCTGAGGGGCACATGAGCGCGCGGGCCAGCTGCAAGCGCATGCGCCAGCCGCCGGAAAAGCTGTTGACGGGTTTGTCGAGCTCGGCCACCTGAAAGCCCAGGCCCAAAATCAATGCTTGTGCGCGGGACTTGGCGTCGTGCTCGCCTGCGTCATACAGGTGCATGTAGGCGTGGGCAATGCGGTCGCCGTCGCCGCTGTCGTTGGCGGCCTTCACCTCGGCCTGGGCGGCCAGCAGGAGGGTGTCGCCCTCGATCACAAAGTCGGTGGCGCCTTGGGTGGTTTCAGGCATGTCCTGGGCCACCTGGGCCAAGCGCCATTGGGAGGGCACGCTGAACTCGCCGCCGTCTTCGTGCAAGCTGCCATTGAACAGCGCAAACAAGGTGGACTTGCCCGCGCCGTTGCGGCCCACCAGGCCGACTTTTTCGCTGGGGTTGAGGGTGGCGTTGGCGCGGTCGAGCAACACTTTGGCGCCGCGGCGCAGCACCACGTTCTTGAGACTGATCATGAATAAAAGAGGTTGAGGCTCTCGCTCAGGGCGAGGGCAGTTGGTCGCGCGTGAGCAGCAAGACTTGGTCGTGGCCGGCGCTGGTTTCCAGCCACAAGGGCTCCAGCATCGGAAAGGCGCGTTCAAAGTGCCCGCGCTCGTGGCCGATTTCCAGCACCAGCACGGCATGCGCGCTCATAAAAGAGGCCACTTGGCTGAGCAGGCGGCGAACAAAGTTCATGCCGTCCTCACCACCGGCCAGGGCCAGGGCAGGTTCGGCCTGAAATTCAGCGGGCAAGGCGGCCATGCTTTTGGCGTTGACGTAAGGCGGGTTGCACAGCACCAGGTCGTACAGCCCGGTGCAGGCGGCCAAGCCATCAGATTCAATGAGGTGGATGCGCTCGCCCAGATCGTGTCTGTCCACGTTCAGGCGGGCCACGGCCAGCGCGTCGGCGCTGATGTCGCTGGCCTCTACCTGCACCTCGGGGTAGGTGAGGGCGGCGATCACGGCCAAGCTGCCATTGCCGGTGCACACATCCAGCACGCGCTGGGTGTGCTCGCCCAGCCAGTGGTCCAGCGTGGCGTCGGCCATGAGTTCGGCAATGAAGGAGCGCGGAATGATGGCCCGCGCGTCCACATGAAAAGCCACGCCGCACAGCCAGGCCTCGCCCGTGAGGTAGGCCGCTGGCTGGCGGCTGGAGATGCGCTGGGCCACCAGGGCTTGCACGCTGGCTGCCGCCTCGGGGGCCACTGGCTGATCGCCAAGTTCATCGATGTCGCAGTCCAGCGGCAAGCCCAGTTTCCACAGCACCAGCCAGGCGGCTTCGTCAAAAGGGGTTTGCGTGCCTTGGCCCAGGCCGTTGGCCGCGCTCAGACCTGCGGCTTCCAACTGGGAGGCCATGGCTTCAATGAGTGGGCGCAAGCGCTGAGCGCTCATGCGCGGGCCACCGCGTCCAAGCGCTGCAGCACGCCTTGGTAAATGTTTTTCAAGGGGTCCAGGCTGGCCACGGCCACATGCTCGTTGATTTGGTGGATGCTGGCATTGACCGGGCCGAACTCGACGATTTGCGGGCAAATGCGCGCAATAAAGCGGCCGTCGCTGGTGCCGCCCGTGGTGGACAACTCTGAGGCCAAGCCGGTTTGCGCGTCTATGGATTCGCGCATGGCTTGCACCAACTCGCCAGGAGTGGTCAAAAAAGGCTGGCCGCTCAAGGTCCAGCTGATGTCAAACTCCAGTCCGTGCTTGTGAAGCACGGATTCCAGGCGCGACTGCAGATCCTCGGCCGTGGACTCGGTGGAAAAGCGAAAGTTGAAGTCCACCACCAATTCGCCAGGAATCACGTTGTTGGCACCTGTGCCCGCATGGATGTTGGACATCTGCCAGCTGGTGGCCGGAAAAAATGCATTGCCTGCGTCCCAAACGGTGGCCACCAACTCGGCCATGGCCGGGGCAAACTGGGCCATCGGGTTGCGCGCTAAGTGCGGGTAGGCAATGTGGCCCTGCACGCCTTTGACACGCAGCTTGCCGCTGAGCGAACCGCGCCTGCCGTTTTTGACCATGTCGCCCAATTGGTTCACGCTGGTGGGCTCACCCACGATGCAGTAATCGAGCTTTTCAGCGCGCGCTTCCAAGGCATTGACCACCACCAGCGTGCCGTCTTTGGAGGGGCCTTCTTCGTCGCTGGTGAGCAAAAAAGCGATCGACAGGGCAGGGTCGGGGTTCTCCGCCAAAAAAGCTTCTGTGGCCACCACCATGGCGGCCAGCGAGCTTTTCATGTCGGCTGCGCCCCGGCCATAAAGCAGGCCGTCCCGGTGGCTGGGCACAAAGGGCGGGCTGCGCCATTTGTCCAGCGGGCCGGTGGGCACCACGTCGGTGTGGCCCGCAAACACCAGCGTGGGCGCATGGGGGCCGGCCGAGCGTTTGGCCCAGAGGTTGCTCACCCGGAACTGCTCAGGGCCGCTGTCCATGCGCTCGCAGACAAAACCCAGTTTTTTAAGCCGCTGCGTGAACAGGTCCAGGCAGCCCGCGTCGTCCGGCGTCACGGAGGCGCGGCTGATCAGCGTTTCGACCAGCTCCAGGGTGGCACTCATACCAGATTCAATCGCGCAGCAGGTCGTTCAAGCTGGTGGTGGCGCGGGTTTTGGCATCCACGCGCTTGACGATGACGGCGCAGTACAAGCTGTACTTGCCGCCTGCCTTGGGCAGGTTGCCCGAGACCACCACCGAGCCCGCGGGAATGCGGCCGTAGGTCACGGTGTCGGCTTCGCGGTCGTAAATGGGGGTGCTTTGGCCGATGTACACGCCCATGGAAATCACCGAGTTCTCTTCCACGATCACGCCTTCGACCACCTCGGAGCGCGCGCCAATAAAGCAGTTGTCTTCAATGATGGTGGGGTTGGCTTGCAAGGGTTCGAGCACACCACCCAAGCCCACGCCGCCCGACAGGTGCACATTGGCGCCCACTTGGGCGCAGCTGCCCACGGTGGCCCAGGTGTCGACCATGGTGCCTTCGCCCACCCAAGCGCCAATGTTCACGTAGCTGGGCATCAAAATGGCGCCCTTGGCAATAAAGCTGCCGCGCCTGGCCACGGCAGGCGGCACCACGCGCACGCCGGTGGCGCGCAGCTGCTCTTCAGTCAGGTGCGAGAACTTGGTTTTGACTTTGTCAAAAAAGCCCAGGTCACCGGCGCGCATGAGCTGGTTGTCGTTCAGGCGAAAGGACAGCAGCACGGCTTTTTTAATCCACTGGTGCGTGGTCCACTGGCCCACGGCCTCGCGGGTGGCCACACGCAAGCTGCCATTGTTGAGCTGGGTGATGACGGACTCGACCGCATCGCGAATGTCTTGCGGTGCGGTGGCAGGAGACAGCTTGGCGCGGTCTTCCCAGGCAGCGTCAATGGTGGTTTGCAGTGCAGCGTGGTTCATGGCTGTGTTTATTTCTTGGATTGGATGAATTGAACAATGCGTTCGGCCGCTTCCAGGCACTCGGCGGTTTCGGCCACCAGCGCCATCCGCACGCGTCCGGCGCCGGGATTGCGGGGCACACCTTGCGCATCGAGTGCCTCACGGGCCAGGTAACTGCCGGGCAAAACCACCACATTGTATTGAGCCAGCAGCTCTTGAGAGAAAGCGGTGTCCGAGCCGTCAAAAGCTTGGGGCACGCCCGCCCACAGGTAAAAGCCTGCGTCGGGCAGGGCCACGTCCATGACCTGGGCCAGCAGGGGCGTGACCTGGGCGAACTTGTCTTTGTAGAGCTGGCGGTTGTGCGCCACATGCGCCTCGTCGTCCCAGGCGGCGCGGCTGGCCGCTTGCACCACCGGGCTCATGGCGCCGCCTTGGTAGGTGCGGTAGAGCAAAAAGGCCTTGAGTATGTCGGCATCGCCCGCCACAAAGCCCGAGCGCATGCCCGGCACGTTGCTGCGCTTGGACAGGCTGGTCAGCGCCACCAGGCGCTTGAAGTCTGTGCGCCCGAGTTGGGCCGCCGCTTGCAGGCCACCCAATGGCGGCTCATCCCTGAAATAAATTTCGCTGTAGCACTCGTCTGAGGCAATGACAAAGCCATGGCGGTCGCTGAGCTCAAACAACAGCCGCCATTCGTCCAAGCCCATCACCGCGCCCGCTGGGTTGCCCGGGGAGCAGACAAACAGCAACTGCGTGCTTTGCCACACCGATTCAGGCACCGCCGCCCAGTCAATGCCAAAGTTCAGCCGGGCTTGGCTGGGCGCGTAATGCAACTGGGCGCCCGCCAAAAGCGCCGCGCCTTCATAGATTTGATAGAAAGGGTTGGGGCACACCACGGTGGCCGGGCGGCTGGGGTCTATCACCGTTTGCGCCAGGGCAAACAAAGCCTCCCGCGAGCCATTGACGGGCAGCACCTGGCTGACCGCGTCCACGGTCAAGCCGTAGCGCCTATGGAGCCAACTGGCCATGGACTGGCGCAGGGCCAACTCGCCTTGGGTGGCCGGGTAGGTGGCCAGGCCACTTAAGCTCTGGCTGAGTGCGGTTTTGATGAATTCGGGCGTGGCGTGTTTGGGCTCGCCAATCCCTAAGCTGATGGGTCTGTAGGCCGGATTGGGGGTGACCCCGGTGTGAAGTTGGCGCAGCCGCTCGAAGGGATAGGCCTGCAGGCGCGAGAGGAGGGAATTCATCCGAGCATTATCAAAGATTGATGGGGCTGTTCTCAGGGCTTGCTGATGCCTGGTGAGTGCAAGCCGGCGAAGCGGATTGCGTTGGCAACCATCATCAAAATATAAATAATTGTTAATTAATTTCAGACGATCACTTTTGTAAAATAAAGTGTTCAATAATTGATGGTTGAATTTTTTAAAAAACAACCTATTCATGTACATCTTTAACCCATTCAACGCCATGCCGCTCGGGTTGCAAAGGCTGTTGGGCTGGGTCTCTAGCGACAGAACAGCAGCCGTGGAGGTTCAGTACCTTCGCAACCTCTATCGCAATTTTGTTTTTCATGGACCCGTGTGCATCGTCGCTGGCGTGTATTTGTATTTGTCGGCGCCGGATTTGGGGTCTGGTTTTTTGCTGCCTGTTTGGATGTTTTTGTTTGTGTTGCATCACACCATTCGAGGGTTGGTCGGCGTGGTCTATTCGCGCCGATTGAGCGACCCCACACCCTCGGCCATTCGCTTGTGGGTCTTGCTGTCTATCGCCATGCATTTCATGGGCGCTTTGCTGTTTGTTCCCATGGCGCTGTTCATCTACCCCAAGCTCGATCCTTTGGCGCAGCTCTGTCTGCTCATGGTGGTGCTGATCATCGTGGGCAATTCGGCATTCACCCTGGCTGGGCGCTGGGCTGAAATTGCGGTCTATGCGCCACCAATTTACCTGTCATTTGCCTGGGCCACTTGGCCTTTAGGGCATGCTTACGCCCAGCCCCTGTCCATTTTGGTGCTTTTGTTGTTCGGGCTTTATTTGTTTCAGGCGCGTAACCAGCATCGCGTGAATCTAGAGGGTTTTGGTCTGGCCCAGCGCAATGGCGAATTGGCAGTCGAACTCCAGCTTAAGAACATGCAATTGCAGGAGGTGGCAGCAGGTCGCAGTCGCTTGTTGGCCACCGTCAGCCATGACCTCCGGCAACCCGCGCATGCCATTGGCTTGTTGTGCGAAAGGGCTATGCTGGAAACACAGCCTGCCTTGGTCCTGCAGTCCTTGAGTGTCCTCAATGAGTTGAGTCAATCCTTGAGTGCCTCACTGAGCACCTTGATGGACCTGACCCGCTTGGACGCCGGTCTGGTCAAAGCCAATGTGCGGCCTGTGGCGCTCGGCCAGGTCTTGTCGCGTTTGGAGGCGGAGTTCGCGGAGTCTGCTCATAAAAAGGGCTTGGCTTTGAAGGTGACCACATCGGAGCTGTGGGCCAAGACGGACCCGGTGCTGCTGCATGGGGTGCTGGCCAATTTGGTATCCAATGCCATCAAATACACCCGCAGCGGCACCGTCGACGTGTCCGTGTCGGTGCTGGATGAAAATATCACCATTGCTGTCACAGACACTGGCATGGGCATCAAGCCGGACAAACTCGGCCAGATTTTTAAAGAGTTTGTGCGACTTGAAGGGGCCGAGTCTGGGATGGAGGGCTTGGGTTTGGGCTTGTCCATCGTCAAGCGCTATGCAGAAGTGCTGGGCCATCAGATTTTTGTAAGCTCTCAATTCCAGCTCGGATCGTGCTTTTCCGTCAGATTGCCAGCCATCTTGGCCACGGCCACCCCTGCAGAAGTTCAAGCTTTGTCTCAGGCCATGACCTTGAGCGATGGGCGCCTGCAAGGCCTGAATGTGCTGGTGGTCGACAACGTGGACCTGGTGCTCAGCAGCATGGTGCGCACGCTCAGTGGCTGGGGTTGCGAGGTCTATGCGGCCCGCTCTTTGTCCGAGGCTGCCAGGATCACTAAGGGCAAAAAGCTGGATGTGCTGATCAGTGACTTTCACCTGGGTGATGAAGAGCCTGACGGATTGATGTTGATTGAGCACCTGCGCAGCCTGCAGGCTCGCCCGGCCGAACTGCTTCCAAGTTTGCTGATGACTGGCGATGTGTCTGCCCAGTTGGAAGCTGAGGCAGGTCGTTGTCAAGTGGGCATCTTGCACAAACCCGTGCGGCCTGCCGTGCTTCAGCACCGCATGCTGAGCCTGCTGCATGCGCCAGCGCTGGCCCGCAGCCTGAGCGCGTCATGATAAAAAAATTCATGCTCTCGGGCAAACATCAGAGGCACTGGTGCTGGCTCAGATCGGTCTGCCACGCCAATCTGGGACTGATCAGCCGCGTGGTCCACCGCGAATTGTGGATCTCCCCCTGTCCAAGGTGTTTCCCATGAGCCAGTGGCTGAGACCGCTTTGGACCTTGGTTTGCAGTCAGGCCACGGCTGTATTTTCACATTGGCTGGGGAGTCGCTCGGCGGCCCCACTCAAAGTTGGGGGCCTTGAGGCTGAGTCGCTGCGCACCACCTTTGGCTACTACCTTTTTCTGAGCCCTTTGTGCATTTTTGCGGCTTTGTACCTTTACGCCAAGGTCCAATATGTGCCAGCCAGCAGCCTCACGCTGGAGTGGATCATCGTCTGCGTGTGCTTTCACACTGTGCGAGTCGTTTGCGGGCTGGCACTGATTCGCCAGGTCCATTTGAAGCATGAGCAAATCATGCGTTGGAGTCGCATTTCTTTCTGGCTCCATGCCTTTGAAGGACTGATGGCCATGGTTTTTGCCCTCTGGATTTGGCCCTTGTACCCCATGGTGGAGCAGCTTTTTCAACTCATGGCGGTGATGTTCTTGGTGGCGGGTACATCGTTTGCCCTTTCGGGTCGATGGCGTCCGATTGTTGCATTTGCGCTGCCTACCCATTTGGCGTTTGTTTGGTCTGCATCTCAGCTTGAGCACATGTATGCACAGCCCGTGTTGGTGATGGTGCTGATGTTTTTCGGTTTGCACTTTTTGAATGCCCGCGGTCACCACTTGGCCAATGTCCAGGGCATTGAACTGGCTCGGGAACTCGAACTTAAAAATACGCAATTACATGAACTGGCTGCTGGCCGAAGCCGCTTGTTGGCCACGGTGAGTCACGATCTACGGCAACCAGCGCATGCCATTGGCTTGCTGTGTGAACGCGCCATGCTGGAGACCCAGCCTGGTCAACTCAAGCAATCGTTGGGTGATCTCAATGAGTTAAGCCAATCACTCAGTGCATCACTCAGTACCTTGATGGACCTGACCCGCTTGGATGCTGGCTTGGTCACGGCCAACATACAGCCCTTGCCGTTGAGCCAAGTGTTGTTGCGGGTTGAAGCAGAGTTTGCTCAGTCTGCTCTTAAAAAGGAATTGGCTTTTGTCGTGGCCTCTTCCACGTGGTGGGTGCGTTCTGACCCGGTTTTGCTCCATGGTGTGCTCTCTAATTTGGTGTCCAATGCCATCAAATACACACGTGCTGGCCGGGTGGATGTCGAGTTGTTCATGCAAGACAATGAAATCACCATTTCGGTGCGAGACACGGGAATGGGTATTCCGCCTGAAAAAATCGACCACATTTTTAAAGAATTTGTTCGACTTGATCGGGCTGATTCAAGCACCGAAGAAGGTCTTGGGTTGGGTTTGTCCATTGTTAAACGCTACGCGCAGTTGCTGGACCTCAACTTGTCCGTGAGTTCCCAGCTCAATCAGGGCTCGTGTTTTTCCATCCGTTTACAGGCCATTGAGGCCGTGGCCGTTCATGCGCAGGTCCGGGCCCTGTCGCATGCCATGTTCCTTAATGACACTCGTCTCCAAGGGCTTAGGGTGTTGGTGGTGGACAACGTCGAGTTGGTGCTCAGCAGCATGTTGAGAACGCTTGCGGGATGGGGCTGCGAAGTCCACGGGGCGCGATCGCTGGCAGAAGCTTCAGCCGTGATCGAGGGCATCACGCTCAATATGGTGATCAGCGACTTTCACTTGGGCGACAAACAACCAGACGGCTTGGTGCTGATCGAACATTTGCGTCGCTTGCAAGGCCGCCATGGCCACTCTCTGCCTGCGCTGCTCATGACCGGCGATGTGTCAGGCCATCTGGAAGCTCAAGCCAGACGATGTCAAGTGGATGTCCTGCACAAACCCGTGCGACCCGACGTGCTGCTGCACCGTGTACTGAGTCAGCTGCAACTGGCCCCGGTGTCGGTTGCTGAAGCTCCAGTCTTGCTTTGATGCAGCTGTAAAAACTTTCCGATACAAAGCTTTTGAACACCCGAATGACCACGCCAACCCCAGATTCAATCTCGACTTTGTCATGGCTCACCCGCTGGCGCCGTTGGCTGCTGCGGTTCGAAGGCATGGAGCCGGCCGATGTGGAGACCGAGTACCTGCGCAGTTTGTTCCGCAACTATTTGTCCAACAGCCCGCTGGCTATTTTCACCACCTTGTTTCTTTACAACGCGGCGCCCATATTGCCGCCCGGTAACGCTGCCTTTGTGTGGGTGGTTTGCAATGTCCTGTTTCATACCTTGCGGACATTGGCAGGCATCGCCTACATGCGGCTGGTGAATTTGAATGCGCAGGAGTTGCGTCTGTGGGGGTTTTTGTCCGTGTTCCTGCAGATGGTCGACGGCTTGCTGATGGTCACTCTGGCCTTGGCCATCTATCCCACCATAGACCCCTTGGGTCAAAGCGCCTTGCTGATGGCCAGCTTGATCATTGTGGGTGCCACGGCCAGCAGTTTTGCTTGGCGCTGGTGGTCCATGGCGGTGTATGTGCCGCCGACTTACCTGTCTTTTGCCTGGGCCACCTGGACTTTAGAACACGCCTATGCCAAGCCTGTGGCCCTATTGGTCTTGGTGTTTTTTATTCTCTATCTTTTTTATGCCCGCAACCACAGGGACTTTGTGGCTCAGGCCATGGACCTGGGCAGGCGCAACGGAGAGTTGGCGCGCGGCAATGGCGAGTTGGCACGGGAACTGCGCGTGAAAAACGAGGAACTCCAAGAGGTGGCCACCGCCCGCAGCCGGCTTTTGGCCACTGTCAGCCACGATTTACGGCAGCCGGCCCATGCCATTGGCCTGTTGTGCGAGCGGGCCTTGTCGGAGGCCAACCCTAGCGCTTTGAAAGAGTCATTGGGTGACTTGAATGAATTGAGTCAGTCCTTGAGTGCCTCACTGTCTACCTTGATGGACCTGACGCGGCTTGACGCAGGACTGGTCACGGTGCATCAAGCCGCCACCCCGCTCAGCCAGGTCTTGCTCAGGCTGGACGCCGAATTCAGTGCGTCGGCCAGGCACAAGGGCTTGGAGTTTGTGCTGCCGCAATCGACGCACTGGGTGCAATCTGACCCCGACCTGCTGCACGGGATCTTGGCCAACTTGGTCTCTAACGCCATCAAGTACACCCGCCAAGGCAGGGTGCATGTGCTGGTCAGCGAGTCCGGTGAGTTTGTGACGGTGTCTGTGCGAGACAGTGGCGATGGGATTCACAAAGACAAGCTCGAGTTGATTTTTAAAGAGTTCGTCAGGCTCGATGCATCGGAGTCTGGCACCGAAGGCTTGGGGCTGGGTTTGTCCATTGTTCGGCGTTACGCATCTTTGCTGAAGCACGAATTGACCGTGGATTCTGAGCCCAAGCGCGGCTCGTGCTTTTCAATCACCTTGCCCTTGACCAGCGCCGACCGCCAGCAAAGCGAAACGCATGCCAATGCCCGCAACTTGGCCATCAAAGACGACAGGCTGCGGGGCTTGCGTGTGCTGGTGATAGACAACGTGGACATGCTCTTGAGCAACATGTCCAAAACATTGGGCACCTGGGGGTGCCATGTTCATTCGGCCCACAACATCACCGAAGCCTTGCAAGTGGCCGAAACAAATCGCCTTGACATGGTGATCAGCGACTTTCATTTGGGCGACAGGGAGCCCGATGGACTGGCCCTCATCACCGCCATGCGCAGTTTGAGCGGGCTGCAGACGCAGACCTTGCCCGCCATCTTGATGACCGGTGATGTGTCGTCGCAACTTGAAAATGACGCCCTCAGGCGCAAAGTGCGCCTGCTCCACAAACCGGTGCGACCCGCCCTCCTGCAAAACTGCATGCTGCAGCTGCTGTCTCAGGCGGAGGCACAGACTCAGGCCCAGCCCGAGCTTCCCATTGCCTGATTTTTAAGCGCCAGGTCGCCCCTTTAAAAACTGGTGCAGCGCGTCAAGGCTTTCAGCCACACGCTCCAGGTCTTGGGCGGTGGCGGGTGTGTCGACGCGACTGGCGGCTGCAAAATAAAATTTCAGGTAATCACCCAGCGCATACAGGCCTTCCTGCGCTTCTTGAGGGTCGGAATCGCAAAGAATGATGGCTCGTGTCACTGCGTTGAGCACAGCATGTTGTTCTATTTTCATGGGGGGTGATGAATAAATGAATTCTTTACTGCTTATGCATGGCACCGAAAAGGTCTTGGCTGTCCCTCTTTTGGCGCATTTAAGTGTCACACAAAATCGAGCGCTAAACGCAAGTCAAGCCCATGGTCGAGACATAATTGTTAGTTTGCACAATCTGCCTGCGCTCCGTGCACTGGTCAGGTCTGCGTTTTGCTTTTTTCTGGGCACCTTGGTCTTGGCCGGGGTTGCTGTTTATTTTCAGGTCAGTCGTGCGCCTCAACTCGATCAAGCTGTCTGGCTTTAAGTCCTTCGCTGAGCCGACAAATTTCTTGCTGCCTGGCCAGTTGGTGGGGGTGGTGGGCCCCAATGGCTGCGGCAAATCCAACATCATGGACGCGGTGCGCTGGGTGCTGGGCGAGAGCCGCGCCAGCGAGTTGCGCGGTGAGTCCATGCAAGACGTGATCTTTAACGGCACCAACACCCGCAAGCCCGCCAGCCGTTCCAGCGTGGAGTTGGTGTTTGACAACGCGGACCACCGCGCCGGTGGCCAGTGGGGCCAGTTTTTGGAAATTGCGGTCAAGCGCGTGCTCACCCGCGACGGCACCTCCAGCTATTACATCAACAACCAGCCGGTGCGCCGCCGCGATGTGCAAGACGTGTTCTTGGGCACGGGCTTGGGGCCACGGGCTTACGCCATCATTGGCCAGGGCACCATCAGCCGCATCATTGAGTCCAAACCTGAAGAGTTGCGTCTGTTCTTGGAAGAAGCTGCAGGCGTCTCCAAATACAAGGAGCGCAGGCGCGAGACGGCCCACCGCCTGAGCGACACCCGCGAGAACCTCATTCGCGTGGAAGACATCTTGCGCGAGTTGAGCGCCAACCTGGACAAGCTCGAAAAGCAAGCCGAGGTGGCTTCGCGCTACCACGCCCTGCACAGCGACGCCACGCTCAAGCAACACCAGCTGTGGTTTTTAAAGCGCGCTGAAAGCCTGGCCGACCAAGGCAAAGTCAAGGCCGATGCTGAAAAAGCCATCAACGACCTGGAAAGCCGGCTGGCCGACCTGCGCCACGTTGAGGCCGACCTGGAGACCATACGCCAAGCCCATTACGCGGCGGGCGACCACGTCAACCAGGCCCAGGGCAAGCTGTATGAAGCCAGCGCCGAAGTGGGCCGCCTGGAGGCTGAAATTCGCTACGTGGTCGAGGGCCGCCAGCGCATGGAGCAGCGCTTAAAGCAACTGCGCGAGCAGGCCACCCAGTGGTCCACCCGCCGCGAGGACGCGGCAGCCGAAATTGAAACTTTGGCCGAGCAAACCATGCAGGCCGAGATGCAGAGCGAACTGCTGGCCGCCCAAACTGAAGACCAAGCCGGCCAGTTCCCCACCTTAGAAGAGGGCTTGCGCGCCGCCCAGTCCGCGGCCAATGCCCAGCGCGCCAGTGTGGTGCAGGTCCAGCAGCAAATCCAGGTGCTGGCGGTTGATCAGCGCAACGTGCAAGACCAGTCGCGCCAGCTCAGCCTGCGCCGCGAGCGTTTGGTGGCCGACCGTCAAGCCCTCCATGCCCCAGACGAGGGGCGGTTGAGCGAATTGCAGCAGCAGTCAGCCGACGGGCAAGAAGCCCAAGAATCGCTGGAGGCCCAGTTGGGCGAGCTCACCGACAGCGTGCCCCAGCTCGACCAAGAGCGGCAAAGCAGGCAGCAAGCGGTCAACACAGAGTCGGCCAGGCAAGCTGATTTGTCGGCGCGCCTGGAAGCCCTGCGGGCGCTGCAAGACAAAGTTAAAACTGACGGCAAGCTCACCCCCTGGCTGCGCAAGCATGGCCTAGAGAGTTTGCAAGGCCTGTGGAGCCGCATCCATGTGGAGCCCGGCTGGGAAAACGCCCTGGAGGCGGCGCTGCGCGAACGCCTGGGGGCGCTGGAGGTCAGTCGCTTGGACATGGTGCGTGGCTTTGCCGGCAGCGACGGCAAAGACGTGCCCCCCGCCAAACTGGCTTTTTACAGCCCGCCCCTGGCGGTCAGCCCCACCGCGCCTCACACGGCCGGGCTCAAGCCCTTGGCCGACATGTTGCGCCTGTCAGACGCCGGCCAGACTGCGCTGCTGGCCGACTGGCTGCACGGCTGCTATGCCGCCACCAGTCTGGAGCAAGCCCTGGCCCAGCGCGACCAACTCGCCGCCGGCCAGACCTTGTACGTGGCTGCCGGCCATGCGGTGGAGCGCCACAGCCTGAGCTTTTTCGCCCAGGACTCCGAGCAGGCCGGCTTGCTGGCCCGCGCCCAAGAGATTGAGAACCTGGACAAACAGCTGCGTGCCCAGGTTTTCCTGCTGGAAGACGCCCGCAGCACCGCATCACGCACCGAAGCCGCTTATGCCGATGCCGCCCAGCGCTTGGCCGCCATCCGCCGCGAGGCCGCCGAAGGCCAATCCAAGCTGTACCAGCTGCAGGTGGAGCTGCTTCGCCAAACCCAGCTGGCCGAGCAAACCCGGGCGCGCAGTGCGCAAATTCAGGGCGACTTGCAAGACATTGACGCGCAGCTCGACGAATTGCAGGAGCGGAGTGTGACGGCCGAGGCCCGCTTTGAAGAGCTTGACATGCAGCTGGCCGACCAGCAAGAGCGCCATGCCCAGCTCGAAGACCGCGTGATCGAGGCCGAGCGCCGACTGAGCGAGTCCCGCGAGCAGCAGCGCGCCCTGGAGCGCCAAGCCCAAGAAGCGCAGTTCGCCTTGCGCAGCCTGGCCTCCCGCCGTGACGAGCTCAGCCGCGGCATGGGCATGGCAGACCAGCAGGCTGCCTCGCTGGTGGACGAAGAGCAGCGTGCTCAGCAAGAGCTGACCCGCTTGTCTGACGCGGCCGCCACCGCGGGCCTGCACAACGCGCTGGCGCTCAAGCTCGAGCGCGAAGCGGAATTGGCTGCCAAACGCAGCCAGTACGACGACCTCACGGCCAAACTGCGCGCCAGCGACGAGCGCCGCTTGCAGCTCGATCGCGAGATGGACCCGCTGCGGCTGCGCATCACCGAGCTGCAGCTCAAAGAGCAAGCCGCGCGAATTGGGCTGGAACAGTACGAGCAGTTGCTGGCCGACGCCCAGGCCGACCTGCCCGCATTGGAGGCGACTATTGCGGTGGGCGCCGTGCGGCTGACTGGCCTGCAAGGCGAGATTGACAGGTTGCACCGCGAGATTGCGGCTTTGGGCGCGGTCAATTTGGCGGCGCTTGACGAGCTGAGCACTGCGCGCGAACGCAAAGGCTTTTTGGATGCGCAAACGGCCGACCTCACCGACGCCATGACCACGCTGGAAGACGCGATCCGCAAAATCGACATCGAAACCCGTCAGTTGCTCTCCAGCACGTTTGAGACGGTCAACGGCCACTTTTCCCGCATGTTCCCGGAATTGTTTGGCGGCGGCCAAGCCAAGCTGACCATGACCGGCGATGAGATCTTGGACGCCGGTGTGCAGGTGCATGCTCAGCCGCCGGGCAAAAAGAACCAAACCATTCATTTGCTCTCAGGCGGCGAAAAAGCACTCACCGCCATTGCCCTGGTGTTTGCCATTTTTCAGCTCAATCCTGCCCCTTTTTGCTTGCTCGACGAGGTGGACGCGCCGCTCGACGATGCCAACACCGAGCGCTACGCCAAGCTGGTCACCAGCATGAGCCGCGACACGCAGTTTTTATTCATCAGCCACAATAAAATTGCCATGGAAATGGCCGAACAATTGATCGGCGTGACCATGCAGGAGCAGGGCGTCTCCCGCATCGTTGCTGTCGACATGGAGTCGGCTGTGGGCATGGCAGACACCGCCTCATGAACAACTTACAACTTGGTCTGGCCATTTTTGGTGCAGTGCTGCTTGCCGCTGTGATTGCGCATGGCGCCTGGACATCCCGCAAAAGCCTGCCTAAACAGGCCGAACCCGAGGCCACCCGCGACGCTGAAAACGCCTACTTGGGCGATGGTCCCAGCGAGCGCGTCGAGCCATCCATGGACGAGATTGACCAGGTGGGCAGCCTTCCTGCGGACGAATTCAAGTCTTTGCCCAGCTTGCGCAAAGACCGCTTGCTCGATGCGCTGATCGATGTGATGGCGCCCATTTCTTTGGAGAACGCAGTCTCGGGCGACGCGGCCTTGGCCAGCTTGCCCGCCACCCGCCGCGCGGGCAGCAAGCCTTTTGCGGTGGAAGGGCTGAACGCGGCCACCCAGGTCTGGGAGGCCCCGGTGGCCGGCCAGCGCTACAGCGCGTTTCAAGCCGGCGTGCAACTGGCCAACCGAATGGGCGCGATCAATCAAATTGAGTATTCCGAATTTGTCACCAAGGCCCGCGCCTTTGCCGACGCAGTGGGCGGCGAGCCCCTGTTCCCCGAGATGCTCGACGAGGTCGCCCGCGCCAAGGAGCTGGACCAGTTTGCCGTGGCGCACGACGCGCAACTGAGCTTTGTGCTGCGCGCCCGCCAGGCTGCCTGGAGCGCCGGCTACATTCAGCAAAGCGCAGCCCGCCTAGGATTTGTGGCCGGTGTGATTCCTGGTCGCATGGTGCTGCCGGCCTCCCAAGAAGGCCAGCCGCCTGTGCTGGTGCTGAGCTTTGACACCCAGGCGGCTCTCGCCGAGACGCCTGAGCAGACCGCGCTGCGCGAATTCACGCTGTCCTTGGACGTGCCCCAAGTGGGGCGCACTGAAAAGCCGTTTGAGCGCATGTGCGAAGTGGCCCTGGCCTTGGCCGCCAGCATGGAAGGCTCGATCACCGACGACAACGGCGGTCAAATCCGTGCCGACACCATGGAGGCCATCCATGCCGACCTGCAAAATCTGTGCGATACCCTGGACGCTCGCGATCTGTCGGCGGGCTCCCCCCTGGCCAGACGCTTGTTTTCTTGACCCTTTGAAAATGCAGCGCCCGGGCTGAGTCTGCGCTTGCTTTTTCGCTTGCTTTTGCTTATGTCCCTCGCGGGCCAGTTTTTCGCCGCACACCCATGACCGACGACCTCTTTGACCAGGTGACCCCGGCCGAGCGCGTGCAAGCTCTGCGAGTGCAGTTGCACCACCACGCCCATCGTTATTACGTGCTCGACGAGCCCGAGATTCCCGACGCCGAATACGACAAGCTTTTTCAAGAGCTCCAAGCGCTGGAAGCCGCGCACCCCGAACTCGCAAGCCCGGACTCGCCCACCCGCCGCGTGGGCGGGGCGGTGCTGGCGCAGTTTGCCAGCGTGCGCCATGCGGTGCCCATGCTGAGCATTCGCACCGAGACCGACACCGAGGCCACGGGCGCCCAAGCCTTTGACACGCGGCTGCGCCGAGAGCTGGGCTTGAGCCCGGCAGACCCTGACTTGAACTACGTGGCCGAGCTCAAGTTCGACGGCCTGGCGCTCAACTTGCGCTACGAGCGCGGCAGCTTGGTGCAAGCGGCCACGCGCGGCGACGGCGAGCAGGGTGAGGACGTCACGCAAAACATATTCACCATCCGCCAAATCCCGCTCAAGCTGTCCACAACCGCGCCGCCGGCGGTGCTGGAGGTGCGCGGCGAGGTTTATATGCGCCGGGACGACTTTGAAGCGCTCAATGAACGACAGCGCGAAAAAATCGCCCAAGGCGCCAAAGGCGAGAAAACCTTTGTCAACCCGCGCAACGCCGCCGCCGGTGCGGTGCGCCAGCTCGATTCGGCCATTGCCGCCCAGCGCCCCTTGAGCTTTTTTGCCTACGGCCTGGGCGAGGTGGTGCTGGCCGAGGGCGCCAGCGCCCCCGACAGCCACCACGGCTGGTTGATGCAGCTGCGCGACTGGGGCTTGCCCGTGGCACCGCAAACGCAGCTGGCCCAGGGCGCGGCCGAGCTGGTGGCTTTTCACCAGGCCATGGGGCAGGGCCGCGATGCCTTGCCCTTTGACATTGACGGCGTGGTCTACAAGGTCAACAGCTTGGCGCTGCAACAGCGCCTGGGCTTTGTCAGCCGCGAGCCGCGCTGGGCGGTGGCCCACAAATACCCCGCGCAAGAGCAATTGACCACCGTGCTGGCCATTGATGTGCAAGTGGGCCGCACCGGCAAGCTCACCCCCGTGGCCAAGTTGGCGCCTGTGTTTGTGGGCGGCGTCACCGTGACCAATGCCACCTTGCACAACGAAGACGAGGCGCGCCGCAAAGACGTGCGCGTGGGCGACACCGTGGTGGTGCGCCGCGCTGGTGACGTGATTCCCGAGGTGGTCAGCGTGGTGGCCGACAAACGCTTGGCCGACGGCGCCTTGTTCACCATGCCCCGCCAATGCCCGGTCTGCGGCTCGGCCGCCGTGCGCGAAGAAGGCGAGGCCGACTACCGCTGCACGGGCGGTATTTTTTGCCCGGCCCAGCGCAAAGAAGCCATACTGCACTTTGCTCACCGGCGCGCGGTGGAAGTGGAAGGCCTGGGCGACAAAATGGTCGAGCAACTGGTGGACGCCAACCTGGTGCGCAACCTGACCGACCTCTACCGATTGGGGTTTTCAGCGCTGGTGAATTTGGACCGCATGGCCGACAAATCGGCCAGCAAACTGCTGGACGCCATTGAACGCTCCAAGCAAACCACGCTGCCCCGCTTTATTTTTGGCCTGGGTATACGCCACGTGGGCGAAGCCACGGCCAAAGCCTTGGCCCGCCACTTTGGCCAGCTCGACGCCGTGATGGCGGCCAGCACCGAGCAGTTGCTGGAGGTGGCCGACGTGGGCCCCGTGGTGGCCCAGAGCATTCGCACCTTTTTTGACCAAGCCCACAACCGCGAGGTGGTCGAGCAGCTGCGCGCCCTGGGCCTGAGCTGGCCCGAGGGCGAGCCCGCCGCCCGTCCCGTGTTGGTGCTCAGCGGCAAAACCTTGGTGATCACCGGCACCTTGCCCAGCCTCAGCCGCGACGAGGCCAAAGACCGCATTGAGGCCGCTGGCGGCAAGGTGGCCGGCTCGGTCAGCAAAAAAACCGACTACCTGGTGGCCGGTGCCGAGGCCGGCAGCAAGCTGGCCAAGGCGCAAGAGCTGGGCGTGGCCTTGCTCGACGAGGCCCAACTTTTGGAGCTCTTGAATGGCAGTGCATGAGATTTTGAAAATGGGCGACGCCCGCCTTTTGCGCCTGGCCCAGCCCGTGTCCAGCTTGGCGCTGGGCAGCGCCAAGCTGCACCAACTGGTGGCCGATATGTTTGACACCATGCAAGCCGTCAACGGCGCGGGCCTGGCCGCACCGCAAATTGGCGTGGACTGGCAACTGGTGATTTTTGGCAGCGGCCAAGTCAACCCCCGCTACCCCGACGCACCCACCGTGCCGGTGACAGTGCTGATCAACCCCGTCATCACGCCCGTGGGCGACGAGGAAGAAGAGGGCTGGGAGGGCTGCTTGTCGGTGCCTGGCCTGCGCGGCGTGGTGCCCCGTTTCAAGCGCATTCGCTACCAGGGCCTGGCCCCGGACGGCAGCGCCATAGACCGCACGGTCGATGGCTTTCACGCCCGCGTGGTGCAGCACGAATGCGACCACCTGATAGGCAAGCTCTACCCCATGCGCGTGCGCGATTACAGCCGTTTTGGTTTTACCGAGGTGCTGTTTCCGGGCTTGGATGCGGCCGAGGACGATTGAGCTGGCGCGCGCTGGCCGAATGGGTCTTGAGGCCTGAGCCCAGCTGGTCTGCCTAGGCCTGCTCAATGGCCCGCAGACCTGCCAAGGCCAGCCGGATGCGGCGGCGAACCAGGCGCCGATGGATGATTCGTTGGCCAGTTTGGGGTTTTGAGGGGCGTGCTCAGGCGGGTGAGTGCGTACTAAGCCAGTCCTTGAGCGCGTCGTCAATGCGCGTCTGCCAGCCAGCCCCCGTGGCCTTGAAAGCCGACATCACCTCTGGCGACAGGCGGATGGTGGTGGCCTGCTTGGTGGGCGCCTTCTGCGGCCCGCGCACCCCAGCGCTGCGGTTCATGTCCTTCAGCTGGGCTTGTAAATCGGCGGGCAGCACATCAGCGGCAGGCTTGAACCGCCGCAGATCAGCAGCCGTCAACTCGCGGACTTCGCCGCTCTCGTCAATCAGTGGTTTGGGTTTGCTCATAACTCTTGACTTCTCTGGTGTTGGCCTTGCGAAAACTGATGACTCGAATGCCATCAGCAGCCTGGGTAAAGCACAGCACATGCAGCCGCTTGCCCAGCCAGCCAAGCGCCACGAATCTTGTTTCAGGGTAGGGCTTGCGTGCGTCCTGCCAGATGCGCGCCGTGCCGAAATCAAAGCCGACCACCTGCTCAAAGCTCAGTCCTCTATCCCGGACGTTATCTGCATTCTTGGTGGCATCGAATTCGATGTGCATGACTGATTGTAATAACAATTTGGAGGTGAAGAGTGACTGCAATCAGCGCTTTTCCCCGGCTTTGCGCACCTATGGGCTTGGCGGACCGATCAAACCCATGAGCCATGCGCCAGCCAGAGTCCACACAGCGACATCACACTCAAGCACAGGAGGTCAAAGCGCAGGCCACGCCTGACCGAGGCTGGTGGAATTTGTGGCCACTGCGCAAGGCGCAAAGCGCGGCGCATCCAGATTTTGGTTAGCACAATCCAGAGGCTGCCGAATGTAAAAAATGCCATCTTGACCGCAAAGTACTCACTGTTCAGGTAATAGCTTGTCGGTTTTGCCCACCACAGCAGCAGACCCAAACCACTCAGCAGCATCAGGCCAGCCATGGCGCCCGAGACTTTGTCCCAACGGCGCAATCGCAACACCGCCGATTCATCCAATGCCTGCGCCGAGATCAAGCGATTTTTTTGAATGCTGCTGACCACTAGCATGACCCAAGCCAGCAAGTGCAGAAGTTTGACAAGGGTCAGGGCCATGGTGGTGGACAGCTGTGGAGCAAAGGGAGAGTCTCCACCTTATCAGAGCTTGGCCAGCCGCTCCAGCGCCGCGTTCAGCGTTTCGTCTTTTTTGGCGTAGCAAAAGCGCACCACGCGCTGGTCAAAACCATCGCCGTAAAAGGCCGACAAGGGAATGGCGGCCACGCCGACTTCGCTGGTGAGCCATTTGCAAAAATCGGCCTCGCCCAGCTCACTCACGGCGGAGATGTCCACGCACTGAAAGTAGCTGCCCTCGCTGGGCAAGAGTTTGAAGCGGGTGTGCTCCAGCCCTGCGCGGAACAGGTCGCGTTTGCGCTGGTAAAAGGCCGGCAGTTCCAGGTAGGGCGCGGGGCTTTGCATGTAGCGCGCCAGCGCGTGCTGCATGGGTGTGTTGACGGTGAACACATTGAACTGGTGCACCTTGCGGAACTCGGCACTCAGCGCGGCAGGGGCGGCCACAAAGCCGACCTTCCAGCCGGTGACATGGTAGGTTTTGCCAAAGCTGCTCACTATGAAAGTGCGCGCGGCCAGGCCCGCAAAACTGGCGGCGCTGTGGTGCTGGCGCTGGGGGGCGTCAAACACCATGTGCTCGTAAACCTCGTCAGAGATCAGCATCACGTTGGTGGGCGCCAAGAGCTCTTGGAGCTGCAGCATTTCAGCGCGCGTCCACACGGTGGCGCTGGGGTTGTGCGGGCTGTTGATGAGGATGGCGCGGGTGCGCGGGGACAGAGCCGCAGCGATCTTGTCAAAGTCCGGGCGAAAGCTGCCGGGGGTGAGCGGTACGCGCACCACCACGCCGCCGGCCAGCTCGATATTGGGCACATAGCTGTCGTAGCAGGGCTCCAGCACTATGACCTCGTCGCCCGGGTGCACCACCGCCAAGATGATGGTGAGAATGGCTTGCGTGGCGCCTGCGGTGACGGTGATTTCGCTGGCTTCGTCGTAGTGGCGGCCGTAAAGCGATTGAATTTTGGCGCTGACGGCGCGGCGCAGCTCAGGCACGCCAGTCATGGGCGGGTATTGGTTGAGCCCGGCGTTCATGGCGTCTGTCACAGCGCCCGTGAGTTGCGGGTCGCAGCCAAAGTCTGGAAAGCCTTGGCCTAAGTTGACCGCGCCTTTTTCAGCGGCCAAGGCCGACATGACGGTGAAGATGGTGGTGCCCACGTTGGGCAGCCGGCTTTGCAGGGCAGGGGTGGCAAGTGCGCTCATAAGAGTTCGTGGTCGTCAAAACGGCCGGACATGGCCCGGGTGATGGTGTCGTGGCTGAGCTTGTCGCTGATCAGCTCGGCAAATTTATACACAAAATTGCGCAGGTAGGCGCTGCGCTTGAAAGCCACACGTGCCACATTCATGCCAAACAAGGCGCCGGCCGGGCGGGCCACCAGGTCGCCGTTGGCGGGGTCTTCGCGCATGGCCATTTCGGCCACGATGCCCACGCCCAGACCCAGGCGCACATAGGTTTTGAGCACGTCCGAATCAATCGCTTCCAGCGCCACGCGGGGGACCAGTTTGCGGGCGGCAAAGGCGGCGTCAATGCGTGTGCGTCCGGTGAACGAGGGGTGGTAGGTGATCAGCGGCTGGCTGGCCAGGTCTTCCAGCGTGATGGTGACTTGGCTGGCCAGCGGGTGCTCGCGCGGCATCACCAGCATGTGCTGCCACTCGTAGCAGGGCAGGGTGACCAGTTCTTCGTATTGGGTGAGGGATTCGGTGGCCATTCCAATTTCGGCCACCTCGTCAATGAGCATGCGCGCCACCTGCGCGGGCGAGCCCTGGTGCATGCTGACGTTCACCTTGGGAAAAGCCAGCCGCAGCTTGGCCACGGGTTGGGGCAGCACGTAGCGCGCCTGGGTGTGGGTGGTGGCAATGGACAGCGTGCCACTGTCTTGGGCCGAGAACTGCTCGCCAATGCGCTTGAGGTTGTTCACTTCGCGCATGATGAGCTCAATGCTTTTGAGCACATGCTCGCCCGGCTCGGTCACGCGCTTGAGGCGCTTGCCGTGGCGGGCAAAAATTTCCACGCCCAACTCTTCTTCCAGCTCAATGATGGCCTTGGACACGCCAGGCTGCGAGGTGTGCAGGGCCTTGGCTGTTTCAGTCAGGTTGAGGTTGCGGCGCACTGCCTCTTGGACGAAACGAAATTGGTGAAGATTCATAACTGTTATGTGCTGATATTTGATTTTATTATGCACTTTTGTGGCAGTTGGCTCGCCCAGGGCCTGGGTGCCACCGTTTTAGCCGCTTGACGGAACCCGCTCAGACTTGAGCGCGGCCCGCTTGTCCTGCGCGCTTTAGCCCAGCGCGAGCTCGGCCATCAGCGCCGTCAGGCGCGGCGACTCGCCTGCCGTGGGCAGCAGCTCAAAGGTCACGCCCGGGTGGTCGGCCCTCAGCTGAGTCATGAGCTCTGGCAGGTCTTCGCGTGCGTGTTTGCCCACCCCCAGGAACATGGGAAACACGCGAATGTGCTGGACCCCGCTGGCCACCAGCTCGGCCCCCGCTGCGGGCAAGCTGGGCTGGCTGAGCTCCAGGTAGGCGCAGCGCACAGGGGTGTGTGCATCGCGCGCTGCAATGGCCTGGGCCACTGCCTCTATGGGCTTGTGCCAAAGGGGGTCGCGCGAGCCGTGGGCAAACAAAATAATAGCTTGTGTCATTTTGTGAAAGTCATCGTCTGAGCACCAGCCAGCCAAAGGCGGTCAGAGAAATGGCGCTGTAAAGCAGGCCGGGCGCAGCCGCCGCAAACCAGGGCTGCCAATTGCTGAGGTTGCCAATGTAGCCAAACACGTTGTTGAGCAAGAAAAAGCTGATGCCAATCATCACCCCGCCAAACACATAGGTGGCGATGCTGCCCGAGCGCATGTTCAGGTAAGCAAAGGGCAGGGCCAGCACCACCATGACCAAACAACTGAGCGGGTAGAACACCTTTTTCCAGAACTCAATTTCATAGCGCTGGGCGGTTTGGCCGTTGGCTTCCAGGTGGCGAATGTAGGTAAAGAGGTCAATGGTGCGCATGCGGTCAGGCCGCAGCAGGGCCACGGAAACCATTTCAGCGGTGATTTGCGTGGGCCAGCTGAGCGTGTCAGCTTTGAGGCGCTGAATACTCAGACCGCGCTGCGTGGCAGCGTCCACCGGCTGGGCGGCTGCCACCGCGTCAGGGCGCGCGCTAAATTCTGTGCGCAACACGCCTTCGAGCTCCCAAGACTCGCCCTGCCCAAAGCGTGCCCGCTCTGCCTGGGTCACAGACATCACTTGGTTGCGGCCATTGAACTCATAAATTTGCACGCTCAGCATGGCGTTTTCCGGAGACAAAGACTTGACGTTCACCACAAAGCTGGACACCTCGCTCTTCTCGCGCAGCCAGGCCCCTGTTTGGCCCACCATCACGCGGCTTTGGTAACGGGCCTTGAGCAGTTGCGAGGCACGGTCGGCGGCGGGCGCCACGTAGTCGCCCACCAAAAAGCTGAACAGCACAAAAAAACTGCCCAGCGTGAGCAAGATGCGCAAGGCCCGCCACGGCCCCAGCCCGCTGGTGCGCAAAATGGTGTATTCCGAGCTCTGCGCGAGCCTGGCCATCACGATGATGGTGCCAATGAGCACCGAAATGGGCAGCAACTCATACAGCCGGCTGGGCATCAGCAGCGTGACAAAAAGCAGCGCGTGCCTGAGTTGGTACACACCGCCGTCCAGCGGGTTGACCCGGCCCAGGTTTTGCAACTCGTCCACCAAATCGAAGAACAAAAAAAGCGCCAAAAAGCCCAGTGTCACAGCCGCAATAGCGGCCAGGGTTTCGCCGTATATCAGCTTGCGTATGCTTTTCATGCGGTGGCCTCGCCCTTTCGCCATGCGGGCCAGCGTGCCCAGCGGGGCACATTCAGGTTCAAGTGCCGCTTGAACAACCACAGCAGACCCGCTGCAAACACGCCACCGTGCAAAGCCAGCATCAAGCTACTCAGGCTGATGATGCCAGTCTGCACCCAGTTTTGGCTCAGGGTCATTAAATTGTTGTAGACCAAAAAGATGAAGATGGCCAAGATCAGGTTGTTGCCGCGCCCTGAGCGCGGATTCACATGGGTGATGGCCACGGCCAGCAAGACCATGTTCAGGGTCGAAAGCACAAGCCCTAAGCGCCAGGCGATTTCGCCTTGGTTGGCCCGGCTTGGGTTTTGAAACAGCCGCCAGGTTGAAACGAACTTGTGGGATCCTGCGTCCAGGCTGCGCGGGCTGTTGCCGCTGATGCGGGCGCCGTAAGCCTCAAAGCTGCTGATGCGTATGGGCGGCGCCTCGCCGCCGACTTGGGTGCTGATTTCAACGCGCTCGCCGTTTTCCAGCGTGAGCATCTGGCCACCTTCCACTGTTTCCAGGCGACCCGAGCGGGCGGTGGTGATGGTGCGCGCCTTGGGGCCTGTGGTGGCTATAAAAATGTCTGAGCCGCTGCGCTCGCGCGAGTTGCGGTCTATGAAAAACACCCGGGAGCCGTCAGACGATTCCTGAAACTGCCCGGGTGCCACGCGGTCCAGGTCGCTGCGCTGCTCGTAGCGCTGGCGCAGCTCCTGGGTTTTTTGGTTGGTCCAGGGCCACAGCCACAGCGCCGAAAAAGCCGTGAGCAGCAACACCGGCCAGGCAAAACGCAGCATGGGCCTAATGAAGCTGGCCAGGCCCTTGCCGCTGACTTGCCAGACCACCATCTCGCTGTCGCGGTACAGGCGAGACAGTACGCTGACCATGGCAATGAACAGCGACAGGCCCAATATGGTGGGCAAGCGCCCCAGCGTGGCGTAGGCCATGAGCAGCATCACGTCTTGGGGATTGACGGCCCCTCTGGACGCTTGACCCAGGGTTCGGATCAAGATAATCGTCAAGATGATGGTGATCAGCACCACCAAGGTGGCACCAAAGCTGCGCGCGAGTTCTTTGCGGAGGGTGGATTCGAATAACATGGCGCAACAATTTGCTTTTGCCCAGGCCCTGCCTGCACCATCTCATTATGGACTTTGAACTCAAAACCCTCAGCCGCGCACGCGTGGCCGCCGAAAAATGCGACGCCCTGGTGGTGCTCGTGCCCGAGCAGAGCCCCACCGAGGCCGACTTGATCTCGGCGCTCATTGGCCATGCCCTCAAGCAGGGAGATTTTGAGCCCAAGCCTGGCCGACTGTTGCAGGCCTACCGCACGCCTGGGCTGGCGACCAGCCGCTTGGTGTTGGTGGGGGCAGGCGATGGTTCGGCCAAACAAGTGCGCTCGGCCGTCACCGCCGCACTTGGCGCCCTCAAGGGCAGCAATGTCAGGCGCGTCATCGTCAGCCTGGGCTGGCTTGCCGGCGACGTGAATGGCCCGGCCAGCGCCGCCGTGTTGGCCGCGGCCGATGCGGTGTACACCTACCAGTTCACCAAGTCCAAGCCCGTGCCTGCCAAGCTGCAAGCGGTGCTGCTGGCCGTGCCCGACGCGCAGGCGGTGCGCGCGAGCTTTGACAAGTCCGTGGGCGTGGCCCGCGGGGTGGCCTTGGCCAAGGAATGGGGCAACCGCCCCGCCAACCACGCCACCCCCACTTTGCTGGCCGGCGCCGCCAAAGAGTTGGCCAAGCTGCGCGGCATATCGGTGCAGGTCTTGGGCCCCAAAGAGGTGGCCAAACTGGGCATGGGGTCCTTCATGGCCGTGGCCCAGGGCTCTGAGGAGCAGCTGCGCTTTATTGTGCTGAGCTACAAGGGCGCTGCCCGCGGCCAGGCGCCTGTGGTGCTGGTGGGCAAAGGCATCACCTTTGACACCGGCGGCATCTCCATCAAGCCTGCGGGCGAAATGGACGAAATGAAATTTGACATGTGCGGCGCCGCCAGCGTGCTGGGCACATTCCGCGCGCTGGCCGAACTGCAGCCTGCGCTCAATGTGGTGGGCCTGATTCCCAGCTGCGAGAACATGCCCGACGGCCGCGCCCTCAAGCCCAGTGATGTGGTCACCAGCATGAGTGGGCAGACCATTGAAGTGCTCAACACCGACGCCGAAGGCCGGCTGATTTTGTGCGACGCGCTGACCTATGCCGAGCGCTTCAAGCCCCGGGCAGTGGTGGACATTGCCACGCTCACCGGCGCCTGTGTGATTGCCCTGGGCGCCGTGCGTTCGGGCCTGTTTTCCAGCGACGAGGGCCTGGCCCAAGCCCTGTCTGCTGCCGGCGACGCGGCCATGGACCCCTGCTGGCGCATGCCGCTGGACGAAGACTACGCCGAAGGCCTGAAGTCCAACTTTGCCGATGTGGCCAACATTGCCGGCCGCGCGGCAGGCTCGGTGACGGCTGCCAAGTTTCTCCAGCGATTTGCCGGCCAGTACCCCTGGGCGCATCTGGACATTGCCGGCACCGCCTGGAAGAGCGGCGCGGCCAAAGGTGCCACCGGCCGCCCCGTGGGCCTGCTGGTGGAGTACCTGTTGGGACAAGCTCAAACCCCGGCCCCTTTAGTGTCTGCAGCGCCCAAGGCTGAAAAGGCCCCTAAGGCTGCAAAGAAGGCGCCCAGCGCACCCCGCAAACGGGTGACCCGCCCTGCATGAAGCAGGTTGAGTTTCACTACAACGTGGCCGACAAGCTGGCCTACACCTGCCGCTTGTTGCGCAAGGTGGTGGGCCGCGATTTGCGCGCGGTGGTGGTGGGCGACGAGGCCACCTTGCAAGCCCTGGGCTTGGCCCTGTGGTCGCTGGGCCCCACAGAGTTCATGGCGCACTGCCATGCCAACGCGCCCGCCAGCACCCTGGCTGCTTCGCCTGTGTGCTTGTCAGGCAGCTGGCCTGAAGGCGCCACCCACGAGGTCATGGTCAACTTGGGGCACACAGTGCCTGCGCACTTTGATCAAGCCCAGCGCTACCTGGAGGTGGTCAGCACCCACCCTGAGGACGTGGCGGCCGGGCGACAGCGCTGGCGGCATTTTCAGTCCATAGGCATGGCCATTGAGCGCTTTGACCGGCAAGGCCAGTCTTGACCCTGTGCTGATGGGTCATTGGGGATTGGGGGGTGGGGGGCCATGAGTCATTTTTTCTCACAAAATCATTGAAAAGTGACCGCAATAACCCTCGCAGGGCGATTGCTATAGTGCCCCACGAAAAATTACGTTATCGTGACAAGCAGAGCGGCTCTCAAGCTGGCTCTTTCCTTCTTTTCTTCATCTTTAGGGAGTGTTTATGCAAATGAAACTGAAATGGGGCGCAGCCGCTGCTTTGACCTTGGTGGCCGGCCTGAGCGCTGCGCAAGACACGCAGGTGGTTCGCATCGGACATGTGGCGCCCACTTCAGGCGCGCAGGCGCATTACGGCAAAGACAATGAAAACGGCGTGCGCATGGCCATCGAGGACCTGAACGCGCAAAACGTGGTCATCAACGGCAAAAAAATCCGCTTTGAAATCGTCGCCGAAGACGACGCTGCCGACCCCAAGCAGGGCACGGCCGCCGCCCAAAAGCTGTGCGACTCCAAAGTCGCCGGCGTGGTTGGTCACCTCAATTCAGGCACCACCATCCCCGCCTCCAAGGTCTACAACGACTGCGGCATTCCCCACGTCACCGGTGCGGCGACCAACCCCAACCTGACCAAGCCGGGCTACAAAACCACCTTCCGCATCATTGCCAACGACCTGGCCCTGGGCTCTGGCTTGGCGGTGCACGCCTCTGACAAGCTCAAGATCAAAAAAGTCGCCATCATTGACGACCGCACGGCTTATGGCCAAGGCGTGGCTGAAGTCTTCAAAAAGACCGCCCTGTCCAAAGGCATTCAAGTGGTGGACGAGCAGTTCACCACCGACAAAGCCACCGACTTCATGTCCATCTTGACCGCCATCAAGGCCAAGGCGCCAGACGCCGTGTTTTTCGGCGGTATGGACCCGCAAGCCGGTCCCATGCTGCGCCAAATGGAACAGCTGGGCATGGCCAACGTCAAGTACTTTGGCGGTGACGGCATTTGCACGGCAGAGATCGCCAAGCTGGCCGCTGGTGCCAAAACTTTGGGCAATGTGATTTGCGCCGAAGGCGGCGCGTCGCTGGCCAAAATGCCCGGTGGTGATGCCTGGAAAAAGCGCTACGACACCAAGTACCCTAACCAGTTCCAGGTCTACAGCCCCTACACCTATGACGCCACTTTCGTGTTGGTCGACGCCATGAAGCGCGCCAAGTCCTGGGACCCCAAGGTCTACACCCCAGAGCTGGCCAAAACCAACTTCAAGGGCGTGACGGGCAACATTGCTTTTGAGCCCAGCGGCGAACTTAAAAACGCCGCCATCACCTTGTACAACTACAAAGACGGCAAGAAAACACCGCTCTGATTGTTCACAGCTGCAAAAACACAAAACCGCCTACGGGCGGTTTTGTTTACACCGATCTGCACCGTCCTGCGCTGTATAAATCAACGACTTAGCGCCCCAAGCGCCCTGGTCAGACTGGCGACTACCTTTGCCATCAACAACAACATCGACCTGGGCGGGGGCAACACGGTTTCCATGTCCAGCGTCAACTCCGGCGTCATGGAAGTGCGCACCGAGGTGCCCCCTGGTGCCTAACTCGCCCCTGGAAACCAGGCTCACCCGTCAGATCGCCTCATGCGGGAAAAAGATGCGGCAGCTGTTGCACACGGGCTGCTGCTCAACTGTGGCCACATCAAGGCTGGGGCTGAGCTGACCCTAAACCCGGCAGTTGGCCGCTTGCTTCCGCATCAAACACCATATGAATCAAACACTTGCGCCCACGACGGTCTTCACCTCATGGGTGAAGCGCTG
>Ga0209550_10000652_pt1 | contig 32994 bp, 37 predicted proteins | sample LauGreSuBDMM15SN_2_FD_187567 | JGI IMG/M metagenome (GOLD analysis project Ga0209550, IMG submission 187567) | Freshwater lake microbial communities from Lake Michigan, USA - Su13.BD.MM15.SN (SPAdes) (version 5) | ecosystem: Environmental > Aquatic > Freshwater > Lake | place: Lake Michigan... | reverse complement strand
ACGCCTAGGTCCTTGCCGCTCTCAACTGGCTAATGCTATTGAGAATCGCTTGCAAAAGGGCCCCTGGTCTGGTTAAGTTGCCCCTCTTCGAACCCGGCGCCCTTAGGGCGTTGTTATGTCCTGGCCATGGCGTCCCCTTTGCTGAACGAGCCTGCCGGCGCCCTAGTGAGAATCGCTAGTGGTCAAAGCCTGTGGCTGGACACCGGCCCCTTTGGCCCCAGCGCCGCCCTTGAGATTGTCGAGGGCATTGGCCGGCTGTCCTGCTCCTGCGAGCAGGGCGATGCCATGACGATCGCCTTCCTCCAAGCGGGCGACCAGTGGCAGTGCCAGCGGGGCTGCATCCAGGCCGTTTGCTTGGAGGCGCTCACGCCACTTGTGCTCCGTCCCCTGGTGGCCCCTGTTGAGACGGTCAGTTCTGACCCGGTGCAGGACTGGACGCTTCAGTTGCTGCGGATTCGCCACCTCGCCAAGGCCGAGCAGCGCCTCCATGCCCTCCTGGGCCTGTTGGTGTTCCGCCTGGGACGCCGGTGTGGTGCCTGGTGTGATCTGCCTTTTCGCCTCAGCCACGACCGCCTGGCCGAGCTGATTGGCACCACCAGGGTTACCACCACCCGCTTGATGTCCCAGTTTCGCCTGGCCCAGCTCCTGGAAGTGCCCCGTCAGGGGGCCTGGATGCGCCTGGCACCCGCCCTGGTGGACTCTGCCCCCCTGGCAACCCTTTGAAGGCCTGGCCTTGCACCCGTTTCATTCGCCCTACCGAACCCATGGCCGTTGAGGCCCCTGCCCCCGTGCTTGCTGCCATGCCGGCAGCCCCTCAGTGTGTTTCGGCGGGGCCTGCAACGGCCGGATCGATTGCCCTGGAGCAGGTTTGGCATCGCTATGGCGGCGCCTCCAGCGAAGGCTGGTGTCTGCAGGACCTCAACTTGAGCCTCGAGCCCGGTGAATTGCTCGGTTTGCTCGGCCCATCCGGCTGCGGCAAGACGACCTTGCTACGCCTGATCGCAGGCTTTGAGCGGCCCAGCCGCGGTCGGGTCTTGCTGGATGGGCGTGAGGTGGCGGGCCCCCACCATTGGCTGGTGCCCGAACGGCGGGGCGTTGGCATGGTGTTCCAGGACTATGCCCTGTTTCCCCACCTCACGGCCTGGCAGAACGCCTGTTTTGGTTTGCCGCGCCGCTCCAGCCACGTCAGCGTCCAGGGGCTGGTCCAGGCCCAGGAGCGGGTGCGCTGGTTGTTATCCCTGCTTGGTCTGGAGGGGTTGGAGCAGCGCTATCCCCATGCCCTCTCCGGCGGCCAGCGTCAACGCCTAGCCCTGGCCCGGGCCCTGGCCCCCGCCCCCCGGCTATTGCTCCTCGATGAACCCTTCTCCAACCTCGATGGTGAGGTGCGCCTGCGCTTGCGCCGGGAGCTGCCAGCTGTGTTGCGGCAATGCCAGACCAGTGCCGTGCTGGTAACCCACGATCCCCAGGAGGCCCTGGCCGTGTGCGATCGCATCGCCGTGCTGTCGGCCGGCCGGCTCGAGCAATGCGCCCTAGCCCAGGAACTGGTCGCCCGGCCGGCTAGCCCCTTTGTGGCCCGTTTTGTTATGCAGGCGAATGTGCTGCCAGGCCGGCTGCAGGCCGGCGAACTGCAGACGGCTTGGGGACGCTGGCGTCCCAGCGGTTCGGAGTCGATTTCTCCCCAGACGCTTCTCTCAGGGGCGCCCCTGGAGGTGGTGCTGCTGGGCGAGGCCCTGGCCCTGGAGGCCGATCCCCAGGGCAGCGCCCGGGTGTTGGGCCGGGAGTTCCATGGCCACCACTGGCAGCTGCATCTGGAAGATCGTGGCTGCCCGTTAACCCTGCAGATGCCCCTAGAGCGCCCTTTAGAGCCCGGCCAGTGCTGCAGCTTGCGTTTAATTAGGGGTGGTCGGGGGATTCTTTTTCCGGGGGGCCTGCCTATTGAGGTGGTTTGAACCTGACTCCATCAGCGCTGGAACGCCTGAGCTGAACCTGGTTGAACCCCTGCCAAAGCCCCGTTTTAGGAAACTGTGGATTGGGCCGCCTTGGGCTGGTCGGTGCGATCGGGGAGCTCCTGATCCAGGCTTGGCATGAGCGCGCTTGCCGCCAGCAAGCCCAGCACCTGAATCACCAGGGCGGGCACCAGGGCGGCCCCAAGCCGTTCATCACTGGCGTATTGATAAACCCGCACCGCCAAGGTGTCGAAATCAAAAGGACGCAGGGCAAAGGTCAGCGGTAGCTCCTTGACCGTGTCGACAAACACCAGCAGGCCTGCCACCAGCAGGGGGCCGCGCAGCAGGGGCAGCTGGATCCGCCTCACTAGCCCGACCCAATCGCAGCCCAGGCTCTGGGCCGCCTCATCGACGCTGGGGGCCAGCCCCTCCAGGGCCGTATCGAGGCCCCCCTTGGCCACGGCTAGGAAACGATCGACATAGCCCCAGACCAGCAGTAGCAATGGTGCCAGGCCCCAGCCACCGCCCAGCAACAGAAAGCCCAGGGCCAGCACCGTGCCCGGGATGGCATAGCCCAGGCCGGCCCCATCGGCGAGGAGCTGAACCCCGTTGGCCTTCACCAGACGCTTGCCGATCGAGAGCACCAGGGCTGCCACCAAGGTGAGGCCCGTAGCCCCCAGGGCCAGGGCCAGGCTGCGCAGCCCCAGGGCAACCAGGTCTCCGGCCGGCTGGGCCGGTAGCTGGTTCCAACTGGTCCAGGCCCAAACTAGGGGGATCCCCAGGCTGGCTAGGGGCGGCGCCAGGGTGACCAGCTGGGCGAGCCAGCAGCGCCAGCCCTGCAAGGGCCAGAGTTCCGGGCTTATCCCTTCCTGGCCGGCCGCCCACAGGCGACTGCGGCGCCGCCCCTGGCGCTCGCTCCAGAGCAGCAGGGCCACCAGCACCAAGGTGACCAGGGCCAGGGCCACGGCCCCCGGTAGGTCGCCTTCCCCTTGCCAACGCTCCAGGATCGCGGCGGAAAGGGTCGGCACCCCTAGCAGTTGCACGGCGCCAAAATCATTGACCACCTCCATGGCCCCCAGGGCCATCCCCGCCGCCACTGCGGGCAGGGCCAGGGGCAGGGCCACCCGTAGGAAACTTCCCCAGGGCCCCACCGCGAGGGAGCGGCAAACCTCCTGCTGGCGGGCACCAGTGCGGCTAAAAGCTTCGCTGCTCAACAACACCACGTAGCTGTAGGTGCCGAGGCCCAGCACGGCAATCGCCCAGCCCAGGCCACCGATGCGGTAGCCCGAACGGCTGCCGAGGTCGATCAGGGTTCCGGCCAGTAGGTAGCTGGGCGTGGCCAGGGGGAGCAACTGGGCCAGCCGCAGCCAGCGGCGTCCGGGGAACTGGCAGCGGGCCGTGAGCCAGCCATTACAGGTGCCGATCAGGCCGCCGGCGCAGCCCACACCCAACACCAGCGTCAGGGTGTTGGCTAGGGGAGCCAGGCCCTGGTCGCCGAGCTGCAGTCCAGCCAAGGCCTGGCCCTGGCTGGCCACCAGGCCTAGGGCCGCCAGGGGGGCCAGGGCCAGCAGACCCACCAGGGCCACGGCCAGGGCCAGGGGCCAGGGCTCGGGTGCCGAAGGCAATTGGCCCGACCAGGGCCAGCTCAAACCAGGGCTCGGTTTGCTCACAACCAGCCGTTGGCTTCCATCAGCTTCACGGCGTCCCGGTTGCGGCTGCCCAGCTGTTCGGCCGAGAGGCCATCGGCCTGGAAGCGCCCCATCCCTTTCAAGATGGCGTCATCGCCGTAGCCCTTGAGCGGATATTCATGGTTGGCCTCGGCGTAGCCCTTGCCGCCCACCGGTGAGGCCAAAAACTCAATCAATTTCAGGGCCGCCTGGGGATTTTTGGCGTAGCGGGTGATGCCGGCACCGCTGATGTTCACATGGGCGGGTTTGGGGAACACCACCTGCAGCTTGCGGGCCAGGGCCCGATCGGCCGGGCCGCTCTCGCCATTGAGCAGGCGCGCCAGGTAATAGGTGTTCACCAGACCAACGCCACATTGGCCGCTCCCCAGGGCCCGGATTAGGGGAATATCGGAGCTGAAATAGGGCTGGCTGACGTTGCTCGTCATCCCCTTCACCCAACGACTGGCCTGGGCGTCGCCGCGGATGAGTATCTGGCTAGCCACCAGGGATTGGTTGTAGACACTCTTGCGATCGCGCAGGCAGAGCTTGCCTTTAAGGGCCGGATTGGCCAGGTCGCCATAGGTGCGGATCGAGGCCGCTTTCACCAGCGCTGGATTCACGAGCACCACCCTTACTCGCCGGGTCAGGCCCACCCAGCGGCCCTTGCTGTCGCGCAAACTCAGGGGCACCGTGCGCAGCAGGGTGGCGGAGCGGGCCGGTTGCAGCAGGTCTAGCGATGCGGCCCGCTCGAGGCGGGCCGCATCGACGAGCACCAGCACATCGGCGGGGGTGTTTTTGCCTTCCTGGCGGAGACGCTCAATCAAGCTGTCATCCTTGGCCTCGAGCAGCTTCACCTGGATGCCCGTTTTGGCGGTGAACTGTTTGTAGAGCTTTTGATCGCTGTTGTAATGGCGGCCGGAATACACGCCGATGCTGGTTTCTTCAGCATGGCCCATGCTGCCAGTTGTGAATAGGCTGATGGCTGCTAGAACGTACGCGCTAGTCCAAGTCCTGCGGCGCCAGGGTGCTCTCTTTGAGGTTGGGATAGTTGTAGTCATGGGCTTAGAAAGTTACCAATTACTTGTTCAAAGCGTAGGCGGCTTGAGCCATGGGTCATGGCTCGATTGATCGCCATCCAGGTGATTTTTGTAACATGGCTCCGGCCTTGAAGCGATCTGATGCTGGCCTAGCCGGGCAAGATCACCCGGTCGATCCCGTGCACCACCCCATTGCTGCAAACCGATGGCCGCTCCGGCACCCGCCCACCAGCGCCTGGGCGACCACCTGCACCAAACCCGCCTGTTGGGCTCGATTAGCAGCGCCCTCTACTACGACCAGAACACCGTGATGCCCCCGGCTGGTGCCGCCTGGCGCGGTGAGCAGCTCGCCCTGCTGGCCAAACAACTGCACGAGCGCCAAAGCAGCGCCGCCTACGCCGACCTGCTGGCAGAAGCCGAAGCCGAGCTGGATGGGGCCTCCGCCCCTGAGGCGGCGTACAACCTGCAGTTGCTGCGCCAGGAGCTCAGGCGCCAGCAGGCCCTCGATCCAGAGCTGGTCGCCGCAATCGCCCAGGCCCAGTCCGGCGGCAACGCCCGCTGGCAGGAAGCCCGGCGCCAGAACGATTTCGCCAGTTTTGCCCCGGCCTTAGAGCGGCTAATCCAGCTGCGGCGCCAGCAGGCGTCCCAGTTGGCTAGCGCTGAGCGGATCCAGCGCAGCCCCTGGGAAATCCTGGCCCAGCCCTTCGAGCCGGATATCAGCACAACCCGACTGGAGGATCTCTTTGCTCCGCTGAAGGCCGAGTTGCCGGCCCTGCTGGAGCAGGTGAGGGCCACCGGCACGCCCCAAAGGGCGACAAACGATCTGCCCGAGGTCCTGCAGGAGCAGCTCTGCAGCGACCTCCTCGACAGCTGGGGCTACGACCCGGCGCGCTGCCAGCGTTCCCGCTCGGCGCATCCCTTCTCCTGCACCGTTGGTCCCCAGGACTTCCGCATCACCACCCGGGTGGTGCCGGGCCAGCCCTTTTCCGCCTTCCTGGCCACGGCCCATGAATGGGGCCACTCCCTCTATGAGCAGGGCCTGCCCCGCATGGGCGAGCCCTACTTCCCCTGGCCCCTGGGGGAAGCCACCTCGATGGGGGTGCATGAAAGCCAATCGCTGTTCTGGGAATGCCGGGTGGCCCGGGGCGAAGCCTTTGCTCGCCTTTGGTACCCCCGCTTCCGGGCCGGCCTGGTGGACGATCCCTGGGGCGAGCCCCAGCGGTTCTGGGCTGCCCTCAATCCACTCCAGCCCGGCCTGATCCGGGTGGAGGCCGATGAATTGAGCTACTGCCTCCATATCGTGCTGCGCTACGAGTTGGAACTGGCCCTGATCGAAGGCGATCTGCCGGTGGCCGATCTCCCCCGGGAATGGAACCGCCGCATGCAGTCGCTCCTGGGCCTAGAGCCTCCTAACGATCGCGAAGGCTGCCTGCAGGACATCCACTGGGCCGAGGGCCTGTTTGGCTATTTCCCCTCCTATGCCCTGGGCCACCTGATCAGTGCCCAGCTGGCTGAAGCGATGGAGCGCCAGCTCGGGCCGATTGAGCAGCGGGTGGCCGAGGCGGATGGGGCCAGCCTGCGCGCCTGGCTGGCGGAACGGGTCTGGCCCCTGGGCCGCCGCGTTAACGGCGAAGAGTTGGTGCAGCAGGTCTGCGGCGAGCCCCTCAGTGCGGCTCCCTTTCTGCGTTATTTGAAAGCGAAGCTGGAACGGCTACAGGCGATCTGAGCCGTTGGCGGCTGGTGATCTGGCCCCTGCACCTTGCAGAGTTGTCCCGGAGCCGGTTCGATTGATCTGCTGATTTGCGGTGCCGATGTCCGAACTGGATCACCATTGCCTGGCCTTGGCTATCAACGACCTGCGTCAGCTCCCCTCCGTGCAGCGGCAACGGGCCCTGCGCCAATTTTGCGCCATTGATGCGCGTCTGGGCCAACGTTTGATGCTGGAACTGTGCTATCTGGGTGAATAAAGACTTACCCCCTAAATCCCCCCGATTGACGGCGGCACAGGCCTGTCCAGGCTGAACTCCGACCAACGCCCATGCTGTTGGTAGCGCGCTTGCCCTAGCGCCTAAAAAGATGGACCAAAAGCAGCAGGCGGTTTCCTTCGGGATCGAGCAGCCAGGCTTCAGCTCCAAAGGCTTCTAGCCGTGGGGGCTGCTCAAGCAGCGCCCCCGCCGCCAGGGCCGAATCGATCCAGGCCTGGAGCTGGGCCAGGGGCTTGTCGTCCGGGCAATCCTGCTGGAGGCACAAGGAGAGCCGACCGATTTGGCGGGGCAGGGGCCGCGATGAGGAGGGCTGATAGATCTCCAGTCGTCCACCCCCTGGCCAGGTCAACTGCCAGTGGCTGGTACTGAAGCCCGCTATGGGCTGGCAGCCGAGCAGGTTTCCGTAAAAGCTTGCAAGCCTGCGGCTGTCATCGGCCGCCAGTACCAGGCTTGTCCGCAACGGCATCGTTGGTCTCGATCGATGGATCAGCCTTGATCGGGCTTCTAGAGCCATTGTGCTGCCCGCAACCCAGGCAAGGCCACGGCCCTGGCCCCGATTTGGCCAGGATGGCTCCACTCAGCTACACCAGCATGGTGGTTCAGGTTCTCACTGGGGCGGATCGACGCAAACTCGATGGGTCCGATGACGCCCTCTTTTATGCCGCCCCCCGGTTTGTGCACCACCTTGATGGCGGTTTCCGCGCCCGCCTCACGGACCTCTACCGCCAACGGCTCCCTGAGGGCGCCCAGCTGCTCGACCTGATGACCAGCTGGGTTAGTCACCTGCCCGAGGAGATCCGTTATCCAAATGTGATCGGCCATGGTCTCAATGCTGAAGAGCTCCAGGCCAACGCGCGCCTTAATCGCTTTTGGGTTCAGAACCTCAACAGGGACCAAACCTTGCCCTTAGAGGCGGCTAGTGTGGATGGGGTATTGATCACCGCCGGCTGGCAATACCTGCAGCAGCCTGAAGCAATTGCGGCTGAAGTACTGCGGATTCTGCGGCCTGGTGGCCAGCTGATTGTGGCTTTTTCGAATCGTATGTTTTCTCAAAAAGCACCCCGGGTTTGGTTGGAGGGCACGGATCAAGACCACCTTTTAATGGTGTCCCGGGTGCTGGTGGCCCAGGGTTGGCCCCAGCCGGAACTGCTGGCCGAACCCACTCGCCCCCCAGGTCCCATGGGCTGGCTAGGAGGCCAGGGCGATCCCTTCTTTGCCGTGATTGCTGCTAAGCCAATGGCGTGAGAAGGCTTTGGCCAGCTTTTGGGCCAAGATCGTTTGAATGGTTTTGGCCGAATTGATTATCAATAATCAGGTCTAAAGTATGGCGGCTGCAGCTCATCCATCCTTGCCCAATCTCGCCCATACTCGTGTGATCCTTCTAGGTCCCAATTGTTGGCCATGGGGCAGTCTCCACCATGACCCGTGTTCCCTGCAGCCGCTCAACTCCCGGCTGCCCCATCATTCCCACTCTCAGGTTGACTGCCGATCTGTAACAGGCGGTCACAGGGGCATGGGCCAAGGGCAGATTTGTCAGGTGGGCCGCTTAAACTCCAAGGCAGCCTGCAAGCCTTGAGCCGCTCCACCATGGGAATTGACTTTCACCTGATCGCCAACTTCGCAGCCCTAGCCCTGATCACCCTGGCCGGTCCTGCCGTTGTCTTCATCCTTTTCTACCGCCGCGGCGCCCTCTGAAGATCGGCTAGGGCGTGGTAAATCGGGCGATCCAGCACCAGTCGTCCCGCCATCGCCCCCACCACCGCCGCAATCAGCAGCCCCGCTTCTAGCTGCTGATCGCCCGCGAGGCGGATCGCAAAAGCGATTGTCATGACCGGAAGCTGGGTGATGCCAGCCAGGGTTGCGGCCATGCCCAGGGCCAGGCCCAGTTCGGCGGGGCCGCCAACCAGATGCATGAAGCCGTGGCCAAATACGGCGCCCAAGGCGAAGGCCGGGTCGATCAGACCCCCTGGCACCGACGCGCCTAGGGCAAGCACTGGCCCAATGAGGCGCACCGCGAGGATTGCCAGCCCCCGGCCGGGCCAGGCGTTTTCGTCGCTGATCCAGGTGACCATCAGCGCTTCACCATCGCCGCCACTGGCGCCTCCGCTGAGCAGGGCCAGGCCACTCAGCAGGCCCCCCAGCACCAGGCCGATCAAAATTGGACGCTTTTTGGCGATTGGCGTGACCCAAGAGGTCACCAGCAGGAGCAGGCGACCGAATAGTCCGCCCGTTAGCCCACCGACGATGCCAATCGGGATTGCCCACAAATATTGGGCGATTTCCCCCGTATGAATCGTGATCAAGCCGAGGGCAAACATCGGTTGTCCGCCGATCTGGCTCATGCCCGCCGCTGCGCCGCAGACCAGCAGGGCCGGCCAGATCAAGGGGGCATTGAACCGGCTCATCAACTCTTCAGCGATGAAGACCACCCCCATCAGGGGAGTGTTGAACCCGCCTGCCAGGCCTGCTCCCGCAGCCACGGCCAACACCTCATCGGCTTTTAGGCCCCGAAATAGGCCTGGCCAGCGGCTGCGCAGGGCTTGGGCCACGGCTGCGCCAACCTGCACCAGCGGCCCTTCCCGGCCGAGGGGGAACAGGGCCAGGCTGGCCAGGCTCCAGAGCCCAAGACGCATCAGGGTCGGGGTGGTGCCCAGCAACTGCTCCCCCTGCTCAGGATCTTCGACGCAGGCCACCGTTTGGGGGATCCCCGATCCCTTACCCCGGGCAAAGGCTCCGTTTTGCATCAGCAGGAGCAAGGGCATCACCACCAGGGGAGCCAGGGCCAGGCTTTGGGCCAGGGGCGTCCAACCTGCAGAGCTGTAGGCAGGCAGCTGGCGCAGCAGCAGGTCCTGCCAATGGTCGATCAGGTTGAGGGGCCAGCAGGCCAGGCCCACCAACCCACCCAGCAGAACGAGAGACAAGAGCTGGCGCATCGTGACCATTGAGCCCACCACCTTCAGGCCACCAGGCCCAGGGCCATGGCGGCGTCCTGAACCAAGCTCCGCAGGTAGGGGTGGCTGGCTTGGGAGTGATTCGCACAGGCTGCCAGGTTGAAGGCCTGGCTAGGGCCTGGTGCCGGAGTGGCCCGTAATTCCTCACCGGCGCCATTTCGGATCACTAATCCATCGCCCTGGCGCCGGCACCAGTACAGCCGCTGGCGTCGTTGCAGGCAGATCTCCTCGCCACCGCTGGCCCGCAGGGCCACCACCTCCAGCTGCAGCCGTTCTTCCCCCTGCCAGCGGTTATTGCGCAGCCTGTAGGCCACATCCACTACCGCCGGTTGCTGCTTGGGTCCACGCCAGCGCCAAGCCATTGCCCGGATGCGCCCCTGCCCCTGGGCCAGGGTCAGCTGCAGGTGCCCTCCCCGCAGTTCCCGTTGGTCCACTACCTCACAGGCGTGGCTCCAGAACAGCGGTGCCGGCATGGCGATCCCGAACGGCTCTAGGCGTTGCAGTTGTTGCCAGAAACTCCGATCGATCTGCTCGAGTGGCAACAGGGCTTCCGGTTCCACAATGGAGCCTTCGCCCCGTTGCTCCAGCCAGGCGGCCGCCAGCCCATTGAGGCGCCCATGCAGCTCGGCCACCCGTTCTGCCAAAACGGTGAAGCCCCCAGCCGCCGGGTGTCCGCCGTAGCGAATCAGCAGATCGTGGCAGTGCTTAAGGGCCTGATCGGCGGCAAAGCCAGCCGGCGCCCGCACCGAAGCGCGTAGGCGCCCATCCCCCTCCGAGGCCAGCAGGGCCACGGGCCGGTTGAAGCGCTCCACCAGGCGGGACGCAACGATACCGATCACCCCATGGTGCCAGTGGGTCTGGGCTAACAGCAGGAAGGGGCTTTGCTGGTCGCCATCGGCCTCGACCAGGGCCACGGCCTCCGCCTCAATCGCCTCACACAATTCCCGCCGCTGGCGGTTGTAGCCCTCACAGGCCCGGGCCAGCTCTAGGGCCTCGGCCTGGTCGGCGGTAGTCAGCAGGTCCACCACCAGTTGGGGATCCCCGAGCCGGCCCACCGCATTGATGCGCGGTGCCAGCTGGAAGCCAACACTGCCGGCGTCAATGGGGCTGTCATCGAGGCCGGCCACCTGTTGAAGGGCCTGCAGACCGGGTAAGGCGCTGCCCTTGAGCCCGGGCAGTCCATCCATTAACCAGCGCCTGTTCACCCCGACTAGGGGAGCCATGTCGGCAATGGTGCCAATACAAAAAAGATCACGGGCATTGGCTAGGGCCTGCTGATCGCCCAGGGCTAGGGCCAGGGCCTGTCCCAACACGTAGGCCAGACCCACACCGGCCAAGCCCCGGTAGGGGGAGCCCTCCGGCGTACAGGCCGGATGGAGCAGGGCCAAAAAAGGCGGCAGTTCGTCAGGAAGGCTGTGGTGGTCCGTGAGGATCACATCGAGGCCTAGGGCCTGGGCCCGCAGGAGGGCGTCCCGGGCGGCCACGCCGTTGTCGACCGTGACCAGGAGGCCAACCCCCTCGCCATGGAGCCGCTCCACCATGGCGACATTGAGCCCGTAGCCATCCTCTTGGCGGCTGGGGATGGCGGCTTGGGGCCTGGCCCCTAGGCGCTGCAACACCCCCACCAGCAGGGCCGTACTGGTCATGCCATCGGCGTCGTAGTCGCCGCAGATGGCCACGGCCTCAGCGGCCTTGCAGGCCTGGCGTAGGCGGGCGACGGCCTTTGCTAGGTCGGCGAAATGGTCTGCCGGCTCCGGGGCCGGGGGCGGATCGAGCAACCCCCCGATCGCTTCTGCCGTGTCAAAGCCCCGTCGTTGCAACACCGCCAGCAGGGGGGGGGGCAGTTCTGGCTGGGCCAGGGACCGGGGCTCGTGGACTAGCGGCGCCGGCAACTGCCAACGGGGCTCGGTTGGCAATGGCGCCAAGGCGGGGATCCGGTAGGAGGTCATTCTGCGCGGTGTCGTCCCGCCTGCCCAAGTTGGTGCTGTTGGATCCGATGCAGCCTGACTGCGGCTTTAGCCTGCCCCGATGCCTGGATCCGGCTCCGATCGCGCGCCTGCTGCCCTGCTCTGGGATGTGGATGGCACCCTGGCGGAAACGGAGCTCCAGGGCCATCGTCTCGCCTTCAACCGGGCCTTCGCCGCTGCGGGGCTGTCCTGGTATTGGGACCTGGACACCTACCGGAGCCTGCTGGCGATCAGTGGTGGCCAGGAACGCATGCGCCATTACGTCACCACTGTGGCGGGCCTGGAGGTTTCGGCCGATCGCCTTGCTGCCTTGCAACGCTCCAAACAGGCCCACTACCGCCAGCTGGTTCAGGCCGGTGAGTTGCACTTGCGCCCCGGGGTGGGCCGCCTGATGGCGGCAGCAGCCGCTGCGGGCCTGGCCCAGGCGGTTGTCACCACCAGTGGCCGCGAGGCGGTGGAGGCCCTGCTGCTGCAATTGCTGCCCGATTTGATGCCCCAGCTGGCCGTTTGGGTTTGCGGTGAGGATGTGGCAGCTAAAAAGCCCGATCCCGAGGGGTACCAGCGGGCCCTTGCGCTGCTGGGCCTGGTTCCAGGGCAGGTTGTGGCGATCGAGGATTCGCCCCAGGGCCTGGCCGCTGCTACCGGGGCAGGCATCGCCACCCTGGTGACCCGGAGCCTGGCCACTGCTGGGCAGCCACCGGACGCCTTTGCTGGGGCCGGTGCCCTGGTTAGCCACCTGGGCGACCCCAATCAACCAGCCGATGTTCTGCATGGTCCCCCTTGCCCCGGCGGCCAGATCTCCCTTCGCTATCTCCACCAGCTGTTGCAGCCATGACCCCTCCCAAGCTGCAGAGCACCCGCTTTGAACTGCTGCTGGGCCAGCTGGTCCGGTCCCTGGTTGGCAACCTGCGTGGCAACTGGCGCCGACGCAGCCTCGGCTTACTTGCTTTGTTAGTGGGTCTCTTCGCCGGCAGCAACCTCACGGCCTATTACCTGCAAATGATTGGCCAACGGCCCGTTGTCGTGTTGATCTGGCTGCTGGTGATTGAGGCCGTGGTGCGCTTGCGGAGTCGCCTAGTTGAAGATGACCCCTCCCTGGCCTGGATCGTGGCCGACAACCTGCGCATCGGCCTGGTTTATGCGGTGGTGCTCGAGGCCTTCAAGCTGGGGTCATGAGTTTTGAAGCTTCCCTGCTCACCAGGCTGGTCGCCTTAGTCGGCCAGGGAGCGTGCCCCGTGATCGGGCTGAATGGACCCGTGGGCGCCGGCAAATCGACCCTGGCCCGGCGGGTAGCCCAGCAGGCTGCAGCCCAGGGCCTGCGCCTGGCCGTGGCCTCCATCGATGACGCCTACCTGCCCTATGGGCCTCGGCTGCAGGCGATGGCGGCCAATCCCTTCGGCGTGGATCGGGTGCCCCCAGGCAGCCATGACCCTGGGCTACTGGTCGAGGCGATTGAGCAATGGCGCCAAGGCAGCGATGGCCTGCTGCGGTTGCCCCGCTTCGATAAACGGCTGCGCCAGGGGGCCGGCGACCGTTGCGGTTTCAGTCAGCAGGCTGCCGATGGCCTGCTGCTGGAGGGCTGGCTGATTGGCTGCCGCCCCATTGGGCATAACCAGATCCAGGCTGCCAGGGTGTCAGGAGCAAGCCTGATCGGCTCTCCTTCCCTATCGGTGGATGAATGGGCTTGGTTACCCCGCTGGAACCAGGCCTTGGAGGCCTACCAACCCCTTTGGCGCCAGCTCAATGGACTCTGGCTGCTTTGGCCGACGGATTGGCGACTGCCCCGGCGCTGGCGCTTTCAGGCCGAGGCCCAACAACGGCGCCTAGGTGGCGGCTGGCTCAGTGGCACCAAAATCGATCAGTTGGTGCGATCGAGTCTGGGCTCCCTGCCGCCAGAGCTTTATTTACAGCCCCTACTGGCTGGGGCAGATCAGCTTCGGTTGCTTGATTGCCGCAGACGCAGCCTGTGGGAGGGTCCTGGCCGCGATTTTGATCCCAGCTAGGCCCAAGAACCATTCGAGGAGGCCAGCACCTGGGCGGGATTCCCGGGGGGCTTTTGGGTCTCAGCAAGCCGAAATTTCAACAGGGCTCAACCTTCGGCTTCTTCCTCTTCAGCGATCGGATAGACGAAGCCTTGGGCCCGGCCGCTCAGCACGGCCTTGCCGATCGAGAGGGCCTTTTGGGCCGCTACCCGGGCCTTGCCCTTCCAAGTGGCGTGGCGCTGATTGCGCTTGCCTTTCGATGTTTTCTTCTTGGGAACAGCCATCCCTTTTGCGCAACTAAAGATCAATCCTCCGCTGCCGCATCGCCTTTCGTCAAATCGCTAAACTCCCTTCCATTGACTGGGTCTTGTGAGCAGCAGCACTCCACAGCCAGCAGTCCAGCCCCTATCGCCGCCAGCGCAGCGACCCGCGGATGGCCCCTCCCTACTGCGGGATCTGGGCTTGGCCAAGCCGCCGCCGCCTAGCTACAGCAAGCTGTTGCAACAGGTGCGCACCGGTCAGGTCAAGGACCTAGAGCTGTCCTTAGTGCGCCGGGAAGTCACCGTTACCTATCCGGCCGGGGCCAAGGTCCAGGTGCCTGTGTTCAGTAACGACCAGGAGCTGTTGCGCACGGCCCAGCAGGCCCGGGTGCCCCTGACAGTGCGCGATGACCGCCGCGATGAGGCCACCGCCGGTTTGATCGGCAATATCTTGTTGGTGGTGTTGCTGTTTGGCGGCCTCACCCTGCTGATTCGTCGCTCCAGCCAGGTGGCCAATCGGGCCATGGGCTTTGGCCGCAGCCAGGCCCGTATCCAGCCCGAAGGCAGCATCGATGTGCGCTTCGAAGATGTGGCGGGCATCGCCGAAGCCAAGCAGGAGCTCGAAGAGGTGGTCACCTTCCTGCGCCAGCCCGAACGCTTCACCACCATTGGCGCCAAGATCCCAAAAGGGGTGTTGCTGGTGGGCCCTCCTGGCACGGGTAAAACCCTCTTGGCGAAAGCGATCGCTGGCGAGGCTGGGGTTCCCTTCTTTTCGATTGCCGCATCTGAATTTGTTGAGATGTTTGTGGGAGTGGGGGCATCGCGCGTGCGTGATTTATTCAAGCGCGCCAAGGAAAAGGCACCCTGCATCATCTTTATCGATGAGATCGATGCGGTTGGTCGCCAGCGGGGTGCAGGGATTGGCGGCGGCAACGATGAGCGCGAGCAAACCCTCAACCAATTGCTTACCGAGATGGATGGCTTCCAGGACAACTCTGGAGTGATCCTGCTGGCTGCCACTAATAGGCCCGATGTGCTCGATACGGCCCTGATGCGGCCCGGTCGTTTTGATCGCCGCATTGTTGTTGATTTACCCGATCGCCGCGGGCGCGAACAGATTTTGGCGGTGCACGCCCGCAGCCGCCCCCTAGATCCCGAAGTGTCCCTGAGCGATTGGGCCAGCCGCACCCCTGGATTTTCCGGCGCCGATCTCTCCAATTTGCTCAATGAGGCGGCGATCCTCACGGCCCGCCGGGATCGCCAGACCATTGATGACCAGGCCCTCAACGATGCGCTCGAACGCATCACCATGGGTCTGGGGGTGGCGCCCCTCCAGGACAGTGCCAAGAAGCGTCTGATTGCCTATCACGAAATTGGCCACGCCCTGCTCACCACCCTGCTGCCCCAAGCCGACCAGCTCGACAAAGTCACCCTCCTGCCGAGGGCCGGCGGCGTCGGCGGCTTTGCCCGCACCATGCCCGATGAGGAAATCCTGGATTCGGGGCTAATCAGTAAGGCCTACCTGCGGGCCCGCCTAGTGGTAGCCATGGGTGGCCGGGCGGCGGAAGTGGTGGTGTTTGGCCCCAGCGAGGTCACCCAGGGGGCCAGTGGTGACCTGGAGATGGTGAGCCGCATCTGCCGTGAAATGGTGACCCGTTATGGCTTTTCAAGCCTGGGTCCGGTGGCCCTAGAAGCGGATGCTGGCGAAGTGTTCCTTGGGCGAGATTGGTTGCGATCCGATCCCCACTATTCCCGCGAAACGGGCAATCGTATTGATGGGCTGGTGCGTAGCCTGGCCCGGGAATCCCTCCAGGACGCCATCAACCTGCTGTCGCCGCGGCGATCCCTGATTGATGAGTTGGTCGACCTGTTAATTGAGCAGGAAACCCTGGGCGGCAAAGAGTTCCGCGCAGTTGTTAGTCGCTATGAAGCTGCCTGCGAACCTGTCATCGCAGGCTGAGGCTTTGCGCCTAACCCCGCGTGTCCCTTAACCCGTAAAGCGAATATCGAGGCTGCGCAGGTAGGTATGGAGTCCGGCGTCCTGGATCGGCAGTAGATGGGCAACACGGCCGCTCTCGTTGACATGGGCATGCCAGTGGCCGGGGGGCGTCACAAACACCCCGCCCGGTTCCCATTCGATTCGCTTGGGATTGAGAATCGAGCCATTGTCCGCTAGGGCTGGGCCAACCAGGGTGTAACAGCCCGGGTCGCAGTCGATGATCAGGTCGATGGCCACGGACTGGTGGCGGTGAGGCGGCTGGCAGGAGCCGGCCCGCACGGCACCGTACATGGCCCAGAGGGTGTGGCTCACCGTGCGACTGGCCGGCAGGTCGGCGTTGGCCAGCAAGATGCTGAGGCGATTACTGCGCTGGGAGCTGGGATCTTCCATTAGGTTGCCCAGCTCCGCTTTGAGCCGCTCGCCGCCGTAGAAGGTGGCCTGGAAGCGGGGCTCACAGGGTTGCACTCCGAGGTAGGTGAGCAGGGGGCCGTCATGGACCCAATAGAGAACGCTGGTGACATCGGCGCTCAGGGTTGGCACTGCTCCTGCCGGCAGTACGAAAAGGTCACCCTGGTCCCAGGTGCGCTGGATGGCATCCCCCAGATCCGACCCCAGGCGCTGGATTTGGCCGTGGCCCTGGAGCACAAAGAACAGGGAGCTGCTGGCCCGGGCGGTGGCGGCCAGGCTGTCGCCAGCCTGGAGACGCAGGAAGCTGGCAGCCAATCCCGGGCTGGTGGCCGGGGCCGGGCAGCCCAGTTCGGCGCTGGTATCGAGCGGCAGCAACGCTGTCGGTCCTGAGCTGTGCAGGGACGGCCCCCATTGGCGATAGCCGATCGGTTCGGTAAGGCCCTTTCGCACAGGATTGGCAGCTTCGCGGTAGTCGAAGAAGCGGGCCTTGTCCTCTAGGGACCCTTGGCGATTGGCGGAATCCCTGGGCGGGCCTGATTCGCCCCGATTGGCAGGGTCGCTGGGATTCGCTGACTGGGGGGCAAACGGACGGATTGCCTGGGTCATCGTCGCAACAGGGGGGCGGAGGGGTTTGCGTTAACCACCGGCCACGGCCGGCACAATCGAGACTTCATCGCCATCTTTAAGCGGCGTCTCCTGATTCTCAAGGAAACGAATGTCTTCGCTGTTCACATAAACGTTGAGGAAACGCCGCAGTTTGCCGCCCTCATCACAGAGCCGGCTAAGAATACCTGGATAACGGCCTTCTAAGGCCTGAAGTAGGCCATTGACGCTGCTGGCTTCCACCTCGGCGCTGGACTCATCGGCGGTAAATTTCTGCAGGGGAGTGGGGATCAGAACCAGAACAGCCATGGCGGAATGTAGATGGAAAAATTTAATTGGAGCAGGTAAAGGAGTTTGCTGGCCTTTTGCGGCTGGCTGGTTTAGGCCAGGGGCTTCGGGTTTGCCCGATGCAAGGCCTGGGCCCTCTCCCAGGCTGCGTTGAAGCTGGCCAGCTGGGGTTCGATCGTTAGGGGCTCAGCCACGGCGCCAGTGATGGCTTCCAGGGTTTTGAGGCCATTGCCGGTGATGTAGGCAACGGTGGTCTCGCTGGGATCGATCTTGCCCTGTTCGACCAGCTTCTTCAGCACCGCAATCGTGGTGCCGCCGGCGGTTTCGGTGAACACGCCTTCGGTTTCGGCGAGGAGCTGGATGCCTGCCACAATCTCCTCGTCACTCACGGCCGCAATCGTGCCGCCGGTGCGGTTGGCAATGTCGATGGCATAGGGGGCATCGGCCGGGTTGCCGATGGCGATCGATTTGGCAATCGTGTTGGGCTTCACCGGCGTGATGAAATTGCGGCCTTCTGCGAAGGCCTGGGCGATGGGGGAGCAGCCCTCCGCCTGGGCACCACTAAAGCGAACAGGCTTCTCATCCACCAGACCCACCTTGATGAACTCATCGAATCCTTTGCGGATTTTGGTGAATAGGGAGCCTGAGGCCAGGGGCGCCACGATGTGGTCGGGCAATTGCCAACCCAGCTGCTCAATCACCTCATAACCCAGGGTTTTAGAGCCCTCCGAGTAGTAGGGGCGGAGGTTGATGTTGACGAACCCCCAGCCGTAGGTGTTGGCCACTTCCGAACAGAGTCGATTCACCTGGTCGTAGTTGCCCTTCACCGCCATCAAGGTGGGGTTGTAAATCAGGGTGCCGAGCACCTTGCCCAGCTCCAGGTCCGACGGGATGAACACGCAGCAGTCGAGGCCGGCATGGGCGGCGATCGCTGCAGTGGAATTGGCCAGGTTGCCTGTGCTGGCGCAGCTCACCGTCGTGAACCCCAGTTCCTTGGCGCGGGTCAAGGCGACAGACACGACCCGGTCCTTGAAGGACAGGGTCGGCATGTTGACGCCGTCGTTCTTGATATAGAGATTCTTAAGGCCTAGGCGCTTGGCGAGGCGGTTGGCCTTGAGCAGGGGTGTGAAGCCCGTGCCCACGTCAATGGGGTCGCCCTCAATCGGCAGAAACTCTCGATAGCGCCAGATTGAAACTGGACCGGCTTCAATCGTGGCGCGGCTGACCCGTGATTTGATCAAGTCGTAGTCGTAGACCACTTCCAGGGGGCCAAAACAGACGTCCTCACAGACGTGCTTGGCTCCGGCGCCGTAGGGGTGGCCGCATTCCTTGCAGCGCAGGCCGGTGAAGGTGGAACGGGACAGGGTGGCTGTCACGGAGCTACCGCAGTAATAGGAGGAGGCTAGCAGCGGCATTTTGACCGAATCCCGATACCCGATCCGTGGTATCGGGATTGAAAATTTCAGCCCTTAGCGGCCACGGGTTCGTGCCCCTGACCTTTGTGGCCAAGGGTTGCTACCGCTACTCAGCGGAATCAGGTTGCTGGTCGGGCCTGCCCCCTGGGATCAGCTGCTGGCCGCGGAGGGCTTGCCTAGCCTCAGGGATACCAGCCTCCTTGCGTTCGATCCCTTGCGTCGCCCCATTGCCCTACTGCGCTTCGCCGCCGCCGTGGCCCTGGTGGCAGGCCTGGCCATCGCCCTTAGCCGCCTTGGGATCGAATGGCAGTGGTTCAGCCAGTTCAATGCCCAGGCGGTGGCCCTCAATCGCTGGTCGATCCAGATCGTCACCTTCTGCCTGGTGATGGGCCTGGGGGGCTATCTGCAATGGAAGCTGCTGCAGCGCTCCTGGCGCCTTCGCCGGGTGATCGACGCCAAGGACCTGCCCCCATCACCGCTGGTCGCCTTACGCGGCTGGACCCTGCTGTTGTTGTACGGGGCCCTTTTATTTTTATTAGCCGGGGCCCTTACCTACCTGGTGATCCAGGCCCAGGATCTGATTGTCGCCCCCTTCAGCGGCGAGGTGATCACGGGTATTCCGGTGTTGGCCGACCTCCCTGCCGGCTTACTGCTCGGTTTGGTCGCAGGCCTGCTCGCGCCCCTCTTGCTTTGGCCCCTCACCACCCTGCGCCTCACCCTGGCGGTGGCCCTGGCCGGTTCCGCCACAGCCCTGGCCCGGGGCTGGAGTCTTTGGCTGCCGGCCCTCATGGCCGTTCCCTTCGGCGAGAGCGATCCGGTCACCGGCCTTGACCTCTCCTTCAGTGTCCTGCAATTGCCGGCCCTCCGCCTGCTGCTCAGTGTGGTGTTCGCCCAGGGGGTGGTGGGACTGGCCAGTTGCTTTTGGTTGACCTTCACCGAACGCAGCAGCCTCACCGACATGGTCTTTCCCGGCCTCACCCGTAGCCAGCAGCAGATGCTGCAGCCCCAGTTGGCGGTGTTGGCCTTTGTGGCGGCGATGAGTCAATGCCTGACTCCCTTCAATTTGATGGTCGAGGGCACTGGCGTGTCCGCAGGGGCTGGTTTTGTCGACCTGCATGTCAGCGTGCCCTTGCGGTTACTGCTGGCCCTGCTTTTGTTGGCCATTGGCCTCGGCCTGCTGCTGCCCATGCCGGCCGGCTGGATGCGGCGCAAGCTGTTGATTCCCCTTGGTGTGGCCGCCTTGGGAGTGCCTGTTTTGCAGGCAATTCTGGCGCCGCTGCTGCAGCGTTTATGGGTGCAGCCGCGGGAATTAGCTGTGGAATCTCCCTATCTTGCCCGCAGCATTAAGGCAACAAGATCAGCTTTTGCGATCGATATTATGAATTACATGACGATGCGTCCAAAGGAGCGGTTGTCTGCGGCTGATCTGGCCAAAAGTCCTGGCACGTTAGCCAATATTCGCCTCTGGGATACGAAACCACTGCTAAGCACTAACCGGGAATTGCAGCAATTGCGCCTTTACTACCGCTTCCCAACTGCAGCGGTAGATCGCTATCCCCTGACAGCTGATGCTGCCACCAAGGGGTCTCAACAGGTGATCATTGCGGCTCGGGAGTTTGATACGAGCGCGTTATCTAAAAAATCCCGCTCCTGGCTCAACACCCACATGGTTTATACCCATGGCTATGGCTTTACCGTGTCGCCTGTGAATACGGCTGGTGACGATGGCTTGCCCCTGTATTTCATTAAAGATATTGGCAGTAGCGCCAAGGTTCTTGGAATTGCAAAGCTTGGAATCGATTCCGCTTCGGTAAGGAAAGGGTTACCCGTGGGCCAACCCCGCATCTATTTTGGCACGATGAGGAAACCCTATATGATTGCCCCTAGCAAGGTGGCAGAATTTGATTATCCCGATGCAGGGTTGGGGGCGATTAATAGTAGCTTGTCGGTTCGCAGTGGTATCAAGCTGTATAATTACTTTGAGCGATTGATGGCCGCGATCTATTTGGGCGAGCCTAGGCTATTATTTCTCTCTTCGCTTAGTCCCGATTCAATTCTATTGATTCGGCAGCAGGTTAACCAGCGGCTCAAGGCACTTGTGCCTTTTCTCGACTTTGAAAGCCAGCCCTATCTTGTGACAGCGAAGGTTGAGCAGGGCGATGGCTACAGGCGAGATCAGTATCAATATTGGTTTTTAGATGGATTTACAAGTAGCCGCAGCTACCCTTATTCCGATCCCAGCTCAACCGGACTGCGTTATTTACGCAATCCAGTTAAGGCTGTTGTAGATGCTTATAGCGGCAGGGTTTGGCTCTATGTAAGTGACCCCAATGATCCGATTTTACGCACTTGGCAGCGAATCTTCCCAAATCTTTTCCGGCCCCTTTCGGCCATGCCAAAATCCTTACTTAGTCATATCCAGGTACCCCAGACTCAGTTTGAAATCCAGGCGGAAAAGCTGCTGCAGTATCACGTTAAAAATGTAAAGAGCTTTTATGACGGTGATGATGCATGGTCCCTTCCCCTTGAGATCTATGGTTCTGCAACTGTCAAGCTGAAGCCCTATCACGCAACCTTGCAGCTGCCGGGCGAAAGCAAGCCCGAATTTGTCCTGCTGGTTCCTTTCACCCCCTCGAAGCGCGCAAATTTGGTTGGCTGGCTGGCGGTGCGCAATGATCCGCCCAATTATGGCCAACAATTGTTGGTGCGTTTCCCCAGGCAGCGTCTAGTCCTGGGCCCCCAGCAGGTGTCGGCCCTGATCGAACAGGATCCAGCAATCAGCTACCAATTCGGCCTATGGGATCGAGATGGCTCGAAGGTCGTGCATGGCAACATGCTTGTTCTACCGGTGGGCGATAGCCTCCTCTATGTTGAGCCAATTTATCTACAATCTAAAAACAGCGAACTGCCAACCCTGGTGCGAGTCGTGGTTACTGATGGTCATACATTTGTGATGCAACGTAACCTCAAGGATGCCTTGCAAAAGCTTGTGCAGGCCGGCGGCAATCGGGTAGCCGCCCCGATCAAAGATCCAACCGCACCTTGATTGCCCCGGTCGGGCCAAAGCTACCGAAGCGCCCTTGATCCCAGCCCGTCGCCGACGAGGTCCTTCCCATTGAAACAATCCAGGATTGGGGCTTATCCGATTCCAGCGCAACCCAGCTGGTTACGTTGGATTAACCCGGTGCCGCAAAACTGCATCCGTTTTGACCACGGGCCTTAGGCAGGCGGGCTTGGATGGAAGAGTTGAGCGCCTTAGTGCAACCACCCATGGGATATGAACCCGGATCCAGCGAGTGCCGTTTGCTGATTGACAGCAAGGCCCAGATTGAGGCTGTGCTGCTAAACCTCGATCGGCTTGAGAACACTGACCACATCCGGCGCCAGCTAGTGGCTGTCTACAACCAGCTCGAAGGCCTCCATGACCTGCGGCGCATCCATCGGCCGGCATCGGCCTTATCTGAAACTGCCTTGTCCTAAAGGCTTCCGCCCTTGGTTGACGTTCATGGTCTTGGTTCGGCCTGTCTTGCTCAGCAAGGCTGAGTCCATTAACAGGGCAGCCCCCTACCCACTGCAAGCCAAAGCAGTCGCCCAAGCCTGTTCAGCCGCCGCAGATGTTGATCCCTAGGGCTGGTTGTTGGTTCTTTTGCCAGGATCTGGCCCTGCGCCGATGCACGAGCGGGCGCTTCTGATTGACGATGGGCCAGCTCCGTTTTCAACGCATAGCTGGATGGTTGCCAATTCGCGGTTGGCGATGGCGGCGACAGTAAAAATCGCGGCTGGACCCCCTGGACTGGCCTCCCTTGGCAAGGTGATCGGTCCCGCCTACCTGGTGGCCGTGGGCTACATGGATCCGGGCAACTGGGCCACGGATCTGGCGGCTACCCCTGGCTCCTGGCCGAAGTGGCCATGATTGCTATCGACCTTGCCGAACTGGTCGGCAGTGCCATCGCCTTCCTGGTTAACGCGGCGATCCTGGTCTTAGCGGGGGGCGCCTTCCATGGTCGCGGTCTGCCTTCGGTGTTGCCCTGCTGGCGGCAGGGCAGAGTTCCACAATCACGGGCATCCTGGCCGGTCAGGTTGTGATGGAAGGCTTTCTGGATCTGCGCCTGCCCCGTTTAGCAGCGGTGCCTCCTCACCCGGGGTATGGCCCTGATCCCTGCCCTAGCCACCGTGCTGCTGCTAGGAGAAGGGGCCACCAATCAGCTATTAGTCCTTTCCGAGGTGGTGCTCAGCCTGTAGCTTCCCTTTGCGGCTATCCCCCTGGTCTGGTTCTGCGGCCAGGCCCGGCCCATGGGCAACCTGCGCTCACCCTTGGCCCTGCAGGTGCCCAGTTGGCTCTGTATCGGGGCCATCGTCACGATCAACCTTTCCCTGCTGATCTCCCTGGCAGGCACCCTCTGGTTCTAAAGTTCCCCCATGAATGTGGATAACAATCAACGCCCTCCCTGGCTGAACTGGCTTTTCTTGGGAATCTTCCTGTTGAGTAGCTGGCAGCTGGCTGGTTACTGGTTTCAACAACTGCACCACTAACGGGGCGAGCCTGAAGCGGCATGACTCTGCTATGGATAGGCATTGGGCACGAAGAACTGCTCATTCAAGGGGGGCCTTTTGTAGCCCTTGGCAGGTTTTCGCGGCGAAAGTTTTAGGGCAGGCGGCGTCATGTCGTGGTAGGGGACTTTGCTGAGTAGGTGGAGGATGCAATTGAGGCGGGCGCGCCGCTTGTCATCGGCATCCACGGTGAACCAGGGCGCTTCGGGAATATTGCTATGGGCAAACATCTCATCTTTGGCGCGTGAGAAATCTTCCCAACGATCCCTTGATTCAAGATCCATATCACTCAATTTCCAGCGTCTTGTTCCATCTTCAATCCGGGCTTTGAAACGGGCTTCTTGCTCTTCATCACTAACCGAAAACCAGTATTTCAACAGCATGATGCCGCTGCGCACCAGCATGCGTTCAAATTCTGGGCAGGATTGTTGAAATTCTTGCAGCTCCGCTGCTGTGCAAAATCCCATCACCCGTTCCACCCCGGCCCGATTATACCAACTGCGATCAAAGATTACGATTTCCCCTGCCGTCGGGAACTGTTCCACATAGCGTTGGAAATACCATTGGCTGCGCTGTTGGTCGGAGGGCTTGCCCAGGGCTACGACCCTGCAGCCGCGAGGATTCATCGGTTCGGTGATGCGCTTAATCGTGCCACCTTTGCCGGCCGCATCGCGGCCTTCAAACACCACAATTAGGCGCAAACCTTCTGCCTTTAGCCAGTACTGCATTTTCACCAGTTCCTGCTGGAGAAGCTTCAACTCCTTTTCGTAAAATTCACGGTCAAGTCGGCCTAGATTGATCTTTAGATCAGCGGTCCTGGCCCGGTCGGGATCTTGCAGGGGCGCCAGATCATCGAGCTGGGACGGGGGGAAGTGGCGAGCGCCGATCACGGGCTCCTGGGCGTGCTTCGCTTCGGGGCTTGCCTTGGGCTTGCGATGGTTTTTTCCCATTCCCAGCTCCTTTCTCCATGGGCTTGAAGGCGCTAGCTCTTTTTAAACTGCAAACGCTGCCGGCGGGCAAAACCTTTTCAGAGCTACATGAGTCGGGCCAGCCTTCTGGTGAGTGCCCTACCTAGGGCTTGGCGTTGCGGTTGGTTTGGGCCTCAGGAGGGCCCGGGCTAGCCGAACTAGCCCCCCAGCGAGAAAGGCCAGGGCGAGAAGCACAACCCCCACTAGCACCAGCACGCCCAATAACTGCAACAGTCCCAAGCCCAGTTTCGAGAGGCCGCCGATCAGGTTTGCAATTGCATTGCTGACCAGCAGCAAGGTATCGAGGCGCTCAGGCAATCGCATCAGGGCGAGGAGCAGGCCGATCCCGCCGCCCAGCAGTAGGAGACCTTCAGCCAGCTGGCGAAGTCGGCCAGGCGGACGCTTGCGCTTGGAGCCTTGACGCCCGATCTGGCTGCCGCGACCGGAGCGGATCAGGGTGAGTCGTTTCGAAACTCGGCTCATGGCTTGATGCTGTGGCCGGCGCCGCGCATCCAGCGCTCGAACTCAATCAACACCAATTCGTTGGGGCAATCGACCAGGGAGAGGTCCCCCACGGTGCAATCGCCATGGCCGCCATGGTGCAGGGAGAGGCGAAAGGTGTCACCGCTCAGGCCGCAAACTTCTGGATCACTGCGCACCAACACATCGAGGGAAGCGCCAAGGCGGGTGACACGTCGGCGACATTCAGGCCAGCTCATTTGGATTGACATCGCACTAGGGCCAGGGGATGGGCGGGCCCAAGGGCCCAAGATGGAGAGGGGCTGGCTGGGCTTTCCCAGGGTCTGGGTCGTTCCAGTGTGGCGATCGCAGCGCCAGCGTCAACGGGGGAGCTGGCTCGCTCCGGATGGGGTTCCAGTCTTGCCAGGGTCTGCCATTGGGTTGGTGGATCCCTTGTCCTGGGCCGGGTTGAAGCTGCCTGGTTTGGGGGTGGGCACCATCCAGGAGATGGCGCCGGCGAGCCCCAGGGCGGCCATGCCACATAGGGGTGCCGCCATGCGGCGGCCCAGGGGCACCCGCTTACGCAGCTCGCTGCGTCGCAAAGGTTGCGGTGAAGGCGTCTGGAGGTTCAGCTGCAGGCGCCCATCCAGCAGGAGCTGGTCCAGGCAGCGCACGAGGTCGGCCAGTTCAGCGTCGTCCAGGTGCAGGGTCAACGGTGGCGTGTTGGGCTGGCTACTGCGTAGTTCGAGCCGGTGGCGAGCGTCTTCAGGGTGGATCGCTACCGGCGAATCCGGGGCGCCGAAGGTCCGGGGGGCGCTGCTGATCAGGTGGCGGGCGTAGGGGGCCACCACCTGCAGCAGGGCCTCGAGATGCTCCCGTTTGCCTTCTAGTTCCGTGTGGCCGGCCAGGGCCAGACTCCAGCCGGTGAGGATGCCGATCGCCTGGCCGCCCTGGCCCGTCGACACATCTGGGTAGCCCTCCACCGTCAGGCGACAGCTGATCTGTTCGTAGCGGAGGCTGAGCTTGATCACGGCGGGCAGCGTGGGGAAGGGTCTGGGCGGATCGGGGCTTGGGGCAACGGCGGTTCAACCGCGGGCGTTGGTTTCAGGGTTCGGGATCCAGCAGGCTGGCCTTGAGCCGCTCGACCCCACCGCTGCCGGCACTGAGGGCCAGGCTCAAGATCAGCTGGTGACAGATCTGGGGCCCTTCGATCGGATCTAACAGTTTGCGAACGCCGACCCGGCGCAGGTTCAACCGTTCCTCAATCAGCTCCTGAAGGCGCGAGCGAAACAGGGTCCAGCGCTGGTCGCTCACCGACGCCGGCTCGGCAGCCGAGAGCAGCTGGCGCAGCATCGGGTAAAGCCGTTCGGCCATGGCGGTCAGGATCCGGATCAGGGCATCGGTGTCCTGAACCTCGAGCTGGCCCCGGCGGGTGGAGCGGCGCAGGGGGTTGTGGCAACGGCGCTTCCAGAGTTCAACCCGGTTGGGGAACAGGGTTTGGTAGCCCAGTTGCTCACTCATCCAAACCATGGCCTCGCCACCGTTGAGGTCGAGGGCCTCGGCGCAAAGGAGCATCAGATCGAGGCGCTCCAGTCCACGCCTGGGAATGGGGGTGGGGCGGCTCAAGGCGATAGAAACGTCAGGCATGGCTGCGATACTGCCAGTGCCTGAGCCAATCCGCCATCTGGGGGGGGCGCTGCCTCGACCAGCCCAGGGCCCTTGACGATCTTCTTTCACCATGTCTGCCATTGATCTGCGCCTGCTGGTGCGCGATGTTCCTGACTTTCCCAAGCCGGGGATCCTGTTCCGCGACCTCACTCCCTTGATGCGTCAGGCCAGTGCCTGGCAGGAGGTCGTGCGTCAGTTGGCCGTGATCTGTGATCGCCTCCAGCCCGATCTGATCGTGGGCATTGAATCGCGGGGATTCATCGTGGGCACGGCCCTGGCGACGGATCGGCGCCTGGGCTTCACGCCGGTGCGCAAACCTGGCAAGTTGCCAGGCGTTGTTCATGGCATCGATTACAGCCTTGAATACGGAACAGATCGGCTTGAGATCTTGGCCGATGGCTTTGAGAACGGCCCCAGGGTTCTGATCGTTGATGATCTGTTGGCCACTGGCGGCACGGCCAGTGCCTGCGCCCAGTTGGTGCAACAGGTGGGCGGCAACCTCTGCGGCTTTGCCTTCGTGGTTGAACTTGCCGGCCTTGGCGGCCGCGCCAAGTTGCCGGATGCCGTGCCGGTCGAGTCGCTGATCATCTATTCGTGATCCCCATCCTTCAGGGTTGGTTGTCCTGCCAGGCGAGCACCTGATCGAGTTGCTCCAGGCTGATCAGGCCAAAGCTCCAGAGCACCACCGGCAGCGGGGCCTGCTCGAGTTGGGCCTGCTTAAGACCCAGGTTGAGGGAGTTTTCGCTCAGGCCCAGGTCTTGGCGCAAATAGCGCACCAGTTCGCTGGCGGGCAGGGGCTGGGGCGAAGTTGGCAACACCATGGCGCCATGGTGGTCATCGCTGCCAGAGGCGGCAAGGGCCCTGGGTCATGGCGGCCAGGCTCAGGCGCCTCAGCAGGGGGGCCCCATTCAGCAGGTCGAGGGCCAGGCGGCGCAGGGGTAAGAGCAGGGGCGAGCGGTTCGAAAACAACTTCACCAGCAGGTGGGTAGCCAGCAAGGTGGCGATGAGGTCGGGCCCACGGCGCCAGCGGTAGGCCGCTGCCAGCCGCCCTGGGGCCAGGCGCCCTGCCGTAACCCGGCCGGCTAACTGCTGCAGGCAGGCCACATCGCGCCAACCCAGGTTGAGGCCCTGGCCGCCGACGGGATGGCAGCGGTGGGCGCTGTCGCCCACCAGCACCAAGGAGCCCTTGGCTACGGGCCAGGCCAGGCCCAGGGCCACCGGATAGGCCCTTGGTTGATCCAGCAGGACTTCCGGTTGCAGCTGGTCGGGGAGGGCGCCGGCTAGCTGGTCAAGGAAGGCGGCGCCATCAAGACTTTCCAGCTGGCGAAGGCGGCGCGCTGACGCACTCCAGACGAGCTGGAAGGCATCGCCGCCCAGGGGCAAAACCGCAAAGGGCCCTTCCGGGCGTAGGAGCTCCCAGGCCTGGTTGTCCCGGGATCCCCTAAGGCGCACCTGAACTGTTAAACAGGCCTGGTCGTAACTGCGCTCCAGCCAGCCCAGGCCAGCGGCCTGGCGACTCGGGGACAGGCTGCCATCGGCTGCAACCACCAGATCCCCAGGAGCCGTTCTAGGGGCCTCGGCACTGGAGGCCATGGGACCCAGATGTAGGAAGACCTGCTCGCTGGCCTGGAGCTGCTCCAGCAACAGCGTCATCAGCGGGCCGTGTTGGCTGATCCAGCCGACGGCTTCGCCAGCTCTTGTGGATCCGGGCCCCGCCGTGCGAACCGTTGCAGCGCAGTCAAGATCCCCGCTGGCGGCCCTGCCCCTGCGCTGTCCCTGGCCCAGGTCGTCGCCACTGAAGTGGCACTGGCGGCCCGTGCCCTGGTCCCAGAGTTCCAGGCTGCTAAAGGGCACTAGCCGGGGCTTCAGGGCCTGCCATAGGCCCAGCCGATCAAGGAGGGATGCACTGGAGTGGGTGAGGGCGTAGGCCCGTTGGCGCCCCAGGAGCGCCGCAGCATCCAAAGGGTCATAGAGGTGCACTTGCCAGCCCACCTGGGCCAGGGCAAGGGCCGCCAGGCAACCGGTGGGACCGGCCCCATGCACGTGCGCTTGGCTCATGGGCACTGGCTTGGTATGGGGGCTGGGGGTGGGGCGATGTAATCGCCGGTGGGAAAGGTTCTAAATCGCTGCCGGCGCGGAAGCTGGCCAAGGACGGCCAAAAAAAACGCGGGCCTGGAAGGCACCGCGGTTTTGATCAGGTTGACCGTCTGAACGGACGATGGGCCCGATGAACTAGGTGCCTTACGAAAGCTGATGGAGAAAGGTGATGGGGTTCTGACCTGCTGGAGCCCAGAACTCCACCTTGGTGCAGCTCAGCCGATGCCGAGCAAACCGCGGGTGAAGGACTCGCCGCCCATGGCATATTCGGTGGCCAGCAAGGCGATGAAGCCCAGCATTGCCATGCGGCCGTTCAGCACTTCGGCACGCTCGTGGAAGCCCCAGCTGCTTTCGACGCTCACCACTTCCATGCGGGGCTCGGTAGCGAAGGCATTGAGGCGTCCGCCGTCCTCGGTGGTCACGGTGGCGCCGCGGATGACGGCGGAGGCAGCTGCGTTGGATTGGGTCACGGGACGACTCGCTTAGGGATGGCGGAATTGTAACGCAATATTGCGCCCTGTAACGAATTTGAAGCCGGTGGCCCCCGATTTGGGTCTGGATGGGCTGGCTGGTTGGGCCCACCCTCAGCGCAGGCGCCTGAGGCAGAGCTCCTCAAAGGCGGGCCGCAGCAGGTAGGGGTAGTCCCCCACCCAGAGTTTCAGCTGGGGAATCCAACCATCGCTGAGGGCACTAATGCGAGAAAAGTCTTTGCGCTCACTCAGCACCAGGCAGCGAATCACCATGCCCGGCCGGATCGGCTTGTGCTTTTTGTCGTAGGGGAAGCGAATCTGACCCAGGTAGCCGTCCTGGTCTTCCAGCTCCAGGCAGAGCCAGGTGCGGCGGTTTTCCACCAGCTCCAGCCGACCACTCTGGTCGGTCTGCTCCTGGCGCCCCTCAAGCCGCTCCCGGGTGAAGAGGTCGGCGATGCGGCCTTCAAAGATCGCCGCTGCCGGATAGCGCCGCAGGACGTTGTTGCGTTGCCCTGCCGCCAGGATCGGCCCCCAGAGCAGGTAGAAGAAAAAGACAAAGCCCACCACCATGAACACCCCACCCCACTGGGTGGAGAACTGGCTCTGGCTGACCAGCAGCGCCAAAACCGCGCCGATGACGGCAATCAGCACCCGTTGCAGCACCTGCTGGGGCGATCCGCTGCTGGCGTTGAACTGGGGTCCGGTGGCAATCGCCGGAATCAGGCGCTGCAGTTCACCGTCCTTCAGGGGAAGCAGCATGGCTCGTCTCTTAGGCCCCCATGCTGGACCCGATCACAGCAAACGCTCCAGCCCGTAGACCAGACCGCAGAGCTGGCGCACTCGCCGCACGGTTAGCAAGACGCCGGGCATGTAGGCGGAGCGATCGATCGTGTCGTGTCGCAAGGTGTAAGTCTCCCCCTCGGAGCCGAACATCACCTCCTGATGGGCCACCAGGCCCGGCAGGCGGATCGAATGCAGTCTTAGACCGCTGGGACGCTGGCCGCCACGGCAGCCCGCCAGGGTTTCGTGCTCTTCCACCTGCAGGGCGTTGAAGTCCTTGCCAAGCTCTTCGATTAATTCGGCGGTTTTGATGCAGGTGCCGCTGGGGGCATCGGCCTTGCGGTTGTGGTGCAGTTCGGTCAGTTCGGCGAAGTCATAGAAGCGGGCTGCCGCGGCGGCGGCCTGTTGCAGCAACACCATGCCCACGGAGAAATTGGGGATCACGGCCGCCCCCATGGAGGCCTTCTCAGCAAACAGGGCTAGGTCGCCCAATTGCTGGGGCGACAGTCCCGTGGTGCCGATCACCGGATGTACGCCGTAGGCGATGGCGGCTCGGGTGTGTTCGTACACGACGCTGGGATGGGTGAAATCCACCAGTACGGCCCCGGCGCCCGGGCCGGCCTGGCGCACCGCCTGGCTGCTGGCGCAAAGCGCCCCTTCAAAGTCGGCCGTGATCGCCACCTCCAGCTCCCCCAGGCCCAGCTCCAGGCCCACGTCCATGCCCTCCTTGCCGGGGGTGGTGTCGATGGCCGCCACCAGGGTCGTGTCGGCTGCGGCCAGCACGGCCTTGATCACCTCGGCGCCCATGCGGCCCAGGGCACCAGCCACCACCACCGGAATCGGCGCCGCAGTTGTGGCACTCGGGGTCGGCCCTGGCTGGGAACCGGATAAGGGCGACTCGGTTGGGGCGCTGGTCATGGCATGGAGCGCGCAGCTTTGGGCCCGAGCCTATGGGGTCAGCCTGCCCGCTTAGGTGGCGGCTGCCTGGGCGATGGCCAGCAGCGCCTCCCGATCGACGCCATCGATTTGGGCCGGGTCCATGTAGCGATGGGCGTAGCCCAGGTACACCTCGGAGCTCAGGAACAGGGCGAACAGATCAGCATCAATGTGCTGGTCTTGGACCATGCGGGCCATGATCGCCAGGGCTTCGGAGAGCTTCAGCCCCCGTTTATAGGGACGGTCGGCGGCGGTGAGGGCCTCAAAAATGTCGGCGATGGCCATCACCCGGGCCAGAACCCCCATCTGCTCGCCGCGCAGGCGACGGGGGTAGCCGCGGCCATCGAGGGTTTCGTGGTGGGCGCCGGCGATCTCGGGCACCGCGGCCAGGTGACGCGGAAAGGGCAGGGCCGAGAGCATCCGGATCGTTTGGACCATGTGCTCGTTGATCTTGAAGCGATCTTCTGGGCTGAGGGTGCCCCGCTCCACCGTGAGGTTGTGGAGTTCCCCCCGGTTGTAGAGGTACATCGGCACCTCCATTTGGAAGCCCCAGGGGTTGTCTGCGGGGATGCGATCCCGTTCTGGCCGCTCGATCAGTTGATCGGGGCGGTCGGCCAGCAACGGTTCCCGCACGGGCAAGGCGGGCGCCGGCTGCCGTTGGCGGCGCCGCAATTCTTCAGGCCCCACCCCCAGCCGGTCATCGAGGCTGCGGCGCCAGGTGCGGCTGGCGATGGCCTGGAGCCGCTCGATCCGCTCAGGTGCCATCCGTTCGCCGCCCAAATTGCAGCTGGCAACAAAGGCGAAATCGTCATCGAGACTGCGCCAGCTCGCCTGCAGGGTCTGCTGGCTGCCCCCTGGGTCGGCGCCGCTGGCGAGTCGCTGCCAGTGCTCCGTTTCCGCTTCGCTTTTGAGCAATTCGAAGCGCATGCGGATCTCATGGATCCGGTCCTGCACCGTTTCCAATTTGGTGGCCTTATCGACCACATGGTCGGGAGTTGTGACCTTGCCGCAATCGTGGAGCCAGGCGGCCACATGCAGGGCCTCCCATTGATCTGCATTGAGTTGATAGCTGGCAAAGGGGCCTTCCTCGGCCCCACAGGCGGCGGCGGCTAGCAATTTGGCGATCTCCGGTACGCGGGCGCAGTGGCCACCGGTGTAGGGACTCTTGGCATCAATGGCATCGGCGATCACCTGGATGAAGGCCTCAAACAGGCGCTTTTGCTCCGCAATGAGCTGGCGGGTTTCCAGGGCTACCGCCGCACTGCCCGAAAGGGCGCGGCTGAAGGCGATCTGGTTGGCATCGGGAGTGCCATCGAACCAGAGCACCAACGCCCCCAACATCGAGCCATCCCGTTGGTGTAAGGGCAGCGGCACGCAGGCCTGGGCACCAGGGCCCAGGGCAGCCACGAGCCGGTCGCAGCGTTGCGCGTGCAGCATTGAGGCCAGCTCCGCTTCGGTTAAGGGCGGTAGGGCCTGGGGATCGGTGGGCTGGTCGCCCACCATGGCAAGGGCTGCCTTAAACAGGCCGGTTTCCCCAGCTGCCTGAGAGCTAGCGCTGCCACTCCCCCTATCGGGATTGCCATCCTCCTCTCCTGCGCTGGGCCTTTGCTGCTTGACCGGGTTTTGAGCCAGGGTTGGACCTGGTGCGAAATAGAGGGCACCGGCGCTGGCGGCCGAAGCACCGATCGATTCATTCAGCAGCCTGGCCAGCAGGGCATCCACATCCTGTTCAGCTCCTAAGGACGCCGAAATCTTGAGAAAATGGCCAATCGTGCGCCCCATGCCATCGAGGGTCAGCGACAGGTCGTCCACTTCCCGCACCAGGGAGTGCAGCCGGGGACCCTTGCTGAATTGGAAGCTGCGCATCGCGGCCGCCTCCTCGGCGAGGCGTTTGAGGTCCCGCGATAGGCGCCCAGACAGTTTGACCAACAGCCAAATGGTGACAACCACCAATAGAAAGGTGGCCGAGAAGAGTTGCCACCGCTGTTGACGGACCTCGGCCATCAGGTCGGCCTCGGCCACGGCCACGGCCAGATAGAGAGATTGTTTGGTTAGGGGTATTTGCAGCGGCACCACCTTCTGGAACCAATTTTGGCCAGCAAAATGGCCTGCGTGAAAGCCTTGGCGGGCTTGCCGGGGCAGGTCAGCGGCCAACTGGGCCAGGGCGGGGTTGGCTAATTGACCCAGCTTGGGCAGACCCTGGGAACCAACCGCAGCGCTGGAGAGGTTGGGGCTAGTGACCAGCAGCACACCTTGGTGATCGACGATGGCGAGCCCCGTGGCAGCCGGTAGCCGGTGGCGGGCCAGGGCGGCAGCCAGGTTGCCCGGATCGATGGCGGCACCTACCACCGCTTGTCCTTGGGCGATGGGTTGGGAAAGGGTCAGGCCGAGCCGTCCCCCCAGGGCCAGGCGGCTGACCGGGGCCAGCACCAGCTGACCGCCATGACGAGCCAATTCGTACCAGGGCCTCAGGCGTGGATCAAAGCCCGCCGGCAGTAGGGGCTTGAGCTGGGGGGCGGCTAGGGGCCGTTGGTCGCGGCCCAGAAGCCACTGCCGG
>Ga0209550_10000651_pt1 | contig 33002 bp, 37 predicted proteins | sample LauGreSuBDMM15SN_2_FD_187567 | JGI IMG/M metagenome (GOLD analysis project Ga0209550, IMG submission 187567) | Freshwater lake microbial communities from Lake Michigan, USA - Su13.BD.MM15.SN (SPAdes) (version 5) | ecosystem: Environmental > Aquatic > Freshwater > Lake | place: Lake Michigan... | reverse complement strand
TCTCATATATATTTTGTCAATATAAAAGTTATCTCCAAACTCTTTACTATTCAAGATAAAATGATAGTTATTTCAAAGTAAAAACCATTTTGGTACTTTTCCCAGATTTGTTAGCTTATGCGATTGATATGGCGAAAATATTGCGTCTGAGGTCTGGAGGTTACCCAAAAAAGGCAGGAAAACAAAACGTTTATAGAAATTCTAAATCTTGCAATCGCCAGTATTCGATCCCCCCGTTCGGGAGTGGTCTGGCTATGATGAAGGGAATTTTTTTCTGTTCGAACTCTAATAAAGCAATAGTTCGTCCGTTTATGACGTTTTCTGGCACGGTCACGAACGGAGTCGATCTTCCTTCTATTTGCTCGGCTCGGGATCCAATGATTCGAGCTTTTTCATATTTTGTCAAGAAAGGCAAGGTTCGATGCAACGGGTCTACGATTTGACCGGTTTTCGGGTCACGAACGACTTTCGACAAGGCGACAATTTCTTCGTATTGCCCCGCTCGAATCTCGGGATGGATGGCTTCCAAATCATACTTGATGCTAGGATGTTCCAATCGTGTAAAGAGCTCTTCGTCTTCTTCGTCCGACATTTCATCGGGGACGATCACCTCTGCAGAAGACAATGAAGGTTCCTCTGAACCGTCGTCGGACGATTCTTCTTCGTCTTCTTTCTCCTCTTCAAATTCTTCGTCCTCGTCCTCGTTCATCTTTATGTGGTAAAAGAAAATAATGTTTATATTAAAAATCAATTTTTATGTTGTTCGCGCTTTATGACTCGCATTACGAACCGTTCCAACTCCCGTCAAACTATGAGGTTTATAAAAAACCAAACTATTGTCGCTAAAGAGAGGTTTCATTGAAACTCGTGCTGCGCTTCCAATATTCGATAGAACGATTGGTTTTGTAAATGAGTTCGATTGAAAAGATGCAAAAGTAGGAAAAAGTCCAATGGTAGCAGACATTTCTATACGAGAATATTTTTTTTTTCTGAAAAAATTGATTTCGCATATTTTCCAAGTTCGATCACAAATGAATCGACATTTACTATCTCTCGAGCAAGAATATGCTTTGCAAGTATTTGAAAGCGGAAGCAATGTGTTTATCACAGGTCCAGCTGGCACTGGGAAAACGTGTTTGATTCATCAAATTATTGCAAGTGCCAAGAATAGGGGGAAAGATATTCGGGTGTGTGCCATGACTGGATGTGCGGCCATTTTGCTAGGATGCAATGCAACCACATTACACTCATGGAGCGGAATTCGACTTGGGAGAGGCAGTGCGGTTGAAATCATGGATTTTGTTCTGAACAATCGATACTCGTTATGTAATTGGATAAAAACGGATATTTTGGTGATTGACGAGGTAAGTATGTTATCGATGCGTATTTTCGATGTGTTGAATTTAATCGGCCAAGAAGCCCGAAGTAAGAAAAGTCCTTTCGGAGGCATACAATTAGTCTTCACGGGCGATTTTCATCAACTGCCTCCCGTCGATACTAGTGAAACCCCCTTTTGTTTTGAATCCAACGATTGGTACACCGCGTTTCCGCTTTCTCAACACATTGAATTGACGACTCTCTTTCGCCAAAAAGATCCGGTCTACAAAGCAATATTGAACAATGTACGCGTCGGGACATTGGACTCCAACGACATTCAGGTCCTCAACCAATGCCTTCATCGCGAGTACAAGAAAGAAGACAACAACGGATGCGTACCCACCAAATTGTTTGCAACCAAACACAAAGTCGACCTCACGAATCGAGAAATGTTTGACGCCTTGGAGGGAGTTACTTATGAATTTCAATGTATCCAAAAATCGGATTGCATGTCGTATCTTGATACGGGGAAAACAATTTCTCATGAAAGCCTCCTGAAATGCAAGCGAGGGATGACCCCGAAGGCGAAAGAATACGAGCTAGAGTATTTAATGACGAACTGCCCAGTAGACCGGATTTTGGTCTTGAAAAAAGGCGCGAACGTGATGTGCACTTCGAATCTGGACGTCAATAATGGCATTTGTAACGGGTCTATTGGCATTATCGAAGAGTTTGAGGGTTCGTTGCCGCGAGTTTTATTTTCCAACGGAGTACGGAGACTCATGGATGTCAAGTATTGGCAATCCGAAGAATATCCCGTCATTGCAGTCGGGCAAATCCCCTTGCGACTCGCGTGGGCCATGACCATCCATAAAATTCAAGGCGCTACTTTGTCCATGGCCGAGATTGATGTAGGAAGCAAAATATTTGAGTACGGGCAAACCTACGTCGCCTTGAGTCGTGTCCAATCGTTAGAAGGATTGTATTTATCCGGATTCAATCCTTCTAAGATCAAGGCACATCCGAAGGTTCGCGCTTTTTATGCAAAAATACCCAAAGTGGAACTAGAAGAATATATCTAGCTAAGATAATGACAGGATCTAGTCTATTGCCCGTCGCACTACATAAGAAAAAACTATATTTTTTGTTCGGCAAAGAAAATGAGCTTGAAAAAAGCGCCAAAGGATTCTCCGATTTCGGCGGAGGAGTTGAACCTGGCGAGAAAATATATCAAACTGCGTTGAGAGAAGGCGCGGAGGAACTTACGGGGTTTCTCGGAGATAAAGATCAACTTGGTAAATATATCGCGGCGCATGGATGTTTCCCGTTGTATGCTGAAAACATAGATTATCATACCCACATATTCAAAATCGATTTCGATGCTCGTTTCCCAGAGTACTATAACCAGAATCATCGTTTTCTATGGGATAGATTAGAGAATATGCTCAGTAAAACAAAACTGTTTGAAAAAATCGAAATTGAATGGTTTGAGATTTCCACTCTGCGTCGCAGACTCCACGAATTCCGACCTTTCTATCAAGATATGGTACGAATGATTTTGGAAAATGAAACGGCGATTCGTCATTTTTGTAACTCGCGAAGAACCCAAACCAAGAAAAAAAGGTCAGGTGGATTGTTTTTCTGAAATACTTGGTTCGATGCTTCGACAAAGAGGACACGTCATCACTTTTTGATTGTTTTTTATTTTGGTGTGATATTCATTGTAACAATCGCGTCCAAAACAGTGCCCACAAGACGTCACAATACTTATTATAAACATATGATCACAGAGGCAAATGGCGCATTTAACGGTGGGAATAAAAATAACCTCCAATTCTTTTTCCAATTCTTCCTTCAATTCTTCCTCCTTCGTTAAGTCTATCAGATCTTCCGTTAAATCAAATATTTTGATCGGTATGAACTCGTCTTGAGTTAAATCGATAATCATCTTGAGAAGGTTAGGGTTTGAAGTAGAGGCAAAAAAAACTAATTTTTTCTAGAAATTCGGCATTCAAAGAATAGCCGAAATAACTTCTATTTGTTGCGGGGTCAAGTTATCTGGGAACAGCACTTCGAATTCCACCACCAGTTTACCAGTGTCGTCTCCTCTCGACATCCCATAGCCAGCTATTTCTTTCTTGAACCCTGGTTTGACAACGCTTAAATTAGCATGATTACTCAGCCGCAATATTTTTCCGTTCAAATGAGTAATCTCAACGACAAATCCACATAGAGCTTCTTTCAAAGGAATTGTTTTTTTGCAGTATAAATCCGATTGGTTTCGTTTGAAAGACGGATGAGGCTGTATTTCGATTATCAAATGAAGATCGCCGTCATTCGCCCTGTCGTGGCCACGGTGTCCTTTGCCGGTCAACACGACGACTTCTTTGTCGTCAATTCCTTTGGGAATCGGGATAACGATTGATTCCTTGTCCACATCTAAAGAAAGCGTAAAGCCTTGGTATGCCTGCTCGAGAGAAATAGGAATCGTTTTTTGAATCGGCGGGGCTTTTTGCATCCGACTTTGTGTATGATAAACACGAAATCCATGAGGAATATTTCCAGGCATGCCCATATTTCCGTTAAAAAAAGCCTCGAAAATATGCGAAGGGTCCCACTCTGGAATGTTTGGATTTCTCTGCATGTCATACATTTGACGTCTTTCACTGTCTTTTAATGTATCGTACGCTTCGCCGATTTTCTGAAATTGTTCGGTGGAATCGATTCCCTGTTTGTCCGGGTGATATTGTAGAGACAATGCACGGTACGCCGATTTAATTTCAGCATCAGTAGCATTTTCAGAGACTCCTAGTATTTGATAAAAATTTTTATCCATGAAGATTTACTAGGAACGTATTTAAATGCTTTTTCTTTAGCCCCTTTAATGAATCAAGAATCGTTTATATCTAAATACAAACCGTATTTCATAAAAGATCTTAAATTAGAGGTATGTTTGAAAGATACCTTCCACACTTTTTTAAAAATGGACGATCTAAATCTGCTTATTTACGGAAACGTAAGCACCGGTAAAACGACGTTGTTGGAAGCTTTTGTCCGCGAGTATTATCAACTCAAGAAATACGACCCGTTTCCCGAAAACAATATTTTATACATCAATAACTTGAAAGAACAGGGGATCAACTATTTTCGAAACGACATGAAAACGTTTTGTCAGTCGCAGAGTCTCATCTACGGGAAGAAAAAAATGATTATCATTGACGACATCGATAACATCAACGAGCAAAGTCAGCAGGTGTTTCGCAACTACATCGACAAGTACCACGACAATATACATTTTATCGCAGCGTGCACCAATATACAAAAAGTGATTGAAAGTGTCCAGTCTAGGTTACATATCATTCAGATCAACCCTTTGAAAGAGGAAGATCTCCACTGGCATTTCCAACGCATTGTAGAAAAGGAAAAAATGATTATTGATAAAGCATGCCAGAAATATTTGATATCCATCTGCAATCGGTCGATCCGGACACTTGTGAATTATTTAGAAAAGCTGTACCTGTTGCATTTACCCATTCACTTAGAGTTGTGTAAATCCGTCTGCTCGCACATTTCCATTCAGCATTACGAGGCATTTCTTGTGGCGTATTTCGAAGGCGATTTAAAAAAGGGAATTGAAATCTTGTACCAACTATCCGATTCTGGATATTCCGTGATCGATATTCTTGATTTCTTTTTTGTCTTCATCAAACAAACGGATTCTTTAGATGAACTCCACAAATACCAACTCATCCCGATCATCTGCAAATACATTACTATTTTCCACAATATGCATGAAGATGTGATCGAACTCGCCTTTTTCGCCAATCATTTGTTCACTAGAAGGCTCGAAATGACTCTTCCGAAATCTAGTATCAGTGTATGAGATCTTCCATATTTGTTGCACAGGTTCCTTGGTCGCTGGTTCAAGATCTGTTGGACAATATTTGTCCTCCTGTATCCTACAACGGGATCTACTATATCGATGCCAACGTTTTTCGCAAACTGATTTACTTGAAAGCCGATGTCGAATTTATCGATGCTTTGCGCCCTTTTTATCGCCCTTCGCATCTGAAATACTTGAATCGCGCCTTTTCGTACAATTCGTTTACGACTGTTCTGCGACAAATATGCAAAAGCCACAATCATCCGTACCGTATTGAGATGAAATTCGACAAGAACGAACATCAAATGGTTTACTCGATTCCGCGAAAAGATTTGATTGCCTAGAATATCTTGCCATAAAGAAATGCGTCGATCGATTCCTGTATTTTTACTCGGACTTGCAATTATATTAATTGTGTCCTATTTGGGAAACAAAATTCGACAAGCCTACGAAACCAAAGAGAAGAAGGACGAATACGATCTAGTCAAGAAATACTTGCTCAACGAATCGGTATTATACGGGAAAAATAGACCCAAAATATGGATTCACAGTCAATATGAAGTCAATAGTAGAATGTGGAAAAATTTCATGTCAAGAAACAGTACGGAATTAAATCAACCTTATCTATTTTTGACTGTACAAAGTGTCATCAATCATTGTGGAAACGATTTCCATATTTGTTTAGTAGATGACGAGGTGTTTGAAAAGCTGATCCCTACTTGGGACGTGAATTTGGCGAAAATCCCCGAACCTACTCGGTCTAGATATCGTACTATTGGTATGCTTCAATTGCTCGAATTGTACGGCGGAATGATTGTTCCGAACTCTTTTTTGTGTTTACGTTCATTGAAACCCATGTACGAAGAGGCACAAAAGAATCCTTTCATGGTTGAAAAAATAAAACGAACCGAATCGAAAAACAAAAAGGCTTTCGAACCGGATCTGTCTATGATGGGTGCGCAAAAAGGAGACCCGTTTTTGACATATTTGATTCAATTTATGACGAATCTCGAAAAAGGGCACTTTAGCGAACAAACCGAGTTTAAAGGCGACGTCGAATACGAATGTCTTCAACAACATTATGACCAAAAACTGACAATGATCGACGGCAAATATATTGGGATCAAAGATGTGTACGACAAACCTTTAGGGATCGAAGACTGGATGTCTGATTCATTCCTGAATGTAGAGATTTCTTTATACGGGATATACGTGCCGCGTGAAGAAATCCTTCGTAGAAATAAGTTCCAATGGTTCGCCATTTTACCGATCCAAGACGTTCTGAATACTACAACCATCTTAAGCAAATACTTTAACTCGTCTCTGTCTCATCAGACCAAAAAAGAGTTGTCACTTTCCTGCATCTAATTTCTAACGCAACTTGGAGACTTGGAATTCAAATTTTGCAATTTTTTTGCAATTTTTTTGCAAAAGTTCAAAAGAATTCAGGTGTGTTAAGCGTTCTTCCCTCGCGTCACTAACAACGATTTCACTTCCTCCGTTAGGCAGATTCCTCCTAAAGAGTTCGAATATCCCGAAGAGGATCCAACGCAATTGTAGCTAGATGGCAAGGTGGACAAGACGTCAATGGATTTTTCATTTCCAGAAGAAATGGAGGCCGGTCTAAGAGAAAAAGATTCCGAAACGCCCTCTTTCGCAGCCTTTTTCGCATTGTCAGGAAAATCGGATAAGAATCCTTCATAGGGAGTTTCTTGGGAGAACAATGACGACTTTCGAAAAGGAATGTAGGTAGACCCAACTACATCAGACATCAGGATGACTACGATAAATAAAAAGATTACGCCGCAATGCAAGTACGAAAGCTTGAATTTCATATACACTTACTCAAGAACTTTTTCTTCGTCGCTAGAGCTCTCACTCGAATCGTCAGGAATTAAAATTGGATCAATAAACTGTGCAATACGTTGCACTGTACTTTCAGACGAGGTGGTCAATTTTGAGCCTTTCGTTTCCTGGCTATCTACCCATTTCCACAATCGTTCGCGACAGATCTCTTTCATTTGTTCTTTCCAAATCTGAAGCGGTTCCATGAAAAAATAAAGAGCGAATAGGACAAGAAAAAAGAGAATGATAGCAATCATGTTCTACTATATTTATTCCTTTTATGTTGAAAGAACATAAATAAATCAAAGCTCTTTATGAAATGGATCCGCGAGAGAAAGAACAATTAGAAAAATTAAGGGCGCATCATGACTATGAAGACAACACGGAAGGGATTCGTAGACTGAAGAACAGTCATTTGATTCGCGCTGATATTATCATTATGGAAAAGTTAAAGACAGAACATGCGGTTATGCGGACAGAAACCCCGGCTGTTTTTTCTTGTTTGTGTCAACGTGCCTGTTCCTTTCTTTATAATTCATATACAGATATTTACCACCGTCTTTACAAAGACGAGTTGGATTTAACGTTGATGGAAGACGCCTTGGTGACTTTGGAGAAAATTGAAGATGGGCAAATTAACCAAGAAGAAGGGTCTGTCATCATGGGGAAACTTTTTTACATGGTTTTTGTAGAAAGCGCCATGAAAAAACACGCAGAAGCCATGAAATACGAATCACAACCAAAAATCGATTACTCCTGGAAAGATTACAAACGTCAAGGAAAGAGGTCTGCGTAAACGCTTTGTGTATAATTCACCGCTCTCTTGCGCGGTTTATTTTTCTTGACTTTTTGCGTCGGGATATCATGAACAGCACGAATTTGGTGGTATTCAGACATTAATAGTTCTTTTACATACTCAAACACGAAGAGCAGAATTGGTTTGGTACAGTTCCCGACTATTAAACAGTTTCCCGTGCGAAAAATCATAAAAGAAACTTTCGTATATTTCTCACCCGTCAAGACGTCTACTTCAGTCATGGTTGCATTTTGATCGGCTTCGGAAAGCTGTCCGTTTTGTTGTTCGGGAGATAATGCGTGATTATAAAAATACTTGCATTTGACTCCTGGGTACATGGACGGATCGAACGTTGGATGCAAATGGTATTTGTCGCGCAGCAACGTTTTCAACTTTTCTTGTTGTATGAAATACCCACAATTGAAATTAGAATTAATGAGAACGTTGCATTTTGGCATGACGTACTCGAAATAACTTTTTTTTTTCTTGGTTCCGGTCTCTGTTTTTCGCGAGGCCTTTACAAGTCGCTTGACAGGCGGTGATTCGTGGGCGGGAATCAAACTGAGAGGCAATGCAAAGCTAGGCTGAAGAATCGCGATCAAGAGAGTTTTTGTGTTTTCCAAGAGTTCGTCGTCGACAATACCAGGAATCGCCATTTTCCCGGTATTGAATACTTTCACGTGAATTTCGTGAAACTTGATTCCTTTACGAACGCGAAGAATGATCGCGAAACAATTTATGAAGGCACTTTTATTCTTGCCGTGACAATTCATGATATCTTTTTTCGAGATACCGATGGTCACTTTTCGTACGTCTTTAAATTTGATTTTTCGGGCGTTTGGGTTGTCGATTTGTTTCATGATTTTCTCGTGATAATACGCCAAACCGCGCACGTGGTTTTCGTATACTTGAAACTCTTCCTTATCTTTGGAAACAATTCGCATTTGTTTTTTAATGACTCCGTTTTGCGGACATCCATACGGAATAACGGCCAAGTTCCAGAAAATCGCATCGACGTTCAACTCGGTTTGGTTCAGAAAGAATATCTGGGTTTGAGTACTAATGTACAATTCCTCGCATTCTTTCCTTAACGGAATGTCTTCTTCTTGAACTTGAACCTTTGATGGTTCAACCGGAACAGTAGGATTGCTCATTTGATGCATAAACTGAGCCCATTCTTGATCAATATTCATTACCTTGTTCTCTTAAATAGTGTTCATGTGCTTTTATCAATTTTTTTCATTTTCTAAAAATGGAAAAAAATGATAACACTTTTTTAAACTAAATTCCAAGACACCAGAAATGCCTTTTCGTTCAAATTGGTAAATCGGAAAAGGTAATATGTAAACGCGGATTAACTTTTATAATGCTCCAGCACGTGGTGAATAAAATAGGCCAAGAGATGTTCCACTTTTATTTCTGAACTGTGAACAATGGTCTCGGCCAACCGAAGCATGGCTCCATCGGCCCGCTCGGGATGAGCGCGAATCAAATGCCGGAAAAAAAGTTTCAAACAGGTTTTCACATCCATTGGGCTTGCTTTCCGTTTTGTCATGAACCAATCAAATAAAGGTTTGCTATCCGAATCGGCTGCGCATTTCACAAACAGAGTATGCAGTTCTATAAAGAGATTGTCATGAAAAATGTTTTCCGTCACAAACCCATTTTTTTGGTGTAGTTGCAAAAAATTGATCATAGAACGAATATCGGAATGGAACATTTCTTGAATCATTTTGGTATTTTCTACCGAAATGGGAATTTGCTCTTGCTCCACTATATGTTGAATAAACTGAACCATTTCATGTTTTGGCAACTCGTTGAATCGAATACATATGAACTCGTTTTTCAACGACTCTTCGATTTTGCAAATATAATTACAGATTAAACAAAACCGCACTTCAGAAGAACAAGATTGCAGAAGATTCTTCAAGGCTTGTTGCGCATTTTTCGTCATATAGTCCACTTCGTCCAAAATTACGATTTTCAGCCCTTTTTCAAACATATTTTTGGTTTTCACAAACTGAAATATCTGATTTCGAATGATCTCGATCCCTCTTTCGTCCGATGCGTTTAAATGCATAATCGTTTCGCGGTTGCGTTTAAAGTTTTTGTCTTGGTACGAACGAATTAAATTCTCGATAGACGTTGTTTTTCCGGTTCCCGGTGGACCATAAAATAACAAGTGAGGGAAATGGTTCGTTTCAAGAATTTGCTGGAACAAAATACGGTTCAAAGGATCCAATACTATCTTTTCGATTTGGCGCGGACGATATTTTTCACACCAAGGACTACTTTCTTGCTTATTCATTACCTCTTTTCGGCCCGCCTCGTTTATATACCTTTCCAAGAGAAAAGAGCGAACCAATATAAATAAATAGCCAGGAGAAAGGAAAAATGACCAAAAAAAAAGAAGAGACAAAACCGAGACGCAAAAAAGTATTTGACCAGAAAGAAGTATCTTTGGAGCAGACGAAACTGCCCGTCGTTGCACCTAAAAATGTTATTTTATTGCTGAAATGTTCGTTGAAGGATATCGACGATTTTAAAAACGATCAAGTGTGGAAATTAAATTCGTGCACATACAATCCGACGGTTCCTCCAGAGATTCAGTCCTTCGATCTAAAATCCACTTCTTTTTCTTTCTTTCAAGAAACACCAGTAGAAAAGGAGGCCTATATTCAAGCTTGTCCGCATTGTAACGTCGATACGAACGTGGACGAAAAAGAAGAAGACATTGAATTGAAACTCAAGCAGCTTAAGATGCAGTTTTATAAACAGAATGTTCCCGACGACAAAAAATCTGATTGTTTTTGGTGCACGTATCCTTTTGACAATCCAGTGTGTTATATTCTGCAACAAAACACAGATGGGGCTTTACTTGGACATGGTTCCTTCTGTTGTCCTGAATGCGCCGTCGCTCATTTGTGGAAAAATATGCCCTGGGATGATTCGGCCAAGTTTGAGGCGTATCAACTAATGAACCATTACTATGGCAAAGCGAATCATGAAAATATCAAATCTGCCAACTGCCCTTATTATTTTCTAGACAAGTATTACGGGACTCTCAATATTCGCGAGTTTCGGCGTCTCTCCAAATCCTCCCATCTTTTTCTCGTGGTCGAAAAACCAGTCAGTCGTGTTCTTCCAGAAATTCACGAAGATAACGACAAAAATACGAGCAGTCTGAAGGGTACCTACAAAGTGAAGAAACAAAGCGAGAAGCATACGCCGTGTCGCAATAACATTTTGCGAGACAATTTCGGACTTTCGCAATTGTAATTTACAACAAAGCATTCATCGCTTTCCCAATAGTCTCGATTCGAAAATCCACTTCTTTGGCCAACGGTTGCCGCAACATTTCCCAATATGCATCGTCATGGGTATCGAGGTACACTATTTGTTCAATGAGCTTCTGATACGCGGCATCCGATTCGTTTTCCAAGCATAAAAACGCTTTGGAATTGAATATCGAATGCACATAATCGCTTCCCCAATAGACAGGTATACATTCCGCCCAATACGGATTGAGCAACTTTTCTGTAAGATAGGTTTCTAGTTTTTTATTTTCAAAACAAAGAACGAATTTATATTGCGCCAAAATGCGTCGAAACGGATCCGTCCAATAATTTGAGGTAATCTTGAAATTCATGTTATTTTCAAAACTGCCTAGAGAATCCACTTTTTTATACGTACATAATCGGCGAAACATTTTGTTGCGAGTTTCGCAATTTGGATTCGATACTATAAAACAGCAAAAACGACTGGCCACTGCAACTCGGGTCAATTCCCGTTTCTCAAATAGATGCATGGCATTCTGACAATGTGCATACTGAAACATCAGCGGAAAATTCACGAAATTGGCGCGTGGAAAAAAGCCTCCGACCACGACGTCATACATTTCGTTTTTTTCGTGGATATAAGACTCCCCAGAAACTAGAATTTTATGTTTCCAATGCGGGTATTGCGAGACGCTCTGAGCAAATACGGATTCCATTAAAATATGAGCCTCGAACATATTATTGGTTACCTGAAACTCGCCAATTTTGGTGTGCTTCAATATATCTTGCCACAGCCCGATGTGTACTCCGTCAGTTTTGTCGTCAAACCCTTTCCAAAATCCGTTCAAGAACACTTTGGTTGGTCTCTTTACTGGCAAGTACAATGAAATCTTATCTGGGTATAGGTCGACGATGAATTTCTTCGCGGTTAAATGAAAGGTGGCGAAATGTTCCGGGGGTTGAATATACGTATCTTTGGCGTTCTCCCAGATGATTGGTTTCATTATTAAGTAAGACTTTAATTCGACGTATAATAAAACGTCTGCTGCACAAAAACGATCTTCGTGAGGGAACTTGGTCAAATCGTACCCATTCGGAGATTTATATCGGTCCAAGAGTTTTCGCATTCCCTCGCGTTTTAAGACATATAACCCCGTAGACCAAGCATTGAGACACCATTGCGTCCACAAATGACCTTTGTGGTCGTTTATATTCAATAACTGGTTCATAAGCATAGGATTGTTGCAATACAATTGTAGAATTTCCCAATCAGGAGGAGCGCTGCTGATTACATCTTGCAATGAAAAATCCCATTTTTCCAAGGCGCCCATTTCCATATCGTCTTCCAGAAATATGCACATTTCGCGATTGTCGAGATATGCCTGTTCAATGGCTTTCAGATGAGAAAAACAACATGCTATTTCGTATTTATTTTTCACTTTATTCGTATAATGTAAATGAGTCGGTATATCATCTCCGTATATCGCGTCCACAAAATGAAAATCGTGATGTTTCGCGGCATAGGTTTCCATAACCATTCTTCGATCTTTGGCTTTCGCCAAATTTATGCAATAGATCGGTAGAGTAAGTTTATCCATGATTTTTCAAAGGGACGCTTTTTATATTCTTTCTGCAAATCATTTTTTGAAAAAAAATTGAAAATCTGGCATTATTTATTTCTTTCCCCACCATGAACGCTTTCGATAAAATCATCCGAAACCTTGAGGCATTGAAAAAAACAACCAGAAAAGAACAAAAACGGACGACTCAGTTAGAATATCAACTGAAAGACTATCACATTGCCTTTCAAATTCTGTTGAGAAGTAAAAAACAACGTCGGCTTAGGAACTTACGCAAAAATCTTCAAGCAAGTCAAGAAAGTGAAGAAAATCAAGAAGTGCATCCATTTTTAAAAGAAATGATTGTAACAGACGAGGAAAACAGAAAAGTGGTTCCAATGGAACAACATGTAGGTAACATTGTATTAACGGACGAAACAAAAAGTCACGAGGTGCAGCAAGTGCAGAAAGTACAACAAGAGGTGCAAGAAGTACAGCAAGAGGTGCAGCAAGTAGATCAAGTACAGCAAGAGGTGCAGCAAGTTTTAAATGAAATGATTGACAACATTGTTCGAACGGAAGAGGAACAGGAACCAACTCTTGAATCGGAAACAGAAGGCGAAACAATTAATTCCGAAGAGATTTCAGCCGTCACAGAAATTGAAACATATGACGACGATGACTATGAAACAGTGTATGAAACGGTGGAATTAGTGCATGAAGCCGAAATGACTGAGTCAGTGGCTGAAACTATGGCTGAAGCTGAAACAATGGCTGAAGCTGTAACAGTGGCTGAAGCTGTAACAGTGGCTGAGTCAGTGGCTGAAGCTGTAACAGTGGCTGAAGCTGAAACAGTGGCTGAAGCTGAAACAGTGGCTGAAGCTGAAACAGTGGCTGAGCCAGTGGCTGAAGCTGTAACAGTGGCTGAAGCTGAAACAGTGGCTGACGAAAGTGACGACGAGGAAGAGGTTTACTTGATCGAAATCAAAGGCAAAAAATACTATACGACAGACACATTAAACGGAGCAATCTATGTTATGCTCGCGAACGAGGATATTGGAGATGAAGTAGGTAGTTTTCAAAAAGGAGTTCCCGTTTTTAAGTAATTTTGCGAGTGCCTTTTTGAGGTTTTAAACTCCTTTTTGTCACATTTTTTTTATCGGTAAGCTCCAATACCGATTTTAAAGAGAAAAATATCTTTTGCGGAACATTGTCTTTATTACGGTTTTTTAAATGTCTATACATACTTCCTAGCATATTGTTCAAAAAGGAGCAATTCACTGCGTTTGCGCTTACATTTTGAGGTGTAAGTTTGCCCTCTACGACATTTACGGATAAAACCGCGTCGTACAGACGTTCTTTTTTACCCGTTTGCAACAATTCATCAAGATGCACGGTTATTTTTTCGATACACGCCTGACTTTTTTCTTCTTTACACTTTTGAATATCGTTTATAAACTCTTCAACGTCATTATCGGGATCATTGAGCATGTCTGCCCACCAATGATTTCCTACGCGACGTGATTTCTTGAAATCTTCCGAAATCTTAGAGTAGATTGCATAATTCTTATCCTTCTTTTCAATAAGCAATTTAAGTTGTTCACCATCGGTTTCATTTTTGTAGTTGGTATTTTTAGTCTCGATCATTTCGATAGCTCTTTCTGTCTGCATGCATTTTTGCATTTGTGCCATATAACGATCTAAGTTTTTTAAGGACGAATGGATCAAACGTTTTGAGAAGGCGTCGTTATAATTTCGAATAATTGCTTGAAACTCGTCTTTTATTAATATATAAGACGCGATATTTGCGTCGACGTTTCTTTTTATGGATGGTATTTCCTGTAGTTTGATCAGCGTATCATAGGACACAAGTTTATGTTCCTTTTCTTTTTTCTTTGCATCAGTCGTCGTCTTCGTTACTTCATGAAGCAAATTGTAAACGTCTGCATGACCGGCTTTTATTACATCTTCTTTGTGTGATTGTAAATAATCATAAGAAAGGAGGTTACTGTTGTCAGATATTTTAGTTTCCAATTTTCGGATTGCTTTATTGAAATCCTCTTGTTCCTTATTTCGGGAATCTATTGTTTCAATTTTCCATCCTTGTCTCATAATCGCTTGCACAATTTCCCACGTGGCCTTTTCATTTTCTTCTTTCCACTTGTTCAAGTCTTCTTTTTTTTGCAATGGGTCCGTAAACTGCACAAATGAGTTAATGATGGTTTTATAATCTGGATGGTTGAATACATCATTTATATGAATTACCTGAAATATGGTATATATTTCGCTGTTTAGTTTAAGGTATGAAAATACCTTCTTATTCTTTTTCCAGAAAAACGATAATACTGTGGGTGTTGTTCCTTTCCGACTCAAGATTTTTGGCAATTCTGCTTGATAATAGTTCATAGACGGATGAAAATTATTCGCCGGAAATCCAGTGGGTAATATCATTCGGATTGTAAATTCAAAGTTCTCTTTTGATTGTTGTCCGAATTGCTGTCTTAAAGACAGCACCTCTTCCTTCAGATCCGTCAATTCTTTATCTTTTGCTTCCCATTGATCTTTCCAGGCTTCTTGTTTCTCAGCATACTTCATCGCCTTGTCAAAATCGTCGAACTTTTTTCGCAGGGCATTATACTCTTTTTCTTTGGCGAGAAGATTGAGTTGACTTTGTTTCCGGTCCACGTCTTGTTTTCCTAAAACAGTGTACTTAAATCTTGATTCGATAAAAAATATTTCCAACCGCTTATGGTAATCGAGTCGTTCGATCACATCCGTTGGATATTCCGCATAGGCATCGTAAAAGGGATATACAGAAAACTCACCAAACCGTTTACCGTCATAAACCAATAAATCTTTGGTCAATTCCATCATCTTGGCATTTGGAATGCTTGTTTCTAATCTTATTTTTAATTGAGACAAAGCCATTCTTTACATGTTACGAAGAATCTTTTTTCAGCTGATTTACAACTCCTTGCGCTTTTTGCAACAAATTCTGCATCGTCTTTATCTCTTCAGATGTGAGAGGGCTAGTCTCGGAATCTTTATATGCGTAATAATCCGTGAACCCTTCGGGCAAAATACTAAACGCGCTTTCTTCATTAAGCAAAAATTCCATGAGAATAAAAAATACGCTACTGAGGAGCAACGCAATCCAAAGATCTCTCGTTGCCATCCAAACCATTGTCAATACTAGGATATGACGACTAAATGAATGTTTCACGTATAATTCCATGGATTTGCTTAGCGGCACTGAAACAAACTTGGTCGCAATATTGAGCGTCAGAATGACTAAACCCGCAAATACTTTGCTGTCGTTTATATTTTTTGTATAATCGAAAAACATCTGAATCCACGACTTTTTCCGCATATAGAAAAAGCGGAGATTACAAAAACATATCTTTGATTCGGTCAAATGTATTTCGGGAATCAATCGATACGATTTCGTCCTCTAATTTCTTTTCTTGAACGGAGAACAGACATTTTTCTTCGCATGGGTTGCATTGAGCTCCGCTGAATTCAAACCCGGGAAACAAATGTGGAAGGTATGCATTTTTCACCACCAATCCTTTGTGCATGACGTGGTTTGTAGCGCACTGCTCTTTACGAAAAATAGATTGTCCTTCCAGCGGCGTTTGGATTTCTTGAACGCGATTCAACTCAAAATCACAGGAATGGTCTTCAAATCCTGGCGAGGAATGTTTCAATGCGGGTTTCGGTAAATGATCCGCGTACTGCTTGCCACTTTCACTCAAAAAAGATTCTTGAAAAGGCTTATAACATGGCAATGCAAATTCGTAAAATAACACGGCCATCATACACACTACCAAGCCATACATCATCTCTTGATATGTGTAAAAGATGATCAACGAAACGACAATGCATTTTCCTAAAATAGTACCACTTAGCATTTCAAAATCGCACGGATAAAAAAAATAACTCAATGCTGCTATTATTGGAAAAATTTGCATGAAAAAAAGACGCGAATCCATTCTATACTACATAGGGAAAGAGGATCCGAAGGTTTAGTCAAAACGGAGTCCAAAATAATTTGTCTCGTTTTATAAAGTACTTTCAACAAATATTAATGAGTTTATTGACCAACGCATCCCCTTGGCAAAATACCCCCACGAAACAAAAGCCGGCTATGCTGCGAACGTATCAAAACATCATCAAGTCTACAGAAACCCCTTATCAAAACTCGTCTGGAACGCCATTCGTGTCTGATGCCGCAAACTCTGAAAATCAGCAGCGAGTGCAACGCATCGAGACGATTCTACAAAAAATGGGTTCAGAACAAGATTCTTCCGAGTTGGCCAACTATGAACCTATTCCTGCTCCTATGCTAAGCGACTTGGCTGTCGAAAAAAGTCCCGAGCATCCTAATCTCGTTCCGCTTTTTCCCCACGAATCCTTTTCTACGTTACCGAATGCGTATCGGGAGAAACCTTTGGTACCCGATGTCAAGTGGATCGAAAAAATAAACTACATCATTCATTTATTAGAGCAACAACAACTGGAAAGCACGCAGTATGTATGGGAAGAATTTTTATTGTATGGTCTCCTCGGTGTATTTATGATTTATCTCGTGGATTCCTTTGCGCGAGTGGGAAAGTATATTCGGTGATTCACAATGAAAAGAATTCATTTGCATTTATAGTCGGATGTATCAAGTTATATAGATAATAGGCCGAATCTGTCTCGTTATGCAATGAATATTTCTCTTTCCATCGCTCTATGATGATCCCATTGTCGCTTGTTGTTTCCGCCACAAGAATACCCATTTCTTTGGTCTCTTCTAAATACTGCTTTAAAGCGTACAAGAACCCGCGGAAAAAAAATAGCGAGTCGCATGTCGGCGATTTCATACTTCCTTGTAACTGAAACGTGCGATTCTTTTTCGTTTGAAGAGGCGTATCCCAGGTCAGCAAATTATCTTTAAAAATGTATATGCCATGAATATGCTGATTCGAAACAAGCAAATAAAACTTGTACCGCTCTTCCGAAATCCACTGAATGGTCATGTGAAGCTCTGGTAAAACAGATACGAATCTTTCTTGAATCGTGCGATACAATGTTTTCCAAGTGTCCAAATGCTTGCTGCTGATTCGATGAACGAAATATCCTTTGGCCAAATTGCACATGGTAGTTGGGCGTAAGAGAAAGGTAAACGTTTTACATCGAACCAAAGGTACGATTCCAATGCACAATTCAACTTCTTTGCGAAACAGATGCACTTTCATATCCGGTAAGTGTTCATGGGTCCGATAAATATGAGTTTGTAGTAAACAACGACTTTCTTTTGTGATTTTCGTAGCCACACATTCGATAAAATAGGCCACGAATAAAAGGGTCTTGAAAGAAATGTAAACGGGACGTGAATAAATGCACCCTGTCAAGATTTTCTCCAGTTTCAAAGGAACTGAATCATATGCTAAAGTGATAAACGATATGCCTGTCAACTGCTGTTGGAGAGAGCGAGAAGTGATGTGGTAAAGAAAATATTCAGAATCCACCGATCGCGTTTGCAGAAACGAAACGACGTCGGACAGTTCCGCTGGAGCCATGTCTTGAACTAATTGGGTTTTCATTCTGAAATCGCAATATCCGTTCGGTCGACGATGTTGAATATTAGGCAATTTTATATACGGACGAGAAACAAAGCGTGGATATATTTCATACGTATGATAGACCGGTTGATGGAACCAAAAGGGTGCGTATATTTTCACGGTGATGAGGAAAAGGATGTATAATGCAAACAAAACATACAATACGCCTAGCATCTCCTAAAAGGAGACATTTTTTTGATAGATTTAAGTCGGGATAAGTATATAATGAAGCAAACTATTGGTACATTGACATATCTTTTCTTTCGTCTGTCGCCATTCATACTTGTGTGCTTTTTCGTACTGGGCTCTGTCATCAACTATGAAATCAAAGGGTTTATATATTTGATCGGTCTAGTGTTTGCATGCGTAGTATCTACATGGCTTTGTCCTTCTCCTGATAACGTCAATGAATCCTTGATTTGTAAATCGTTTTCTATCAATGGTATTTACGACGACAAAACGCCCATGAGTTTGGTTATATTCTCGTATACGTTTTTTTATTTAGTCTATCCCATCGGAAAATACAACCTTGCTTCTTATAATGTCCCAACCCTCATTCTGTTTCCTCTTTTGATTTTAGGAGAAATCGCGTGGATTTTTACACATCAATGTTTTCCTATCGGATCCTGTGTCATAGCCATCGCTATCGGTGGCGGGATAGGTGCGGCATGGTCCGCCATAATCGATTCTACGCGACTGCCAGCTCTACAGTATTTCGCGGTAGGGTCGAACAGACAAGTATGTTCGACGGCGAGCGCACAAAAGTTTGTATGCAAAGATCAACCATGGTAGTTAAAATGGTCCATATTGGCCTGAAACCAATTACTAATTTGAACTGCAATTCTGCCTTTGAATAAATCGTCTGCGATCATCCGAATACTTTTATTTTTCTGCTGAAAGTGCACCAAAAACACGCCAAGGATCGGACCTAGGAGCCCTCTAGAATACTTTTCGTCTAGTGCCGTTCGCGAATATAAATCGACCTTTTTTCGAGCATTCACAGAGTTGTGAAAATCGAAAAACATAGTTTTTAATTGTTCTTTGGTTTGAATATTTTGGTATTGAATGCTAGTTAAATACGCCACAGCATGTTTGCAGCAATCGGGGCAAGGTAAATTAGAGCATATAGTGAAAATTAATTGCAACAAAGGCACTCGAATAATTGGAAAGCTCTCCGGTTTCACTTTTTCCGCTAAAACATGAAACAGATTCCAGAATGGTTCGCCCCAAAGTATCTTTTTCTTCAATTCCTTATTTTCCACTTTCTGTACAAAAGTCGTCGCAGGAACAATTTTGATGGGAAGACGCATCGTCATCATTGGCGTCTCCTGCGGTGCAGACGTATAATTTAGTCCATTTTTTCGATAAGAACGAAGGTTAGAAAACATTGTATATTGTAGAAAGGGAAAATTGTAATTCCCTGAAACATAATAAATATATGTTTTATAAAGTATTATGGACGACGAGCTTATTGTCACTGTTAAAAAATGGGTTCTGTTGGACAACCAAATCCGGGCACTGGCGAAAAAAACGCAAGAACTGCGCTCCGAGAAAAAACAGCAGAACCTTCAAATGATCGAAATCATGAAACGAAATCAAATCGACAACTTTGACTTAAAAGATGGTCAAATCCAGTATAAAAAAACGTCTCGCAAAGAGCCACTGACTCCATCTAGATTACTCTCGATTCTCACCACCCACCCTGAAATTGCCCCTTTGCAAGTCCACAATTTGCATGAGTTTATTCTCCAAAACCGAAAAGCGATAGAAACAGAAACCATCACTCGTAAAATTCATATCCCGAAAGCGGGAATATGATATTTGCCGTCGTACACGTATAGCGCAATCACTTCAGGATTTATTTTGTTGTTCATGATGTCTTCCGGTTTATACACGTGATTGTATTCATCTAAATAGAAAATGATTCCTCCGATATCTTCCGCAAACACTTCTCCGCGTACCAGGGTTTCATCGGACGATTCCATTTGAATCACTCCGTGAGGTATCCCTTTCACGTGCGTACCGCAGAATAAGTGTCCCTCCTTCTGTTTACGTGTACATTGATCCCCGTTCGCACGTTTGGCGTGGCATCGATTCATACCTGGGATGCAGTTTTGAATGCGCTTTCGTTTCGACACGTCATCTTTGGATAATTCCAAACGTTCATATCCGTATACGTATTCTACCAAATCCTTTATTTTTTCTGGCTCGTGGTTCATGTCGACAATCTTCTTTTTTAGTTCGTTCTTGAAAGTGGTCAGGTAAGAATCAATTCTTTTGTTTAATCGTCGGTCCATAAACGGAAAGGGAAAAAACGTTTTATATCATTTATACAAAACGTTCTAAAAATTAGAAATGAGGGTTTGCATCTTTTTACAGTATTCTTTTGCAATGAACGCTCTTTTGAAACTTGGCCGGGACCAAGTAACCGCAAGCAACGATTTCGAGAACCAACAAAAAGAAACCATCCTCGCGCTAAATAACTACATATACACGTATTACAGCACTAACAAATTAGATCCTACATACAGTCTTGAATTTGCGATACAGCCGGATCGATTGCCTACCCTTTTGGCCCAATTCAAGCAAAAAGGGTTTTGGTACATTGCCAAAAACTATCGCGACGATTCTTATGTAGAATGGATCGGAAAAGAAAAAAACGAGACGTTTCTCGCACGACTCATCGTTCCGGATGTAGGTCGGTATCAATGGGACGTAGTGGAAAAAACCGCGGACGGTTTTCTCATTCAACGAAAGCAATCGATTTTCTTTCTTAACGACGAGACAACGAAATCATTAGAGTATAATACTAGCAAAAATGTGTTTGAACAATGGACAGCGATCGATTTGAAAAACGACATTGCCATTGTCGTCGTGGAAGATCCAGTCGTGGGACGAACGACTTTGTACGATGAAATACTACTAATGCTTCAATAAATACTTTGTACGAAATAGAATTCATGATATTGGTGATACAAAGAACAAATATGTTTTGGGGATGGTTTGGGGTAATTTATTTTGATTTGCGTATCTTTTTGGTTTTTGCTTGTAAACTCGATCGTGTTCCACCAGCCGAAGAGTTAAGCACTTTTTTGTTATAATCATAACCAAACCCAGACATAAAATTTCCGATATAGATACATAATAGATGATTATCATCAAAGAGTTCATCTATTTTATCATGTTCATCATCATCATCGCAATAAAAATTCGTGTATGTTAAGAATCTAAATAGTTCTGTTAATTCCATTCCTAAATCATTTAATACATCTATAAAATCTGTTAAATCTTCAGGTAAATCTGATTTCGGATTTTTATCCACGAAGGTTTTTAACTTGTTTATAACATCTGAATTATCGTTTACTACACTTAACAGTTGATCATCTATTTCTGTCAAAGATTCAGGACTTAGCAAATCATCCGGGAATTGTTGAAATGAATAACCACGTCTATTAAAATGGTCATTGAGCTCTTCTACTACATTTTCTTTCTCAAAATTAAAAACTCTTCCACCATATATATATCTTGTAAAGTTTGTTATTACAAACAAGATAAATGCTTTCAAATCCGAAATTCTTTTTTTGCGGTCCACGAGAAATCCCATATATCATTATATATATTTTAAGCGCCTGTCTAAAATATAACAAATTTAGAATTAGATTTCAACAAACATACCCGATTTGAAACATTGTTTAGAACGAAAGATTTGATAAATCAGAGCGTTTAAACATTAAAAAGAAAAATGCTTTTTCAGATACAAAACTCAAATTTAATACAAAACTGGTTTGTTTTTCAACACAGAAAGAACGACGTCGTACATACTACTGCTTCTTAACCAGCCCCTGTAATCTTTCTTTCGCCACGGTAGCGGCGCGGCGAAGGTGTGTTTTCGGAGCGACTTCCTCTGTATACGCCACGCGAATGACACTATAGTTATCGTGGGGATGATACTTTTTGAATCCCACAAAAGACATTTTTTCGTCTTGAGAAAAGATCTCTGTAAACAGTATTCTCTCGAGTAGGCACCCGAAAGTATAGTCTTCATTTTCAAGAATCACGTCGAACGCGTTTTCCATTGTACACCACGTTACGCTTGTATACCCTCGCTCTTTTGTTTCTGTACACGGTATAATCGGAATAATATCGTTATCCAACCCCACTAAAAAGACGTCGCATTTGCGGACCAATATTTGCACGGCCATTTCCCAAATCAACCGATTCGAATAGACCCCTAGACTCTGTATTCGAAACAGAAATCGGTCGCATTCGCCGGATTCGTTTGTATGAAAGCACCGTTGTGCGTCCAAGATTTTAAAGTTTCTCTCCTCAAAAGCGAGCTGGTCTTTTGTTATCGTCGGACGATCTGCTAATAAACGCGCATGCTGCTCTTCCCATAACGTATTGATTTTATCTTCGTTCTTCAGGTTTTCAAAGGTGCACAAATTGACGACGTTGAACATTCCGTTTTCACTTGCACGACCAATTTCAAACTGGGCCGTCAGATGAATTTCTTCTGCTGGTATCATGTGGTTTATTTTGGGCCGAAGACGCAAGAAATCGATATAACGCTTCGTCTGAAAATTGGGAGGAAAATAAGACTTGTCGTTGATAAATAGCCCAGTGGCCTTGTCTTTCAGTTTAAAATCTTCTGTTGTGACCCAATACATTTCATCTTCTTTTTCGTTTTTGACGTTAAGCTCGAGCTCGTATTTATCTCCAAACTTTAAATCGTTTGTATGAACTGGGATGCAGCTCAGTCGTTGCTTTACAATTTCGTTATGGAATCGAGTCGTGTTCGCATGAATAGTGCATTTATTTAGTTTACTGGTTTCGGTTCGTATAACTACCGTAGGAATGTCGGACAAGATCGTTCGGCGTATAGCGTTGATGAGACTGACGTGGACATGGATGACTTCTAGTTCAAGAATATTGTGACTTGTTCGTTCGTTTGAGATAGAGGGATTCATTTTAATAGAATGACAGATGTTTTTCTTTTATTTCAATTTTTTCCAAATGGATTACGTATACCAAATGCTACTTTTGCTAGGAATATCTTGCGCGGAAAAAAAAATAAACGACAAAATAAATAAAAGCATAAGCAGGTACGGACCCAACACCAGTACCCAAGAAAGAACGGGAGTCACCTTTTTACAAATCAATTGCAAAACAAATGTCCAAAAAAAGATGTAGACTAGTTTGATGAGGTACAAGAGAAATATATTTCCCGTTAAACATTGGAACGTTCCTGCGCAATACATACCATTTGACATTATGCTTTGAAGAGCCATAACCAAAATCGTAATGGTCGAAACGACTAAATAAAAGTAAGCGGGGCCACAAAGTTTGTTTAATTCGATCATATAGAATTATGACAGAAATCAAACCAAGTAGCTACCAGCGAAAGTTTTGCTTCCACCCGATACTTTCTTACGTTTTATGCTCCTTCTAAAGCCTCCTACAAAATTAGCCCCCGTAATTCCACGAACATAATCAGACGAAGAAAATCCATTCGCCCCGCCTGTTCTGCGCGACCTTCGCGATCGGAGCGATTTCCGTTTTTTCCCCCCTGTTTGAGCGCATGGACATGTCATATGTAATTGAACTAGAAATTAGTCCATGTCGACATGAGTTAAGAATACGCGACGGCAACACATGCTTAATCCCAATTCGTCCAACACTTCGGCTTCTTTCGTTTTCTTGGTCGCGCGATCTTTCGTAAAGTATACTACTTTGTCCACCACTTTGTTGTGAGATCCTTCGATTTTTTTCTGACGCACTTGTTCTAAATAGTATCGATACTTATCGGCAAGAACTAACCCACAAGTTACGCATTTAATTGGAATAATCATTGGAATGTCTATAGTATATAGCTTTAACCATTTTTTCTCAATTTTTTATTTCTTTCTGTAAAATAATGTACTTGATTTTGTTTTTGATTTTTGCACTGTTTTTAGTTTGGTACATCATTCGTTTTGAGAGTTTTGAAAGCTCAGTAATAATTCAGATTCCTCTTCAACTTCATTATCTCAATTCAGTCCCTCCAATTGGAAGCACCGTCATTGACTCCATCAATTCCTCCTTGTTCTCGAATATTGGAATCCAATTCTCGGTCTCTGGAGAACTCTTGGACTCTTTTAGTACCGTCCGATTTCCCGACCCTTTAGAGTTAGATTTTGAAAAAAAGCGGTTTGAATGGTACATGACTATGATAAATGCGGCAAACTTTAATAGAACCATTCCTAACATCTATTTTGTCCCGGCCCTCATTGAGGGTCACGGTACAACATTCACGCCAGAACAATTAAACGAATACTTGTCAGACCATCTTAGTGATTATCGATCTCTCTCGTCGTTTGCCTACTGCATATTTATTTCAACAGAACGTTCAACAGAACCCGATAAAATCGCGCTCACCTGCGCACATGAACTCGGTCATGTATTAGGACTTCGAAATATCATCGATCCTTCGGCGAATCCGAGCAACCTCATGTATGATCTATCCAATTCCTCCATTAGTTATTTATTGACCCCATATCAGCGAAACACTGCGAAACAAACCGCGAATAGTTTTGCGCGTACATTTCCGAAACCAACCATTGAGTTCGAGATGCCTTTCGTGAATTATCACCTTTCAGAAGAACAGATTCGAATCAACGAAGACGCACCTCAAAACTTTATCGATATTTTCAATGACAATGGAAAACCTATCCGTATCCCCAGAGAAAATGCGCAACCGACACCCACTTATTATAAGCCCGGTAGTTATCCGTTTGGATCAGCCAATTACGTCCCGAATTACGCTGACTCGATTCTCTTGAGTTCTTTGCATCGATATCACAAATTTTGATACAAAAGATATTTCCCATTCGTGTTTTTTTTCTTTGAAACTTCAGAACTAGAAACGGATAAAGGAGATAAGGAATGAAATTCGTCGTGACATTTCGAACATACCGTTAACAGATTCGCGAGATGATTTTTATGATACTGATTATGCAAAAATCCATCTTGGTCCGCTTTCTCTTGGTGTTCAAGATGATGAATCTCTTGCCCTTGCAACCCACATACTTCACAATCTCCCCTCACTTTCTTTGCATTGTATCTGCTTTTTGGAAACATTAGCGTTCCAGTATTTTCAGGGAAATACAGACGACGCAAGTTATACGCTTGTTCCAGAAACAAGGGATCCATATAAAAGGATTTGCAAACTTCTAACCCATAACTTCGAGGACCGGACCCGGCTTTCAGTTTTCGATCATACACCAAACAATCTTGCGCTACGTCGTAATGTACTTCTAAATGGAGAAATCGCACCGCTAGCTCTTTCACCTCTTGCTTTTCGGTGATTTCATGAAAGTGGGTAGCAAACAGAAACGAAGATTTTCTTTTAGTCAACCATTGCAAACTTGTCACAAAAATACTCAAAGCAGATTCGGTTTCTGTGCCGGAACACAATTCATCTCCTAATATTAGACTAAACTCATTGGCGTCTTTCAAAATGACCCGCAACTCCGACATTTCCACCGCAAACGTCGACATGCCTTTGAATAAATTGTCGTTCCCCACAATACGCGAAAATATGGATCGGTATGGACAAAATCGAAACGATTGGCAAGGCACGTACATGCCGCATTGCGCCATGATGGTCGCAATCCCCAACGACCGCATTAAACTAGTTTTTCCTACCGCGTTGGTTCCGAACAATAACACTCCACCATTCATCAGCAGATCATTTGTCACGTATAACTCCTGCTGCTGGATGTGCTCTATTAACACGTGCCTTAATCCTTGCACATCCACAAAACTTGTTTCTGCGTCTTGAATTTGCGGACGGCAGTAACGATACGTTTTTGCCAACACCGCTTTGCATACAAGTACGTCCAACTCTGCGATGCAGGTGCTTATCGCGTCTAGAACTCCCATCCATTTACTGCCCAGAATAGCGACACGCTCCTGGAATAAGACTTGTCCCCTTTCCGCAATAAACGTTCGGCATCGGCTCAATTCATCGCATAGGTTATCCAGTAACGGAAACGATATTTCCACATGACTTTTGGTGACAGGGACGAAGCGGATATCTTCGGATTTGAATTCCACTTTTCCGTGACTGACCACTCCTTTGAGGTTACGTTTGAGAAGGTCTCCTTTGGTCTTGGTTAAGTGAAAGCGAATAGTATCTTTTTTATCCTGACATACGATTTCTTTCCCGCCCATTTCCAGAATATGTTTGATGGAATCTATTTTCTCCAGTATATCCGCCTCCCTCTCGAGTTCTTTATCTAGTTCTGAGCAAACCCCCACCCGTATAGATTCTTTGGCGAACCAAGTATCCATAAAATCTAAAAACAGGTTTACGTTAGGTAGAGCTCGATGGGACGTATCGTAAGAAATAAAGAGTTGCTTGGCATGACTAATAGACGTGTATAGAGTTGACATGCCGGCAAAGGTTATTTTCTTGGTAATCACTTGTTTGCCCAGCTTATCAATGTCCCGAATAGAGAGAAATGGCGAAAAATCTTGTGTTTGGAACCATGCGGATTGCAATAAGGCTTCGGTTTGCGCATACGACTCTTCTAGTGTTGTCGTGTTAAACGTGGGATGGGTCAACAAAGCTTGGAAAGAACGTTTCCCCATTGCGGTGTAGCATCGATTTAAAAAAGATAGCACTGAGCGATACTTATTGCGACTGACTGAATCATCTAGAATATTCAATTGACGTAACGTGTGGTTTGCCAATTGCACTTGATCAGAGAGATTCTCGAATTTAGGCCATTTTAAATATAACAATAAATCTTTGTTATGTTCTTCCACAAAATGTAAAAGGAAACAATAGGATTGCGTGGCGATCATATGATAAGAAAACTCTGTACAAATCGAGAGAACTTCGTCTCCAAAATACCGCGACAACATGTACTGCTGATGCGTTTGTTGCGTTCCTTTTAACACCACCGGGTCCGAAAGACTGTAAAAATGGATCGCCGTCCTATCACTCCATCCAATCATCGGTAAAAGCTTTTCGCGTACTACACTTTCTTCTACAGAACTTATGAAGAGCACTTCGCATGGTCGGTAAATCGACATGTACTTTTCCAATTCATCAAACGTGGAAGATTGCATCACCGAGTCTTTGGTTTCGTGCTCCATGAGGGACGATTGTCCGTTCAAAATATTCAATACAGAGACACCATAACGAAATTGCCGTTTTTTCGATTGCTCGAGCCATATACACATTAAATGATTGCTTAACTGGGCATCGTCGCTGCCAATATGAGTTCCTGGAGAATGCACGGAATCGAAGACGCGCGTAAACTTTTTTTTGTCCTCTTTTTGTACATATACGACCGCAGTATATCCGTTGTCCACCAAGATTTGTAAATATTTATCGAGACAATAATCTCGAAACCCTGCCATAAACAGAGACTTGCCTTTATACTGCGCCTTTTTGTCTGCAATATTCATTTGACAGATGCGCGCGAATTCAGAAATGGGACTACCGAGAAGCAGTCCGGTTTCTTTACATTTATAGCCATATACTTCAAAAAAAGCGCCACATTGTAACAAAACAACTGTTTCAGAGCCGTATTTTAACGTATATTTTTCAGAAAGATTAAAATATTCGTCCGTCATTGTTTCTGGATCTGACTTCATTTGAGTCTCTACCCTTTTTCTGTTTATGTCACTTACAAACCTATTCTTGCGCTGATCTTTATGTCTTGGCATTCTTTTCGGAGCCCCTGTCCAAATTGTCCTAGATCTGTTATATAGTAATGTGTCATGAACAAATCTTGTTCGACTTCGAAACCAACTTCCTGGTGATTTTCGACCCATAGCTCGTAGCGGATTCTACACTGCTCGGCAGCGTAATTATCGTAAACAGTATTTCTTACGCGCATAAACCAATCGTATTTGTATTTTCTCTTGATTTCTAGAAGGTCCATATCGATCAACGCATTAAGAAACTCGTTCACCAGCCGGACCATAGTGGGATCTCTCATCCTATATAAATGAAGTCGAGTTTGAAAAACACAACCAAAAAAAAAAGCAAAAGAATTAGCTTTAGCGGGGTGGACGAGATCAACACGATAGAAAGAGTAGCACAGTTGCAACAAGCATTTGACGAATTAGAAATGGCTCATAAGAAATTGGAAAGGATTCACAAGAAAACGCACCAGCTTATTGAGGATATAGGCGAAAAAAAGCCGGAAGACAAGATCAAATCGTTAGTCAAAAAGTTTGATCCTAAATTGAAACGCTCAAATCGATTTAGTGGTGGAACCCGGCGACGGTGACAATATTTGTGGAGTGTGTAACCTTATTTTTTGTCGTTATAATACAACTAAGATGAGAAAAAAATGGAGTATCAAATATAAAAATACCATTAGTTGTCATCGTCCAAAAGGATTTTCTCAAAAACAACATTGTAAATATGGCAGAAGAACTTTGAAACATCGATCAAAGATGTTTTGATAAAACAGTACCTCTAAAACAAAAATACTTAAATAAATTGTATACGATAATATAATGCATATAATCACAGTATTTAATCATTTTGTTTTGCACTTTTTTGAATTTTTATATAAATATTGTAATTTTGAATCATTAGAGGATAAATTTCATAAGCATAAAAAAGAAAAAAAGTCAATGAATAAAGTAAAATTTGAATTTGTGAAAGAAAATGAATTTGATATCGTAAAAAACAATGTATTAGGTATGATAAATAATAAGGATTTTTTAAAGAAATATGATTTAACTACTGATAGTATATTAACCGACACTAATAATAAATTGGTAATATCATTCAAAAAAAATCATATTCATATTTATTTCAATCATTATTTTATTTCTGGTCCAAATATGTTTTTATTATTGAATAAAATGGTAAATAGTAGTCCTCCTAATTTTTTACCCACAAATCCATTTTTGGGTATTATCTATTTACCATTTTACCTATATGAATTGACCTTATTGAAAAAAAGAGAATATGTAAAATCAGAAAAAAAAATGGAACATGTAATTGTTGAAAAAAATATTGATGCAAAAAACAAAAGATGTTATTTATATTTGACTATATTAAATAAAATTTATAAATCTCTTCAATTAAATAGACCAATGGTAGTTGCGTTATCAATAGCATTTGAAGAATTACCATATATAAAAAATAATGTTGGGTTAATAATCATTCATTATGAAATAAAAGATACAATTAAAACATTAGAAGAAAAAATAAAGAAGGCATATTATCAAGCTTATTGCAGTAACTTTATCATTAATTGTCCTCTGCCTAATATTGGAAATTTTGAATTGCGTAATTATCTAGATTGTATTGTTTCATCAATGTATATTAACAGCGATTTTGATTTTAAAATTGCTTGGAATTGTAGTGAATTACCTATTGAACAAATTTATGTAGGTTCTGTATCAATACTTCATAGTGATAATACTATGGATATAAATATGTGTTTGAATACATGTTCTAAAAATTACAATAATTCCGATAATTATATTGATAATTATTTTGAGTATTGATTATAGAAAATGTTCACTTATAAACTGCCTCGAAACTAGGAAAAAAATAAGTTAAACGATTTAATGTATTTTTTTTAAATGGTCGTATATAATGTTGCAACCACTAATTTGCTTTGGAATTTCGTTACTTTTTTAAACAACTTTTATTTTCCCCGCATGCATCATTTGCTAACATGTTGCATTTTTATCAATCACTATTTATCGGATGAACCACCTGCGGATGTTCTTGCCTTGTATAAAACAGAAATTTGCACGGTATTTTACATATTTTACTACCTAAAAAATGAATACTATAATATTTTGTTCATTGTGACATTTTTCAAGTTTTGCATATTTGACTATTTTACAAATGTTGTTTTGAATCAAAAAATAGCTGATCAAAATAACCTTATTTTTCTTGTAAGTATTCACGGAATATTTCTATTGAACTTATATTGGTTTATACTACTAATAAAAGCGGCATTTAAAATGCTTCTACCAGCGCTTCCAAGTCATGATGAACAAATCACAGAAATGGTTGTATCGTATACCATGTTTGCCAATATTCTTGTAGGAGGCTATGCATACTCATTATTAAACAATCAAAGCATTTTGCACATGTGTTCAATTATTATTTTAAGTATTTCGAGTTACTGTTACCATAATGCTTGTTATAAGAGTCTAAAAAAGTACCAGGTAATTGATTATACGACTTTCAATCTAGTATACCTTTATTTTGTAGATATAGGAGCGATTCATTTTTGCTCTTTTCTATCTGCATTTCATCAAAACCCATCTCTGTTTTACGGATCGTTCCTCCATTTTTGGTTAGGTTTACACGTCCTTTTCTTTTTATCTTCGATTTATTTCAAAACCAACAAATCTCCTGTAAATAATATTTTGGTTATTATTCCTTCCGCAATAGATGTGGTTATAGGTATTTATGCAAGTAAGGCAGGCAGTATTCTACGTATTCAAGCGCTATATGCAAGCTTATTGCCTGCTTTCATTATTATAATGGAACCTTGCTATGGATTTTCACATATACTTTTCCACATCGCTCTGCTTGGTCACACATATATTGGAATAATGATTAGTGAATAACTTTTGAAACTTTCAGATTTTCTTCGGTTTGACACTGGTCAATGTGGTAGGATTCCAAATTCGTCCATAAAAACCATGTCGGAGCCAATCTAGGCACTCTCATCGAACAATATAAAGCTTGTATATATTATAATATAATGTATTTTCCTTCCTTGCAACATGAACTTGAAGATGAGAAAGCTCCAATGGTCGATTGGTTAAAATATTTTATTGATGAGTTTTGGCGAATCTTTTATTTGATTTTTGAACAGTAAACATCTTCCAATGATTCGATCAGGCGTTCTGAATCTTTTTTTTGGAAAAAAAATCTGAAAACGGTTTTTGCGATGTTAACTATAAAATTTCTTTGATATTATTTATTATATTATCGAAAAACGGATGTAACATAATACCTTGACGTGCTATATTTTTATTACTACGTATCTTAAGAAAAAGGATATCTGTTATTATCCTTTGAATTTTGTAGATCTCAAAACTTTCTTTAAGTAAGTATTCATAATCGTTCTCGGTTGGTAATAATAGTTCTAAGATAGTATATCGTTTTAAAATATGTATCAATGGTGTTAATGATCCAATATAAAATCCGTTGGTATAACCTTGAGCATCATTCACTTGAGTTGTATAGACGTGATCATTATTAATACTATTTTTTACATCTTCAATAATAATTTTACTCAATAAAAAATAATCAGGTCCACATACAATAGCACATTTATATTTATTTTTATTTTTCTCTAAAAATAATCCGACTTGATTTTCAGAATACATTTGTCGTAGAGAATTTTGTACTGAATCACCAACATAATCGTATCTCATTCTAGTATTAATTTGTTTAGACGTTATTTCATTATTTATATCATTATCGATAGAAGTTTGTGTTTTTTCTTCAAAAAAAGTTCTTTGTAATAAGGTAACGTCATCATTATTTTGTTGTGTTCCATCTACATACGCATTTTCTACATTGTTGTTGAAAACATATATATCTACATCAAAATGCTCTTTTAAAACATTCAATATATTTTCTTCTAAATTTTTGTAGGTATATTTTATAGACCGTGAAACAACCCCAAAAAAACAAAGAATAACTTTTTCTTTCATGTATGCTCCAAATAAGACTATTTATATACTTTTTACACCTTTTACACCTTTTCTCATTTAAAATGCCCATTTTATTAGGCAAAAAATAAGAAAAAATGTAAAATCAATAATAGGAATTTCACCTACGATGGTCTTACTTTTTCATCTTCCTTGTTTTTACTTGAAGATGTGAATACATTGAGTTTTCGTGTATCTTTTAGTTGATTTTTGAACAGTAAACATCTTCCAAAGATTTGGTCAGGTGTCCTTTTGAATCTTTTTTTTTGGAAAAAAAATCTGAAAAATTTTCTGATTTTGCAAAAATTTTCTGTTTTTGCAAAAATTTTCTGTTTTTGCAAAAATTTTCTGATTTCGCAAAAATTTTCTGATTTCGCAAAAATTTTCTGATTCAAAAATTTTCTGATTTCGCAAAAATTTTCTGATTTTGCATTCTGATTTTGCAATACTTTTCTGATCTTCAGAAAAGTTTGAGCATCAGAGCAGTGAAAGATTTTGTTTGCCAATTATCGTGGATTTCACTGCTCTACAATTTAATTCATTCTAATATGAATAGTGCTTTATTCAAATCATATGAGTCGTCTTCAGATAGCTCTCTGGAGGTAAGATCATTCTTGTAGGTTAGGGATGGGATGTTAACTTCATGTGCATGTCAAGGACGCTCGAAATGAATACGAGTCGGACAGTTCCATCGATTCAAACGATTTGATTTTGCTTCCAGATGACGTGCTTGTAAGTTTGTGCATCGCATCCGAATCGCAGCATTTCCTTATCGCTTTCTTATCTCTTTATCACTCTCTCATCCTTATCGCTTTCTTATCCTTATAGCATTTCCTTATCGCCTTCTCATCCTTATCGCTTTCTTATCTCTTTATTACTCTCTCATCCTTATCGCTTTCTTATCCTTATAGCATTTCCTTATCGCTTTCTTATCCGTATAGCATTTCCTTATAGCATTTCCTTATCGCCTTCTCATCTTATAGCATTTCCTTATCGCTTTCTTATCTATCACTT
>Ga0209550_10000649_pt1 | contig 33023 bp, 27 predicted proteins | sample LauGreSuBDMM15SN_2_FD_187567 | JGI IMG/M metagenome (GOLD analysis project Ga0209550, IMG submission 187567) | Freshwater lake microbial communities from Lake Michigan, USA - Su13.BD.MM15.SN (SPAdes) (version 5) | ecosystem: Environmental > Aquatic > Freshwater > Lake | place: Lake Michigan... | reverse complement strand
GGGGGGCCAAGCGGCCACCCAGTTTCGCTACGCCAGAAGCGCGCGGGCTTCGGCTATGCCAAGCGCTGCGGGGCGGGTGCAGGTGGTGGTCAGGGTGATAAACTGCCCCGTCTCGCCCGATTTCAGGATCGAGGTCATCACATCCACCCCGTGCAGCGTGCGTTCCAGCGAACAGCGGTGGTCGCGCCCTTCCATATGGGCTTGCGCCATATCGGCCAGCCCTGCGGTGCGGTAGTTTGCCAGATCGCGGCCGTTGTGGTTTTGGTTGATCTTCCCAAACGGGTGATCCCATGGGCTTTGCACTTGGGCTTCACCGCCCGCCAAGGCCACTTCAACCGTGCCGCCAAAGAAGTTGGGGTCGGGCACATACAGCGTGCCTTTGGTGCCATAGAGTTCGAAATGGTTGCGCTTATGGTGCCACACATCCCACGAGGCCGAGAAGCTGATCGTGGCGCCAGAGTGGAATTCCAACAGCGCTTGAATGTTCGAGGGCGTGTTGACCTTGATCTTTTGCCCCTGACGCGGGCCGGAACCGATTGTGCGTTCGGGTTCGGCAGAGGATGTCAAAGCCCCCACGCGCTTCACTGGTCCCAAAAGGTTTATCAGCGTGGCGATGTAATACGGGCCCATGTCCATAACTGGGCCAGCGCCGGGTTGGTAAAAGAACTCGGGCGAGGGGTGCCAGCTTTCGGGCCCATGGGCCTGAATGGCGGCATTGCCTGTGGTGATCTCACCAATCGTGCCTTCGTCCAATATGGCGCGGGCTTGTTGGTGCGCCCCGCCTAAGAACGTATCTGGCGCACAGCCAACCGACAGGCCCTTGGCCTTGGCCAGATCGCGCAGGGTCGTGCCCTGTTCCAGCGTCAGCACCAGCGGCTTTTCAGAATAGGCGTGCTTGCCCGCTTCCAAAATGCGCTTGGTGATGGGGTAATGCGCATCGGGGATCGTGAGGTTGATCACGATATCCAACGCGGGGTTGGCAAGCAGGTCATCCACGCTTTGCGCCTTAACGTTGAACTCGGCCGCGCGGGCCGTGGCGGCTTCCATGTTGATATCCGCCACAGCGCGCACTTCCAGCCCTTTGAACAGGGGCGCAAGTTTCAAATACGCGGTCGAGATGTTGCCGCAGCCGATGATACCGATGCCTAGTTTTTTCATGTCAGCCTCACAAAGCGTTCAGGGTGGCGAAAGAGCGCGACGCGAAGCGCTTGTGATCCGCCGGATTGTCATGTTCCAAGACGAAGTGCTTGCAGCCTGCGGCTTTCAGCGCGGCGTGGATCGTCTTCCAATCGACCGTGCCATGGCCCACATCGGCCCAGCCGTCTTCATCGGCATTCTGGCCCTTGGGGGCGATGTCTTTGACATGGGCCGCCGTGATGCGCCCTGCATAGCGGTTGATCCATGCCAAGGGGTCAGACGCGCCACGGATCACCCAAGCCACATCCAGCTCAACCTCAAGGTTCGGGCCGCCTTCAAGGATCGAGGCTTGCGGGATCGAGCCATCCGCTTGGGCTACGAATTCAAAATCATGGTTGTGCCAGCCAAACCCCAAGCCCGCCGCGCGCAGGGGCGCGCCCGCTTTTTCCAGCCGTGCGCCAAATGCACGCCAGCCAGCCGCATCTTTGGGACGATCTTCGGCCATCAGGTAAGGCACATAAACACGTTCAATCCCCAAGGTCTTGGCCACTTCCAACGCCCAAGCGGGGGTGTCTTCGACTTGGGACAGGCCGAAATGGCCCGTCTTCATCGACAATCCCGCAGCCTTCAGGGCCGCTGCGGTCGCCGCCAGCGCTGCCGGCGTGTCATAAAGCCCGCCGAAACCTTCGGTGCCCGTCAGGCCAACGGATGCCAGCATCTTGGCGGTGGCGTCCAGCGGCGGAAAATTGCGCGACGAATATAGCTGATAGGCGATCATGTCTTGTCCTTGTCAGGTGGTGGCGGCGTGCAGATCGCGCAGGGTGAACTGCGGGGCGGGGCCGGAGAATTTCGGGGTAAAGGTCACGTGGGCCGGATGGCCGGGGAAAAGCGCAAAGCCATTGGCCGAGAAGCGGCCGGGTTGGTCGGATTCAAGCGCCACAAACAGGGCTAAAGCATCAGATTTGACTGTGATTTCATAGGATTGCCCGACTTTCTTTGCGTCATAGCTCACGAAAGCCGGTTGCAGATCATAGGATTTGTAAGGCTTGGGCGCGAAATGGTCGCCGCCCTGATGGCCATCAGCCGCCCATGTATAGGCGAGGATTTCGCCTTCGGGCACGGCAACGGTTAGCGCCAGTTCCGCCCGATCGCCGACGGTTACAGTGGCTTTGCCCAGCAAGCGCGTGCTGCCATCCATCGCCGCCGCATGGGCTGTGACGGTCAGCACCACGGGGGAGCCAGTGTCATTCACAGCGCGCAGTTCCACTTGGCCCGCAACGGGAACAGCAGAAACGAACACCGGCTGGTAAAACTCTTTGGCCATATGGTGCAGCAGTTTCCAGCCACCGCCGTGATCAAGGCTGGCCCATGAACACACCGGCCATGTGTCGTTCAACTGCCAGATGAGCGTGCCCATGCAATGCGGCTTTAAGCTGCGCCAATGGGTCACGGCGGTTTTGATCGCCAGCCCCTGTTGAACTTGGCTGAGATAGACGAAGTTTTCGAAAGTGTTCGGGAAGCGGAAGTAGCGGAACATCGTCTCTGCAATGCGCGCATTGCCGCCAGCGTTCTTTTGGTGGCTTTCCATCACGGGGGCCGCGATGTTGAAATCTTTCGGGTCCGCAAAGCGGCGGATCACATCCATCGACGGGTAGGATTGAAAGCCGAACTCCGAGCAAAAGCGCGGCGCGACATCGCGGTAATGGTCGAAATCGCGGCCCTCGTGCCAGACCGACCAAAAATGCATATCGCCCTTTTTATCGTCATGCCACGTGTCGCCAAAATCCATCGGGCCGGGCGAGGGGCTAGAGGGCCACCAAACCGCCGCAGGAACCGCCGCTTTCAGCGCCTGTTCAATCGTGCGGTTCAGGCGGTCATAGCCCACCAGATACTGGTCACGGTTGGCGCGGGTTTCGGGGAACCATGTCAGCGCCCCGATCAATTCATTATCGCCGCACCAGATCGTCATCGAGGCGTGGTGATGCAGACGCAGGGCGTTCTGGCGCACCTCTTGGGCAACTTGGGTCAGGAACGCATCATCAGACGGGTAGATATGGCACGAGAACATGAAATCTTGCCAGACCATCAGGCCCAGCTCGTCGCACAGATCATAGAACCATGTCGGCTCATACCGCCCGCCGCCCCAGATGCGGATCATGTTCATATGGGCGTCTTTGGCCGATTGCAGCAGCGCGCGGGTGTCAGCCTGATTGATGCGGCCCGCCAGCGCGTCGGCGGGGATCCAGTTGGCCCCTTTGCAGAAGATATCGCGCCCATTGACACGCACCTTAAAGCCAAGGCCCACAGCGTCTTTTTCGGTGATCAGTTCCGCCACCCGCAGACCGATACGCCGCGTCAGCACCTGTGCGCCCATCGTGACGGTCAGGTCATGCAGCGGCTGCGCGCCCTGCCCTGCGGGCCACCACAGTGCAGGATTGGCGATGGAAAGATCAGCCTTGGCTTGGCCCCGCCGCACGACAGCTTTGGCTTGCACACCGCAAAGGTCAAAGGTCACCTCTTGGCCGTCATCCCCTTCAACCTCTGCTGTCACGCTAACCACGGCCAAACCGGGGCTGTGGGTTTGCGTGATAACCAGATGGTCTATACGCGATGGCGCTGCGGGTTCCAGATGCAGGTCGCCATAAACGCCAAAGGTGGCCAGCGCGATGTTCCAATCCCAGCCGAAATCACAGGCAGGTTTGCGGATCAGGTTGCCGTTGTGGATGGGAGTGTTGTTGATCGAAAAGGGCAGGAAAAAGCGGTAAGCGTCTTGGCGGCGCTTGGCCTCGGCCGGCACGTTGCCGAAGCTCAGGCTGATGTCGTTCTGCCCTTTGACGAGCACGGCTGACAGATCAATGCGGTGCGACAGGAACATATTGTCCGATGTCAGCACCACCGTGCCATTGACCGCGACCGTCACCAAGGTGTCGAGCATCGAGGCCACCAGCACCAGATCGGTGCGGTCAGTCACAAAGCTGCGCTTGGCCACCCATGTGCGATCACAAATCCAGCGCAACCCGTATTCGTTGCGGCCAAAGTAGGGGTCGGGGATCGCCCCCGCCTGAAACAGCGCGTCAATCCCATCGCCGGGCAGAGAGAAGGGCACCGCGTTCTCGCCATTGGCTTGGGCAAGCGACCACTCTCCGGCGAGGTTGAGCATGATCAGATCCGCAGCTCGTTGGTTTCGTCAAACAGCGAGGCTTTGGCGATATCGACCTTGAGATGCACCTGCTTGCCGGGCGCGGGGCGGTATTCGACCGGCACGCGGACCGACATTTGCCGCCCCTCAACCAGCAGCCAAACCAGCGAGTCTGCGCCCATCGGTTCATCAATTTCCACCACAGCGGGGATGGTATGGCCGGGGATAGCCGCATCAACCATGGTCAGATGTTCGGGGCGCAGGCCCAAAATGGCCTTTGGCCGGTCCAGAATGGCCCCACCCTCATAGCCCGCCAAATCCAGCGACACATCGCCGAACTTGAACCTTTTGCCGCCATCAACCGTCTCACCCTTGATAAAGTTCATCGCGGGAGAGCCGATGAACCCCGCCACGAACAGGTTGGCCGGACGGTTATAAATGGTCTGCGGCGCATCCAACTGCTGAATGATCCCGCCGCGCATGATGGCGATACGGTCGGCCAAGGTCAGCGCTTCGATCTGGTCATGGGTCACGTAGATCATCGTGTTTTTCAGGCGGTTGTGCAGGCGCTTCAACTCCACCCGCAATTCGCTGCGCAGTTTGGCGTCAAGGTTTGACAGGGGTTCGTCAAACAAGAACACATCCACCTCGCGCACCAAGGCGCGGCCGATCGCCACGCGCTGGCGCTGGCCGCCCGAAAGCGCGCCCGGCTTGCGATCCAGCAGCGGGCCAATTTGCAGGATTTCAGACGCGCGGTCGACCCGCTTGGCGATCTCGGCCTTGGGCAGGCCCGCAATCTTTAGGCCGAACGACATATTTCCCCGCACCGTCATCTGCGGATAAAGCGCGTAAGATTGAAACACCATGCCAATGCCACGTTCCGAAGGCTCGGCCCAAGTGACGTTCTTGCCCTTGATATGGATCTGCCCCTCGGTCAGTTCCAACAGGCCGGCAAGGCAGTTCAGCAGCGTCGATTTGCCGCAGCCCGAAGGCCCCAGCAGAACAATAAACTCGCCCTCTTCGACATCAAGGTTCAGGTTCTTCAGAACCTCGGCAGAGCCGAACTTCAGGGTTAGGTTTTTAACGGAAACTGAGTGCATGGTTTCAACCCTTCACGGCGCCGGCTGCAATGCCGCGCACGAAGTATTTGCCTGAGAAGAAATAGATGGCGAGCGGGACCAGACCCGTCAGGATCGTGGCAGCCATATCGACGTTGTACGCCTTGCCCCCTTGGGCCGAGTTGACGATGTTGTTCAACTGCACCGTCATGGGATAGTTGGTGGGACCGGCATAGATCACGCCAAAGAGAAAGTCGTTCCAAATGCCCGTGACTTGCAAGATCACAGCCACTGTAAAGATCGGAACCGACATGGGCGCAAAGACTTGGAAAAAGATCTGCCAATAGCCCGCACCATCAACGCGCGCCGCTTTGAACAATTCCTGTGGCAGGCTTGCAAAGTAGTTGCGGAAAAGAAGTGTCAGCAGCGGCAAGCCAAAGATCGTGTGCACCAAAACCACGGCGGGCAGGGTGGAGTAAATCCCCAACTCGCGCGTGATGATCACCAAGGGGTAGATCATCACAACATAGGGGATGAACGAAGACAAAAGCAGGATGGTGAAGAAAACTTCCGAGAACTTGAACGGCCAATTGGCCATCGAATATCCCGTCAGCGAAGCAACGATGATAGAAACGATGGTCGAAGGAACGGTGATTTTGATCGAGTTCCAAAAACCAACCTTGACCCCTTCGCAATAAAGCCCTGTGCAGGCCGAATTCCACGCTTTTTCCCAAGCATCCAAGGTCGGGGTCATCGTGGGAATGAAGATATTGCCCGACTGGATCTCTTGAATGCTTTTCAGCGACGTGATGATCATGATGTAAAGCGGGAACAGAAAGAAGACCGCGCAGACAATCAGCACCGTGTACACCAAAAAGCGTTGCGGCGTGACAAACGGCTTGGGCTTTGCGCCCGACGGCACGATGGCAGAGGATTTGTTGGCCATGCTCATGCTCCTTACGCCTGCGATTTCTTGCCAAATTCCATGCGAATCCATGGAATGAGCACGATGGCCATCGACACCAACATCACGGTCGAGGCTGACAAGGATTGGCCAAGATTGGCCGAGAAGTTTTGATAGATGTAACGAGAGGGCACATCCGACGATATGCCGGGGCCCCCATCGGTCAGCGCCACCACAAGGTCGTAAATCCGCACGGCCCCTGATGCCACCAGCACAAAGGTCGTGACCATCACAGCCTTCATCATTGGCAGAACGATTTGAAGATAGGTGCGCCAAGCGGGAATGCCGTCAACGCGCGCGGCCTTCCAGATATCCTCATCAATGCCGCGCAAACCCGCAAGCATCAGCGCCATCACAAAGCCCGTGCCTTGCCAGATGCCCGCAATGACAATCGCATACATGACCATGTTGCGGTCGGCGATCCAGCCAAAGGAAAAGCTTTCCCAGCCCAATTGCCGCATAGCGTTTTGCAAGCCGTATTCCGGCGACATGATCCAAGCCCAAACGTGGCCCGTGACGATGAAAGACAAGGCAAAGGGGTACAGGTAAATCGTGCGGAACACACCTTCTAGGCGGATCTTTTGATCCATCATCACTGCCAAAAGGAAGCCCAGCGAGATCATGATGATGATCGCCAAGATGGCATATGTGATCATATTGGGCATAGCGCCCGTGCATTTGAACTGCCAGCTTTCCTGCCCGATCTTGGTGATCGCAGGGCAACTCATCCAGCGGTCAGAGTTGAACAGGCGTTTGTAGTTGGCAAGGCCAACAAACCCGTCCATCCACTGCTTGGGCGTGAAGATCGGCAAAATTTTGATATTGGTGAAGGAAAACAACACCGTCCAAAGCGTGCCACCAACGAACACACCCAGCACAATCAACATCATCGGCAAGGAGGCTAGTTTGGAACTCAAATTCCTAAAAAGCGGATTTGGCCTGTCCATCTGGTCGTCATCCCTACCTGTGAGGTTCAATTAACAGGCCCGGCCACCCGTTCAGGCGCCGGACCTGCTTTAAGTCAGCTAACGAAGGTCTTACTTCGGAGCAGCTTCGATGATGGACACGAACTTGGCCTGTGCATCCGCAGCGGGCATGTCCGGGTTTGCCATGAATTCGGTGAACAGATCGTTGATCTGGTTCAGCGAGTCACGATCGATCATCTGGATGTCGTTCGGGAAGACTGCGGTCGAGCCGTCCAGAATTTCCAGACCCTTCTTCATGCAGTCGTTGGCAGCCGACAGGTCAACGTCAGCGCGCATCGGCAGCGAGCCCTTTTTCAGGTTGAAGGCAACCTGAACTTCCTTGGTCACAAGGGTCGAGGCCATCTTCAGCTGAGCTTCCGTCACAGCCGGATCAGCCGACTTGGGGAAGTAGAACACGTCGCCGCCGGTGTTCAGAACCGGGGTCACACCCAGACCGGGCAAGCAGTCATAGTCTTGACCTGCAACCATGTTGGCCACGGCGAATTCGCCACCAGCCCAGTCGCCCATGATGTTGGCAGCAGCTTTGCCCTGAATCACAAGACCGACTGCTTCGTTCCACTGGGGAACCATTTTGTCAGCAGGCGTGTACTGGCGGATGTTGGCAAGGGTTTCGAAGATCTTGCCGAATTCCGGGCCACCAGCGATTGCCAAGTCACGGTCCTTGTAGACCTTGACGAAGTTTTCAACGCCAGCCTGGGCCACCAGAACGTCGTTGACCATCAGACCAACGGGCCAGCCTTGCGCCATCGACAGCGGCTGAATGCCAGCTTCGACCAGCTTGGGGGCAGCCGCGATCAGCTCGTCGATATTCTTCGGGGGTTCCATGCCAAGGTCGGTGAAGACCTTACGGTTGGTCCACATCCACTGAGCCGAGTGCAGGTTCACAGGCACGCAATAAACCTTGCCGTCAACGGTGCACGATTCCAACTGCGATGCCGGGCGCAGAATGTTGGCCCAATCTTCGGCAGCAGCCAGATCGGTCAGGTCCTGCATCAGGCCAGCTGCGATCAAATCGTCAGCGTCTTTGCCGGGGTTCAGCTGGGTGGCGCCCATCGGGTTGCCGCCCAAGATACGGCTGATGATGATCGGACGTGCAACGTCGCCCGAACCGGCGATAGCGCCGTCAACCCACTTGTTGCCCGTGGCATCGAATGCCTTGGCAAATTCCGCCACAGCGGCGGCTTCACCGCCAGAAGTCCACCAGTGGGTGACTTCCAGATCAGTTGCCATGCCAACGCTCGGCAAAGCCACAGTTGCAGCCAAAACGGCCGCCATCGTAAACGCTTTCATTAGGGTCTCCTCCCCGTTTGTAAATCGTTGTGGAGGGATCCTATAACGTTATAGTTTTTTCAATCAAGCCATCTTTTTGCTTGCGATTGCCATTTTTCAGGGCGTTTTATGCGCCCGACCGGATGGTCAAGCCGCGCGCGGTTTCTAGAAAGAGCAGACCCAAACCCGATGAATATGTCGTTGATTTTCTGCACTGCAACATTCGGCATGGCCCCTTCTGAGGGGGGGCTTTTGCCTTGCTTTATCGCACAAAAATCCAAGACACCCCCGCGTTTTGCTGCGATGCAGCAAGAAAAGCCGCGCCGCACACGTATCGTCTCGTGTCGTCAAATGCGTTCGACCGCCCTGCCCCAAGCGATTCGCGTCCACACCGCCGCAGGGGGATCAAACAGGTCATGAGCGGCATTTCTTTGCTTCCCCCCGATTCGGACCGCCCCACGTTAAAGACCATCGCAGCCGAAACTGGCCTTGCGATTGCCACCGTCTCGCGCGCGCTGAGAGACGCGTCCGACATTGGCGAGGATACCAAAAAGCGCGTGCGCGAAACGGCCGAGCGTTTGGGCTATCGCCCGAACCGCGCGGGCGTGCGCCTGCGCACTGGAAAGACCAATGTGATCGCTTTGGTCCTGTCGACCGAGGCCGACGTGATGAACCACACCTCAAAACTGATCTATTCGATTGCCGAGGCGCTGCGCGGGTCGGCCTATCATCTGGTGGTGATGCCGTTTTTTGGCGACCAAGACCCGATGGACCCGATCCGCTATATCGTCGAGACAGGTTCGGCCGATGGCGTGGTCTTGAACCAAACCCAACCCAATGACCCGCGCGTGCGCTATTTGGCCGACCATAACTTGCCCTTCGCCACCCATGGCCGCACCGATATGGGCATTTCCCATCCCTATTTCGATTTCGACAACGAAGCCTATGCGCGCCTTGCGGTGCGCGAACTGGTCAAGCGCGGGCGCAAGGGGCTGTTGCTGATCCCGCCGCCCCGCTCGCATTCCTACGCAGGGCATATGATTGCGGGCTTTGCCGATGAAGCGGCCAAGTGCGGCGTAAGGTTCGAAGTGACCGATCACATCAGCAGCGATTCCCCTGGCAGCGTGATCGAAGCCGCGATGACCGCCCGCATGGCGCAAGACCAGCGCATCGATGGCATCCTATGCGGATCCACCACCGCCGCTATGGCCTCTGTGGCTGGGGCTGAAAACGCAAGCCTGCGTATCGGGCGCGACTTTGATCTGGTGGCAAAAGAAGCGATCAGTTTCCTGCACCGCTTTCGCCGCGAGATTTTGGTGGTAAAAGAAGATGTGGGCCATGCTGGAACCTTCATTGCCCAATCCCTCATGGCCGCTATCGAAAAGCGTGCCCCCGACCAAGGCCAGTATTTAGAACGTCCGACCCGCGCGGACGACGGATTACCCAAGGGAGAGACCCTATGAAGACGATCAAAGGACCAGCCCTGTTTCTGGCGCAATTTGCAGGCGACACAGCCCCATTCAATTCGTGGGACAGCATCACAAAATGGGCCGCTGATTGCGGCTATGTCGGCGTGCAAGTGCCCAGCTGGGACGGGCGGCTGATAGATCTCGACAAGGCCGCAAGCTCCAAAACCTATTGTGACGAACTAAAGGGCGTCGCTGCGGCGAACGGCGTGCAGATCACCGAACTGTCGACCCATTTGCAGGGCCAGTTGGTCGCCGTGCATCCCGCCTATGACACCCAGTTTGACGGTTTTGCCGCCCCCGCCGTGCGCGGCAATCCCAAGGCGCGGGCCGAATGGGCGGTGGATCAGGTCAAAAAGGCGCTGACCGCCAGCCGCAATCTGGGCCTGACCGAACACGCCACCTTCTCTGGCGCTTTGGCTTGGCCCTACCTTTACCCGTGGCCGCAGCGCCCAGCGGGTTTGGTCGAGGAAGCCTTTGACGAATTGGCCCGCCGCTGGCTGCCGCTTTTGAACCATGCCGAAGACTGCGGTGTGGATGTGGCCTATGAAATCCACCCAGGCGAAGACCTGCATGATGGCGTGACGTTCGAGATGTTCCTAGACCGTGTCAAAGGCCATAAGCGCGCCAATATGCTGTATGATCCCAGCCATTATGTGCTGCAATGCTTGGATTATCTGGAGCATATCGACATCTACCACCAGCGGATCAAGATGTTCCACGTCAAGGATGCCGAGTTCAACCCAACGGGCCGCCAAGGCGTGTATGGCGGGTTTCAATCTTGGGTGAACCGCGCGGGGCGGTTCCGCTCTCCGGGCGATGGGCAGGTGGATTTCGGGTCGATCTTCTCCAAACTGACCCAGCATGATTTTTCGGGCTGGGCCGTGGTGGAATGGGAATGTTGCCTGAAGCACCCCGAAGACGGCGCGCGCGAGGGGGCGGATTTTGTGGCCGCCCATATCATCCGCGTAACCGAAAAAGCCTTTGACGATTTCGCCGATGCGGGAACCGACCGCGCCGCCAATCGCAAGATGCTGGGCTTGGGCTAAACGCCCGCAACCGGCCCAAGCCGGGGGGCCAGCCCCCGGACCAAGCCAAAGCCGGGGGGCCAGCCCCCGGACCAAGCCAAAGCCGGGGGGCCAGCCCCCCGGACCAAGCCAAAGCCGGGGGGCCAGCCCCCCGGACCCCCCGGGATATTTAGACACGTATGAAAGGGAAAGCGGCGTAGAACGTGATCGCAGCGCTTGCCCCCAAACCCTAAAGGAGAGTTTCCATGGCCATCACCGCTGCCCACGTGGCCCGCGCCCCTAGAATCCGCCTTGGCATGGTCGGCGGCGGACGGGGGGCCTTTATTGGCGCTGTGCACCGTATCGCGGCACGTTTGGATGATCAGTATGAACTGGTCGCTGGCGCGTTTTCGTCTGACCCCGAAAAATCAGCCGCATCCGCCGCCGATCTGGGCGTGGCACGCAGCTATGGGTCTTATGCCGAGATGGCGCAGAAAGAGGCGCGGCGCAAAGACGGGATCGAGGCTGTGGCCATCGTCACGCCCAACCATATGCACGCCCCTGTCGCGGTAGAATTCTTAAAGCGCGGGATCCATGTGATCTGCGACAAACCGCTGACAGCCACCCTGCCCGAGGCCAAGAAACTGGCCAAGACAGCCGAGGCCAGCGGCGTGGTCTTTGCGCTGACGCACAATTACACCGGCTACCCGATGATCCGCCAAGCACGCGAGATGATCGCGGCAGGCGCTTTGGGCGATATTCGCTTGGTGAATGTGGAATATATCCAAGACTGGCTGGCCGAACCGATTGAAGCCACAGGCCAAAAGCAAGCCGACTGGCGCACAGACCCTGCAAGGTCGGGCGCGGGCGGGGCCACGGGCGATATTGGCACGCACGCCTTTAATTTGGCTAATTTTGTCACAGGGTTAACGCTGCAAGAACTCTCCGCCGATCTGCAAAGCTTTGTTGCCGGACGGCGGGTGGATGACAACGGCCATATCATGATGCGCTACACCTCGGGCGCGCGGGGCACGTTGTGGTGCAGCCAAGTGGCCTCAGGCCAAGAAAACGGCCTACGGTTGCGGATATTTGGCACCAAGGGCGGGATCGAATGGGAGCAGGAGAACCCCAACTACCTGTGGGTCGCGCCCTTGGGCCAGCCCAAATACCGCCTCGCACGCGGCGGCCCCGGCAGTGGCGAGGCTGCGGCGCGCCTGACACGCATTCCCTCGGGCCATCCCGAAGGCTATTTGGAAGGTTTTGCCAATATCTACGCCGAAGCCGCCCGCGCCATCATCGCACGGCGTGACGGCACCACCTTGGACAGCGCGGTGATCTTTCCGGGGCTGAAAGAGGGGCTGGAAGGCGTGGCCTTTGTGGATGCCTGTGTGCGTTCCTCCAAGCACAACGGCGCTTGGGTCAGCTTGGCCTTATAATCCTTAGGCCAAATCAAAGGGCAAGGCAGGTCACCCCCGCCTTGCCCTTGCTCTTTGCCCCAATACTCCCCGCAAAGCGTTCCACGCCAGCCCCGCGCGCGGCGCTTAGGCGGGCATTGCCGCCTCTAGCGCAGCGGTCAACCTTGCCACGGTCGCGGGCACATCTTTCAGCTTGTCCAACCCAAACAGCCCCAAGCGGAAGCTGCGGTAATCGGCACCCTCTCCCACCTGCAAGGGCACACCAGCGGCGATTTGATAACCTGCGGTGCGGAACTTGGCGCCAGTTTGAATCTCAGGGTCTTCGGTAAAGCTGACCACCACGCCGGGGGCAGTAAAGCCCTCGGCTGCAACCGACGCCGCGCCGCGCGCGGCCAGCAAGGCGCGCACCTGACGGCCCAGATCCCACTGCGCGGCCTTAGCGGCATCAAACCCCATCGCCTTGGTTTCCAGCATCGCATCGCGGAAACCCACCAAGGCATCGGTCGGCATCGTGGCATGATAGGCATGCCCGCCGCCCTCGTAAGCCACCATCATGGCGCGCCATTTCTTCAGATCGACCGCGAAAGAATTGGAATTCGTCTCCGCCAACCGCGCCTCGGCCAAGGGGCCCATCACCACGACGCCCGCCGAAGGCGAGGCCGACCAGCCCTTTTGCGGGGCCGAGATCAGCACATCCACCCCCGTCGCCGCCATATCCACCCAGATGCACCCGCTTGCGATGCAATCCAGCACCATCAGCGCACCAACCTCATGCGCCGCAGATGCCATTGCCGCAATGTAGCCATCGGGCAGGATGATGCCTGACGATGTTTCCACATGGGGGGCGAACACTGCTTCAGGCTTCACTTCCCTGATCTTAGCAACCACCTCTTCAATCGGGGGCGGCGCAAAGGGGGCGCGGGGCGCGTTGCCCGACCGCTTTGCCATGATCACATGGGTTTCGCCTGCAAATCCGCCCGCCTCGAAAATCTGAGTCCAGCGGTAGGAAAACCAGCCATTGCGCACAATCAGCACTTTGCCTTGGCCAAACTGGCGCGCCACGGCTTCCATCGCATAGGTGCCGCCACCGGGGATCAGGGCCGTGGCGGTGCCGTGATAGACCTCTTTCAACAGGGCCGAGATGTCGCGCATGACACCTTGAAAGCGCTGCGACATATGGTTCAGCGAGCGGTCAGTGAACACGACCGAGAATTCTTGCAATCCCTGCGGGTCAACATGGGCGAGTGGCAATGTCATTCGGAATCTCCCTCTTTTGCGCAAAGTTAGCGCAACTTTCCTGCGCCACAAACCTCATTTCCGACAGATTTCATCCAATTGGCCCTGCGCGGCGCTCTTCTGTCAGCAAAACATTGGCCTCCACATTGCCCACGCCGGGCAGGGTCATGATCCGACGGCGCAGCACACGCTCGAAATCGGCGATGTCGCGGGCAACCACGCGCAGGCGGTAATCGAACAGGCCCAAAACGTGCTGCACCACCTGCACTTCGGGAATGGCCACCACCGCGCGCTCAAAGTCTTCCAAAGACACACGGCCCTTGGCCGCCAGTTTCACGCCCAAAAACACCGTCACCCCAAAGCCCAGCGCCGTGCGATCCACCTCTAGCCGCAGCCCCTTGATCACCCCCGCCTCTTCCAACCGCTTTTGACGGCGCCAAGCCGCAGGCTGCGACAGGCCCAAGCGGCGGCCCAGTTCGCCTGCCGAAAGCGCGCCATCCAAAGCCAAAGCCCGCAGCATCGCGCGGTCCAGATCATCAAGGTCGATCACAGCGGCAATCCTTCGCTGTCTTTGATCGTGGCGATCAGCATCAGGGCTTCCACCTCGGCGATATGGGGCAAGGCTAAGATGCGGTTGCGGTAAATCTCTTGATACTGCGCCATATCACGAGCGATCACGTTCAGGCGGACATCCACGCGCCCCAAAAAGGTTTCAATCCCGATGACTTCGGGCACCAAGCGCGCCGCCTCGATGAACTCGTCAAAGGCGCGGGGGTTGGTTTTATCCAGCGTAAAGCGCAGCGACACTTCCACCTCATAACCCATCCGCCGCCAGTCGATCACCGCGCGCAGGCCTTTGACTGCGCCCTGATCGCCCAACCGTTCCATCCGACGCCACAGCGTGGCAGGTGTAACACCCGCCCGTTCGGCCAAGACAGCCCTGCTGGCTGCAGGGTCTGCCAGATAATGGCGCAAGATGCGGCAATCAGTTTCGTCGATGAGCATGATTTTTCCGACGTATCAAGAAATGACACATGATTTTTCGCAGAAAAATCGTTCCGCGTCAAACAATGCACGGTGAATACCGAAAAACCCCCTATGATCCTCCCATCAAAAGAGGAGAACGCCATGCGCGTCTATTATGATCGTGACTGTGACATCAACCTGATCAAAGACAAAAAGGTCGCCATTCTGGGTTATGGCAGCCAAGGCCACGCCCACGCGCTGAACCTGCGCGACAGCGGCGCTAAGAACCTTGTGGTCGCCCTGCGCCCCGGTTCGGCCTCGGCCAAAAAGGCCGAAGGCGAAGGCCTGAAGGTCATGGACATCGCAGCAGCCGCCGCTTGGGCCGACCTGATCATGTTCACCATGCCCGACGAATTGCAGGCGGATACCTATAAGAAATACGTCCACGACAACATCCGTGACGGTGCAGCCATTGCTTTCGCGCACGGTTTGAACATCCACTTCGGCTTGATCGAACCCAAGCCCGGTGTTGACGTCATCATGATGGCCCCCAAGGGCCCCGGTCACACCGTGCGTGGCGAATATGTCAAAGGCGGCGGCGTGCCTTGCTTGGTGGCTGTGCACCAAGACGCTTCGGGCAAAGCGATGGAACTGGGCCTGTCTTATTGCTCGGGCATCGGCGGCGGGCGTTCGGGCATTATTGAGACCAACTTCCGTCAGGAATGCGAAACCGATCTCTTCGGCGAGCAGGCCGTTTTGTGCGGTGGCTTGGTGGAACTGATCCGCATGGGCTTTGAGACGCTGGTGGAAGCCGGCTACGAGCCTGAAATGGCCTATTTCGAATGCCTGCACGAAGTGAAGCTGATCGTCGACTTGATCTATGAAGGCGGCATTGCGAACATGAACTACTCGATCTCGAACACCGCCGAATATGGCGAGTATGTGTCGGGCCCGCGGATTCTGCCCTATGCCGAAACCAAGGCGCGGATGAAAGCCGTTCTGGAAGATATCCAGTCGGGCAAGTTCGTATCAGACTTCATGCAAGAAAACTCGGTCGGCCAGCCCTTCTTCAAGGCCACCCGTCGCCGCAATGACGAACACCAGATCGAAAAGGTCGGTGAAAAGCTGCGCGCTATGATGCCTTGGATTTCCAAAGGCAAAATGGTTGACCGCGCACGGAACTGATACCCGTAGGGCTGGAGAACCCTGCCCTGCTTTCAAGACCAAGGCCGAGGCGAAAGCCTCGGCCTTTTTTTGATTAAATGCTGCCCACCATCCCAGAGTTCAGGTTCATGTCAGGTTCAGGGTGCATGGATCCCTCAAGTTGGTCAGGCGCACAATGCCAAAACCAGCGCAACCTTTCTTTGGAGGCTTTCATGAACCTGAAGCTTAGCATCGCAGCCCTTTTCCTAGCCATTGCCATTCCCGCAGCCGCGCAAACAGTCACCCCAACACCCGCAGGCTGCGAGGGCGCCGCCTCTGGAACGGTGCTTGCTGATGGCACTACTTGCACGGGTGCAGGAACCGGAACTGGAACAACAACTGGCGCTGGAACTGGCACTGGCACTGGAACTGGAACGGGCACACTTGGAACCAACATTACCCCACTCATGGGCGGCGATGATGATTCTGATGGCGACAATGAAGGGGCCGAACACCAAAACTCGGCCACCCATACCGAAAACAACGGCACGGATCACGACAGTTCCAACGGCAATGACGACAACGGGTCAGATCACGACAATGACAGCGATAATGGCGACGACGACTGACGCCGTAAGCTGCTGATCAAAAACGCATTTAAAAGGGGGGCAATTGCCCCCCTGCCTTACTCCCAGCACGACACCAGAACAGTCATATCCCGCACCATGGCCGTCAGCGCATCATGTGTCGGCGTCTCAGCCCCCGTGGCTGCGCCCAAGGTCAGCGCGGGGCCTTGTGGATTGGTCAAAATTCCCGCTATCGCCGATGACGAGGCCGCAAAGGCCACGCCTTCAGGCAAGTCCTTTCCGCCCATCGTCTGCGCGGGCAAAAGCATCCCCAGCACAGCCCCAGTGCCGTCTAACACCGGCCCACCGGCATCGCCTGCCATGGCCTGCAACGACAGCCGTGACAGGCCCTGCTCGCCGTTCAGGCCCTGCGTCTCTTCCAGCGTGCCTTGCGTCAAGACAGGTGCTGGCAGACGTGCCCCATAGCTATAGCCTGACACGGCAATGGCCGTACCCACCTGCGGCGGGGTAGATGCAAAGGCCGCCACGCTGCGGGGTGCTGCGGGCGCATCCGGCGCAAGCACAGCCAAACCGCTGGCCTTATCGGTGAAAACCACCTTTGCACCATGGATTTGATCAAGCGTGATCGTCCCACAGCTTTCCACCGCCTCAATCGTGGTCAAAACAAACCCCGCCGGATCAATGAAAAAGCCCGTGCGCGACAGTTTGGGTTCCTTCACGCTCAACCCCGCCAAAAGCCCGCGCTTGGCCGCCTCGTCCAAAGGCACCAAGCCCGGGTCTAGGGCGACATCTCCGGTGGACCGGAAAGTAGAGCGCATGATTTGCCCCACCCGTTGCATCTGATCGCCCTTGGTCACACCCCACGACAGAACATAGCCCTTCACCGCCCCATCCACGATTTGGGCAAAGGCCATGGTTTCGATCTGGTCGTTTCGGCCGCGCATGGTGAAAGAGCTTTCCTCTAAAGCGCGATCACCCACGATGGGCATAATATCCAGCGTTTGCAAAACATTATAAAGGCTTTCTAAAGTGGCCCTTGTCCCGCCCGGCTGTGAGATCAGCAGCGCTGTAACCCCCGACCCGTCTTTGGCCCCATAGCGGACAAAGGGCGTGCTGATGCTGTCAAAGGCCAGCCAAGCCATGGGCAAACTGATCTCAATGCCTGCGGTCTGATCGGTGATGGTCTCAAAGCCAAACCCCGTCTTTTCGGCATGATAGCCGTTGATCAAGGCGGCGCTTTGCTCTGCACTCAGAACCCCCGTCGGATCAAAGCCCTGCGCGGTTTGCCAATTGGCTATGCCAGCCCGGCTGCCCGACCCGATATTGCCATCGACCACGCCAGCATAATAGCCAAACCATTTGAGGGCGGTTTGCACCGCGCGCGGGTCGTTCACATCAAAAGCCACCTCGGGCTCCGTGGCGGTTTCGGTGCTTTGGGCCGTTGCAGTTTGCTCTGCAGCGCCTACGGGCCAGAATTGTTGGCCAAAGCCCTGCCCATCGGCCAAGACACTGTCGGCAGCGATCATATTCTGCGCCATCAGGCTTTGCAGTTCCGACACCGCAGCGTCTGACCCCATCGGCCCCAGCACAATCGCATAAGCGCCCGAGGGCAGGCGGTATCCTTGCACCTGCTCCAAGACCCCAGCGTAAGCCCGCGCGCGGTCCATCGCGGCGGATAGGGTGGGTTGGGCATCAATTTGCACCCAAACCTTTTGCTCTTGCGCCTGTGCCACATGGCCCAGAACGCCCAGCATCACCCCAAGAATGATCCCAAAACCCCGCCCAAAACCGCGCATAGAGCCTGCCCCTTTTCCTGCCACACATCAGGGTAAGGCTCTTTGGCCCCTTCCCGTTTCACTTAGCGCGACAATACCATGCCCAAGCGCGGATGCATCCCCCCAAATTGCGCGCAAAGCCCAAGCCTAAGCCATCGCTTCCATTGACCCTGTGGCCCGCCGTGCTTATGGAGAGAGCGCACCGCGAAAAGGCCCAAGATGACCATCACAGCCCCCACACCGCCCCGCAGTTTTCAAGAGATCATCTTGCGTTTGCAAAGCTATTGGGCGGCCCAAGGCTGTGCGGTCTTGCAGCCCTACGATATGGAAGTGGGCGCAGGCACGTTTCACCCTGCAACCACGCTGCGGTCTTTGGGCACCAAACCTTGGGCTGCGGCCTATGTGCAACCTTCGCGCCGCCCGACCGATGGGCGCTATGGTGAAAACCCCAACCGGTTGCAGCATTATTACCAATATCAAGTCATCATCAAACCCTCGCCCCCCGATCTGCAAGACCTTTACCTTGGCTCGCTGCGCGCCATCGGCCTTGACCCCGCCCTGCACGATATCCGCTTTGTGGAAGACGACTGGGAAAGCCCGACCCTTGGCGCTTGGGGCCTAGGGTGGGAGATTTGGTGTGACGGCATGGAAGTGTCGCAGTTCACCTATTTCCAACAGGTTGGCGGCCATGATTGCCGCCCCGTGTCGGGTGAGTTGACCTATGGGCTGGAACGCTTGGCGATGTATGTCTTGGGCATTGACCATGTCATGACCATGCCCTTCAACGACCCGTCCAGCCCCATCGCGCTGACCTATGGCGACATCTTCCTGCAAACCGAGGAAGAGTATTCCCGCCACAACTTTGACGGGGCCGATACCGCCCAACTGCTGCGCCACTTTGAAGATGCTGAAGCAGAGTGCCAACGCCTGCTGGATTTCGCCCCCGATGATCCAAAGTCGGGCAAGCGCATCATCATGGCCCATCCGGCCTATGACCAGACGATCAAGGCGAGCCATCTCTTCAACCTGCTCGACGCGCGCGGTGTCATCTCCGTCACAGAACGCCAAGCCTATATCGGCCGCGTGCGCGCCTTGGCGAAGAAATGCGCCGATGCGTTCCGTCTGACCGAAGCGGGCAAAGACGCCGAGGGTGTGGCGTGAACGGCAAACTGGTCGCCAGCGGCATCGTGTTGACCGCCGCCGTGGCGGGTATTGGCGGCTATTGGCTGCAGGAATACGCCTTTTACGCGCCAGTGGATTTCACCCCCGGCCAAGAAGTATTACTCACCCCGCTCGCCTCACCCACGCCACAGCCCATCGCTGTCAGCGATGCGCAGGGCATTGACGCAACCTCTTCCCCCCTGCGCTATCGGGCGTGTTTCACCGCCAAAGACCCGCTGCCCAGCCTTTCTGCCACCTACACCCCCTACCCCAGCGCCACACCCTTAAACGCGCCGTCATGGTTCACCTGCTTTGACGCAGGCGCCATCACTCAGGCGCTGGCCGATGGCCAAGCTGTGGCCTTTCTGGGCCAAACCAACATCCTTCCCAACAGCGGCAATGTGCAAGTCGACCGTGTGATTGCTGTTTTCCCCGATGGCCAGGCCTTTGCCTGGAACCAACTCGCCCCCGGCGTGGAGCCTTAGATGCCTGACCTTTTGATCGAACTCTTCTCTGAAGAAATCCCCGCCCGGATGCAGGCCCGCGCGCGCGAAGACCTTCAGGCGCTTGTGACCAATGGCTTGGTCGAGGCGGGGCTGACCTATGCCTCGGCGGGCGTCTTTTCAACGCCGCGCCGCTTAACGCTGACAGTCGATGGCCTGTCGGGCGAAAGCCGCTCCGTGAAAGAAGAGCGCAAAGGCCCCCGCGCCGATGCGCCTGCGGCAGCGTTGGAGGGGTTCTTGCGTTCGACGGGCTTGACGCTTGACCAGCTAGAACGCCGCGAAGACAAAAAGGGCGGCGTGACCCTGTTTGCCGTGCTGGAAAAGCCCGGTCGCCAAGCGGCTGTGATCATCGCCGAAGTGTTGGAAACCACGATCCGCACGTTCCCTTGGCCCAAATCCATGCGCTGGGGCAGCGGCAACTTGCGCTGGGTGCGCCCCTTGCATTCGATCGTGTGCCTCTTGGTTGACGAGGCAGGGGCCACCACCGTCCCCCTAACCATCGACGGCATCCAAGCCGCCAAGACCACCGCGGGCCACCGCTTCCTGTCGCCCGCGCGCTTCGCCGTCACCTCGTTTGACGACTATGTCGTGAAGCTGAAGCGCGCCCATGTTGTGCTCGACAGTGCCGAACGCGAAGCGGCCATCTGGCAAGGGGCCAGCAATCTGGCCTTTGCCGCAGGGCTGGAACTGGTCGAAGACCGCGCCTTGTTGGCCGAGGTTGCGGGCCTTGTCGAATGGCCCGTGCCCCTGATGGGCCGCATCGGAGCTGATTTCTTGCACCTGCCACCGGAAGTTTTGCAAACCTCGATGAAAGAGCATCAAAAGTTCTTCTCGGTGCGCAATCCCAAAACGGGCCGGATCGAAGGCTTTGTCACCGTCGCCAATACCGAAACCGCCGACCACGGGGCGACGATCCTGAAGGGCAACCAAAAGGTGCTCTCCGCCCGCCTGTCGGATGCGCGCTTTTTCTGGGAGAATGACCTGCGCGTGGCAAAGGCGGGGATGGGCGAATGGTTGGATGGGCTGAAAGCGGTGACCTTCCACAACAAGCTCGGCTCCCAAGCCGACCGCATCGCCCGCATCGCAGCCCTAGCGCGCCACATCGCCCCCTTGATAGGCGCTGATGCTGACATGGCCCACCAAGCCGCGACCGTCGCCAAAGCCGATCTGCGCAGCGCCATGGTCGGTGAATTCCCCGAACTGCAAGGCCTGATGGGGATGTATTACGCCAAAGCTGCGGGCCTGCCCGACGCCGTGGCCCATGCCGCGCGCGACCACTACTCGCCGCTCGGCCCAACCGACACTGTGCCCGCCGATCCCGTTTCGATCGCCGTGGCTCTGGCCGATAAGATCGACACGCTGACGGGCTTTTGGGCGATTGACGAAAAGCCCACAGGGTCGAAAGACCCCTTTGCCCTGCGCCGCGCTGCCTTGGGCGTGATCCGCCTCATCCTGTCTAATGCGCTGCGGCTTGATCTGCGCGCCCTGCGCCAAATCGGCGACAGCGCCTTTCCTGCTGCCTTGAAATCTGGCGAGGGCAATGACGACAGCCTCCTCGCCTTCTTCCACGACAGGCTCAAAGTCTTCCTAAAAGACCAGGGCATCCGCCATGATCTGATCGACGCCTGCTTGGCCATGCCCGGCCATGATGACCTGACCTTGCTTGTCAAACGCGCCGAGGCGCTGGCGGCTTTCCTGAAAACCGAAGACGGCCCGAACCTTCTGGCAGGTTTCAAACGCGCCAATGCGATCCTTTCCCAAGCCGAGGCGAAAGACGGTGTCGAATATTCTTACGGGGCCGACCTCAAATTCGCTGAAACCGATGTGGAGCGCGCCCTTTTCGCGGCCCTTGACCACACCGAGGCCACCATCACCCCCGCCGTGCAGGCCGAAGATTTCGCTGCGGCCATGTCCGCCATGGCCACTCTGCGCGCGCCCATCGACGCTTTTCTAGATGCCACCCAAATCAACACCGACAACGCCATCCTGCGTCGCAACCGCCTGAACCTGCTGCACCGCATCCGCGCGATCTGTTCCGGCGTGGCCGACCTGACCAAGGTCGAAGGCTAACAAACACCCTCCGCCCCCCTTTCATATGTGCACAAATATCCCACGGGGGTGCGGGGGTGTGAAACCCCCGCTCTTGAACAACGGGTGCGGGGGTGTGAAACCCCCGCGGGCGTCCGGCGCAGCATGCCGCAGCTGTGGGCAAAATATCACAGCCCGCCAAAGCCTTAGGCTCGGCCCTTGCACCAAAGCGCACAAGGTATATCCTGCGCGCCAAACGAAAGGCGCTGCAGTGCAGAATTCGAACGAATACGCAGAAATCACCCCCACCGCCCAGATGAAGGCCGAGGCCTATGGCTGGCGCGCCAAGTGTTTGCAGCGCTTGATCCGGCTGGATTTGCCCGTTCCCAAAACCGTGGCCCTGCCCTCTGCCACTGTGCGCGCCATTGCAGCGGGCACGTCAGTGGATACGGGGGCTATCTTGGCGCATTTTGGTCCTATGCCGCTCGTCTCGGTGCGCCCTTCGCCCGCCAATCCCAACTGGGGCGGGCCGGGCACGCTTTTGAACGTCGGCATGAATGCGGCCCGCCATCGCAGCTTAAGCGAAACCCACGGCCAACCCGCTGCAGACGCGCTGTATCTGCGCTTTGTCCAAGCCTATGCCACCCATGTCGCCCGCCTTGACCCCGACCTTTTCGCCCCCAGCCTGAATGCGGCGGAGGCTTTGCGCGAAGCCCTGCGCACCTATGAGCGCGAGATGGACGAGCCCTTCCCCCAAGACCCGGCCCGCCAATTGACCGAAGTGCTGCGCTCCATGGCACGCGCGTGGGAGGGCACGTCTGCCCGCCTGCTGCGCCAAGCCAAAGGCGCGCCAGAGGCGGCGGCTTTGGGGCTGGTGGTGCAAACCATGGCGCAGGGCATTGGCCAAGGCCTGTCCGGGGCGGGGGTAATTCAGTTTGTCGACCCCGTCACAGGCCAACCGCAAATTACGGGCCGCTATCTGGGCCAAGCCCAAGGCCGCGCCGCGCTGAAAGAAACCGATGCGCTGTATCTGACACGCGACAAGCGGGGCCCGTCGCTGGAAGACCTGTCGCCCAAGCTTTTTGCCGACCTCACAGCCTATGGGGCCGCCTGCCGCATCAAGCTGCGCGAAGAGATGCAGATTGAATTCACCATCGAAGACGGCAAGCTGTCTGTGATTGATGCGGTCAAAGTCCCCCGCTCTGCCCGCGCGGGCCTGCGCATTGCCGTGGCCTTGGCGGATGACGGCATCATCAGCCAAAATGACGCCATCTTGCGAGTTGAACCGCGCAGCCTGACCGAACTTTTGCACCCCCAAGTTGATCCGCGCGCCCCGCGCGATGTGCTGGCCAAGGGGATCGCCGCCTCGCCGGGGGCCGCCACTGGGCGGATCGTGTTTTCCTCAGCCGCAGCGCAAGCCCATGCCGCGCGGGGCGAGGCGTGTATTCTGTGCCGCCGTGAGACTGAACCCGAAGATATCCGCGGCATGAACTCTGCCGCTGGGGTTTTGACCGAACGCGGCGGCATGACCAGCCACGCCGCCGTGATCGCGCGCGGGTTGGGTGTGCCTTGTGTGGTGGGGGCTTCTGGCCTGCGGCTGGATGCAAAGGACAAAAAGATCACTGTGGCCGATGGCCGCGTGTTGGTCGAAGGCGACCAGATCACGATTGATGGCACGACTGGCGAAGTGCTGGCGGGCAGCGCTGTGCTGCTGGCTGCCGCCCTTGACGACGCCTTTCGCAGGCTTCTGTCATGGGCTGACGGGGTGCGCGACATCGGGGTGCGCGCCAATGCCGACACGCCCGCCGATGCCATCACCGCACGGCGGTTTGAGGCGCAGGGTATTGGCCTGTGCCGCACCGAACACATGTTCTTTGACGAAGACCGCCTTGTCGTGATGCGCGAGATGATCTTTGCCGGAACCCCGCAAGACCGCGCCGCCGCCCTGTCGCGCCTGTTGCCCATGCAGCGCGCAGACTTTGTGCAATTGTTCAGCATCATGCAGGGCCTGCCCGTCTGCATTCGTTTGTTCGACCCGCCGTTGCACGAATTCCTGCCCCAAAGTCGCGAGGGTTTGCGCGAACTGGCCGAGGCGCTGGACCGCCCCCTATCCGAAGTCATCCGCCGGGCCGAGGCATTGTCGGAAGCCAACCCGATGCTGGGGATGCGCGGCGTGCGCTTGGGCGTGGTGCTGCCCGAGATCTACGATATGCAGGCCCGCGCGATTTTTGAGGCCGTGGTGGACATGGCCAAGCAGGGCTTTGCCGTGGTGCCAGAAATCATGATCCCGCTGGTGTCAGCACGGCGCGAGGTGGAATTGGTCAAAACCAACATCGACGCCATCGCCGCCGCTGTGCGGGTGAAATCAGGCACGAATTTTGACTACAGGCTGGGTGTCATGGTCGAGACCCCCCGCGCCGCGCTGCGCGCAGGGGAAATCGCCCAGCACGCCGCTTTCCTGTCCTTTGGCACCAATGACCTGACGCAGATGACCTATGGCCTGTCACGCGACGATGCGGGGCGCTTTATGTCAACCTATGTGCAACAGGGCGTTTTCCCCGAAGACCCGTTCCTGTCGCTGGATATCGACGGGGTGGGAGAGTTGCTGCATATCGGCGCAGAGCGCGGTCGGCGCACACGGGCTGACCTTACGCTTTCCATCTGCGGCGAGCATGGCGGCAACCCCGAATCTATCGATTTTTGCCGCAAAGCGGGCTTCGATTATGTCTCATGCTCGCCCTATCGGGTGCCTTTGGCCCGTTTGGCGGCGGCGCACTTGGCTTTGGCAGATTTGAACGAATTGCCCAAATAATACGCAATATCATTGCATTGCCGATTGTCCTTGATGCGGAAGCAATCGTTTTCCGGCGGATTTCCGCGCAAATTTTCGCAAAATCTGTGACATTTTTGCCGACCGGGTAGACCCGCGCCGCTTTCCTATTTAGCCGGACCGCTTGCTGTTTGATGACCCTTGCGGGGGCGTCGGGCAGTTTTTGGAAACAACCGGGAACATAGACCTATGCGCTTGCCCCTTTGCCGGACCTTGGCCTCCATGGCCCTTTGTGTCCTCACGGGTGCTGCCTTCGCCGATGTGATGGTCAGCCAATCCAACTCTCCGACCCTTGCGATGGGGGCTGAGTTCAGCTCTCTGCTGGGGGCCGAACATAGCACCTTGAACGCCCTGCCGCAGGCCGACCTAACCGCCTTGGCCAAAGGTGATGTTCAAGCAGAAGCGCCCAAGGCCGAAGCCCTGCCCTATTCCGAAGACTGGCTTGCCAGCCTACCCGCCGCCAAAGGTGATGCGCAGTGGGAATGCTTGCGCAGCGCTTTGTATTTTGAAGCGCGGGGCGAAACCATCCAAGGCCAGTTTGCCGTGGCCGAAGTGATCTTGAACCGCCGCGATGCTGCGGGCTTTCCCAAGACAGTTTGCGGCGTGGTGAAACAAGATGGCACCGGCACCTGCGCCTTTTCGTTTATGTGCGACGGCCTGTCAGACCAAATGCGCGACAAAGCCGCTGTCGATCGCGCGGGCAAAATCGCGCGTGTGATGCTGGATGGCGCGCCACGCCCGCTGACCGCAGGGGCCACATTCTTTCACAGCCAAGATGTCAGCCCCAAGTGGCGCAACCTGACGAAGACAGTGTCGATCGGGGCACATCTGTTCTACCGCACCACCCTATAACGTCGCACGCCTTGCACAGGCGGTCGGGTTCGGGCACATCTGGCATTGGGTCAGGCGCTAGTCTGGCCCCGTTCCAACAAGGGGGGCGCTTGTGACCACCGACATCCGCCTCGCCTTCGCCCATCCCGAAGAGCGCAGTCTTGCCTCGGCCAGTGCCGACCCGCGCGACCGCATTTCGCTGCGCGATCACATGGTTGAGGTGGACATTGGTGCGTTTCAAAAGGAACGTGGGCATACACAGCGCATCTTGTTCAACATCGTGGTCGAGGTGCGCCCCGCCCCGCAGCCTTTGAATGACGATGTCGACCGGATCTTGTCTTATGACCGGTTGACCGAAGCCATCGCCACCGAATTGGCAGCCGAACGGCTGAACCTGCTTGAAACTTTGGCCGAGCGCGTGGCCGAACGCATCTTGGCCGAACCCCAAGCCATGCGCGCCTTTGTGCGGATCGAAAAGCTGGATGTTGGCCCCTATAAACTGGGCGTGGAAATCGTGCGCTCGCGGGCCGAGGCGGCGCTGAAGGTGGTGGGCCAAGACGGGCTGGAAGCGGCCGTGCATCCTTTGGTGATCTTCCTTGATAATGCCACTCTGGCCTCCGCTGACCTGTCGGCCAAGCTGGATGCTTGGTCAGCCACAGGCCTGCCGGTGATTTTAACGCTTGGTCTGCCCGACCTGCCCCGCCCGCAAACCGGCCACAAACCGACCCAACGCCGAGTTGACCTTTTGGCCATCGAGCAAAACGCTTGGGGGCTTGCCGCGCGCGACCCGCGCTGCGTGGTGATGCAGACCCGCACCGAGATTGACTGGGCGGTCAAGCGCCGCCAGATGATGGTCTGGGCCCCGTCGAAGATGGTGCTGGATGCCACCGATGGCCCGCAAGCCCGCGACGCGGTGGGGCTGGCCCTTTGGCTGGCCGAAACCATGGCGGCAGACCGCTTGATCGTTCACGGCCCTGTGACATTGCCGGCAGGAAGCCGCGTGCCGGTGGAACAGGCCTAAGGCTTTCGCTTGCTGGACAGCGCTTTGCGCTTTATCCCGCACCAACAGCGCGGGCCCCAGCCGGGGGTTTTGCACCCCCGGACCCCCGCAGGATATTTGGGCACATATGAAAGACGCATCCGTGGCAGACTATCTGCGCCCCATCGCGATGAGCGACCCGGCCCGCCCCAAGGGCGCCTTGCCTTTGGCGGGGGGCTCTTGCTGGTTTGACAGGGTCGAGGTTTTGTCGCGCAAAGATGCGCCTCGCATCGTGGCGGCAACCGATTTAGCGCAGGTCGATCAGGCGCGCCTGTCGGCCGCGCGGCCCAACTTTGGCGCTTTGGCGATGACCCTACCGCGCATCATGGGCATCTTGAACATCACCCCTGATAGCTTTTCTGATGGCGGGTTGTTCCTGCGACCCGAAGCCGCCGTGATGCAGGCGCGTTTGATGGCTGCGGGGGCCGAGATCATCGACATCGGCGGCGAAAGCACGCGGCCCGGCGCGGTCGAGGTGGAGGTGGCCGAAGAAATCACCCGCACAGCGCCTGTGATTGCAGCGCTGCGCGAGGGTGGGTTGGACCTGCCCCTGTCGATTGACACCCGCAAATCCGCCGTGGCGCAGGCGGCATTGCAGGCGGGGGCGTCTTGGGTCAATGACGTGACCGCCTTGCGCTTTGATCCTCAGATGGCGGGATTGGTTGCGGCCCACAACGTGCCTGTCATCTTGATGCATTCGATTGAGACGCCCGCCACGATGCAGGCCGACCCCTATTATGACGATGTCTTGCTGGATGTTTACGATGCCCTCGCCGCGCGGGTGGCCGCTGCCGAAGCGGCTGGCATTGCGCGGGCCAATATCGCCATCGACCCTGGCATAGGTTTTGGCAAAACGCTGGTGCATAACCTTGCCCTGCTGCAACGCCTAAGCCTGTTTCACAACCTTGGCCTGCCCGTTTTGCTGGGCGCATCGCGCAAGCGATTCATCGGCACCATCGGGCAAGAGGCCGAAGCCGCCCGTCGGATGCCTGGATCACTGGCGGTGGCGCTTTGGGGCGTATCGCAAGGCGTGCAGATGATCCGCGTGCATGATGTGGCCGAAACCCGCCAAGCCCTGTCGCTGTGGCAAGCGACCACCCAAGGAGGCCCCTCATGACCCGCAAACTCTTTGGCACCGACGGGGTGCGTGGTCGCGCCAACACCTATCCGATGACGGCCGAGATGGCCTTGAAACTGGGCGCTGCCGCAGGGCGGTATTTCCGCCGCGAGGGATCAGCCGGCCACCGCGTGGTGATTGGCAAAGACACCCGCCTGTCGGGCTATATGCTGGAAAACGCGCTGACGGCGGGGCTCACCTCGACCGGTATGAACGTGCTACTGCTTGGCCCCGTGCCGACCCCTGCCGTGGGCTTCCTGACCAGGTCCATGCGGGCCGATCTGGGCGTGATGATCTCGGCCTCGCACAACCCGCACCAAGACAACGGGATCAAGTTCTTCGGCCCCGACGGCTTCAAACTGTCAGACGAGGCCGAGGCCGAGATTGAAGCCATCGTCGCAGGCGAGATCACCCCCGCCGAGCCAGCCCTGATTGGCCGCGCGCGCCGGATTGAGGATGGCCGTGGCCGCTATCAGGAATTTGTCAAAACCACCTTCCCCGCGGGCCTGCGCCTTGATGGCCTTAAGGTCGTGATCGACTGCGCCCATGGGGCCGCCTATAAAGCCGCGCCCGAAGTGCTGTGGGAATTGGGCGCCGAAGTTATTGCCGTGGGCGTCAGCCCCAATGGCACCAATATCAACGACCACGTCGGCTCTACCCATACCCAAGCCGCAGCCCAAGCCGTGGTGGCCCATGGCGCCCATCTGGGCATCAGCTTGGATGGCGACGCCGACCGCGTGATGATCTTGGATGAAACTGGCCGCGTGGCGGACGGCGACCAGATCATGGCGCTTCTGGCCAGCCGCTGGGCGGATGAAGGGCGGCTGAAAGGCGGCACATTGGTCGCCACCGTCATGTCGAACCTAGGGCTGGAACGCTTCTTAACTCAACGCGGCTTGCGGCTGGAACGCACGGCGGTCGGCGACCGCTATGTGGTCGAAGCCATGCGGCGCGGCGGCTGGAACCTTGGCGGTGAGCAATCGGGCCATATCGTGATGACCGACTATGCCACAACAGGCGACGGCCTGATCGCGGGCCTGCAATTTCTAGCTGAAATGGCGCGCACAGGTCACCCCGCCAGCCGCCTGATCGACCAATTCCAAACGGTGCCGCAACTGTTGCAAAACATCCGCTATCCGGCAGGCTCAAATCCTTTGGACTCTGCCAAGGTGCAAGCCACCATCGCCGCCAACGAACAGCGCATCACTGGCAAAGGGCGTATCTTGATCCGCAAATCGGGCACAGAACCCCTGATCCGCGTCATGGCCGAATGCGAAGATGCCAGCCTTTTGGAAGACGTGGTGCAAGACATCGTGACGGCCGTGCAGCAGGCCACACTCACCCAATCGTAACACAAGTTACCGAGGCGCGAACGCCACAGCTTCGGCTGGGGGATGCCCCCAGCCGAAACCGCTGCCGTTAGCCTACGTGATACAGGCTGGCAAACAGGCGCGGATCTAGGCTTTCGGCGGCAAAGGTTGGTCCTTCGGTCAGCACCGACACGGCATCATGGCTGTGCAGGCTTTCTTGGTGGCTGGCCACAATGCGAAAATCGCGGATGCGGTCATCGCCTTGCAAAGCCAAGCAGAAACTGCGGGCCGCATCTTCGACAAAGATCGGGTTGGCGGCGTTCAGTTCGGCAAAGGCTTGCTCATCCTCGCGCTTGACCATGACTTGGGTTTCGGTCGGCACGGCGGCGCGGGCAACCTCGATCAGGTCTTCAAACCACAGCACCTCATGCCCCACCACCTCGACCGAGATACGTGCGACAGAGCGTTGCGAATGCGGCGTGGCCAACTGGCCGCGCGTGCGGCGCGCGTGTTCAGAGAGTTCCAGCGAACAGGGGCAGGTCGAGGAATATACGAAATCCAGATGGATGATCTGCTTGCGCACGCCTGCGGTGTCGACCAGTTCCAAGGCGATGTCATAATACTGCCAGCCCGACAGGCCCGAACGCAGCGACCCCACCTTGACCGGAAAGGAAAACCGCATCTGGATGCGCGCATCAAACGACCCAAGGTCGCGCTTGTAATCTTCCAGCGCGTGTTCGATCACCTGAAAGCTAAAATCGCGTTCGGCATGGGCATAGAACGACCGCATGATGCGGCTCATGTTGATGCCCTTCTTTTCCGCCTCAAGGCTCACAGTGCCCGTGACAGAGGTTTCCAGCATCACCTCGCCCGCATCGCGGGTATGGTAGCGGATCGGCAGACGAAAGTTCGAAATGCCCACATGCTGGATCACCTGCTTTGCCCCAACGATCAGGCTGGACGGGCCATTTTGCAGGTCGGGCAAGCTGTCTTTATAAACCTCGTCCACCAAAAACGCATCCGGATAGGCGCGGTTCAGCACCGGATAGCCAGCGCCCAGCAAAGCCCCCACAGCAGGGTCAAGCGCCACGATGTCAGCGGCCGAGGCGCGGTCTGCCCAGCGTTTCAGCACAGCCAAGGCTGCCTCGGCCTCGTCGCGGCCGGGCTTACGGTCGAGTTCGGGGTCATAGATATTCATGGCAGCGCTTCCTTGTGCGATGAGGTCGCCTGTGCAGGATATAGAGCAAAACGCCCCGTTCCCCAACCCCTACCAAGCTAATACGATCCAAGCCCAAGGCTAGATCACCCGCAGAGGGAATTTGCGCGGTCTGCCGGATCTTTCGGTTTGGGGTTTACCCCGCGATGGCATCCAAAGCCGCACGCAGATCGGCGATCAGGTCGCGGGTGTCTTCCAAGCCAACTGACAGGCGGATCAGGCCGGGGGTGATGCCCAGCTTGTCTTTTTGCGGTTGGGGCAGGCGCTGGTGGGTGGTGGTGGTGGGATGAGTTGCGATGGATTTGGCATCCCCCAGATTGTTGGAAATCTTGATGATCTCTAGCGCGTTCATAAAGCGAAACGCCGCGTCCTTGCCGCCCTTCAGATCAAAGGTCACCAAAGTGCCGCCCGACCCCATCTGCGCCATAGCCAGATCATGCTGCGGGTGGCTGGGCAGTTCGGGATAGATCACCCGTGAAATGCGGCCGTCGCCTTCCAACGCTTTGGCCACTTTCAGGGCACTGTCGGCCATAGCCCTACAGCGCAGGTCAAGGGTAACCATGCCGTTCAGCATCAGCCACGCCGTAAAGGGCGAAATCGACCCGCCGGTGTGCTTCATATAGGGTTCAAGCACCTTGCGGATGAAATCGGTCGTGCTGCAAACCACGCCGCCCAAAGCGCGGCCCTGACCGTCGATGTGTTTGGTGGTGGAATAGACGATAACATCCGCGCCCTGCTCGACCGCTTTGGAAAAGATTGGCGTGGCAAAGACGTTGTCCACCACAACCAAGGCCCCGACCGCATGGGCGATGGCCGAAACGGATTTGATATCAACCAGTTCGAGCGTGGGGTTTGACATAGATTCGAAAAACACGGCCTTGGTTCCGGGCGTCACGGCTGCACGCCACTGGTCCAAATCCGCGCCGTCCACAAAGGTGACGCGCACGCCGTAGCGGGTCAGCACCTCTTCCAGAACATACAGGCACGATCCAAACAGCGCGCGGGATGAGACGATGTGATCCCCCGCCCGCAGCATCGCCATCAACACGCCCGACACGGCCGCCATGCCCGAAGCGGTGGCAAAGGCGTCTTCGGTGCCTTCCAAACTGGCAATTCGCTCTTCAAACATCCGCGTCGTGGGGTTGCCGTAGCGGGCATAGATGAACTCGTCCTCACCCGCCTTGATAAAGCGCGCTTCGGCGGATTCGGCATCGGGATAGACAAAGCCCTGGGTCAGAAAAATCGCCTCGGCCATCTCGCCATATTGGCTGCGGCGGCTGCCCTCGTGGACAAGCTTGGTGCGGGTGTTCCAGTCTTTGGTCATCTCAGGCCTCCTGCGCGCAAGGTGCGAACCGGAAAAGCAAGGGGCCTGCGCGCAGCGCCTTAACCTTTTTAGCGGAGGTTTAACGTGGCCCGCAATCCGGTAACAAATCGCCACGCGCGCCTTCTAACAAGGCACACAGCATTGGTCAACGCACCCGCTTAGGGCTTGGGCGCGCCGTCTTTGTCCAAAGCAAAGCGTTCCAAAAGCTTGGCTTGGGTGAGCAAAAAGGCAAACATCGCCACGGTCAGGCCCACGGCCTTAAACGCCACCCAAGTCCCATCGCTAAAGTTGCGCCAGACCACTTCGTTGGCCGCAGCCAAGACGGCAAAGAAAACAGCAATCCGGCGGGTTAGGATCATCCAGCCTTCCATCTGCATCGGGATGGCATCGCCCATCACCAGACGCAGGTAAGATTTGCCCTGCGCCAAGCCAACCCCAAGGGCGGCTGCGAAAAAGACGTAAATGATGGTGGGCTTCATCTTGATAAAATGCGCGTCGTTGAACCACACGGTCAAGCCGCCCATGAACAGCACCACGACCAGCGTCATGATCTGCATGGCGGCAATTTTGCCCGTCAACCGCCAAAGCGCCAAAATCGACACCGCAAAGATGACGACGAACACGGCGGTCGAGACGATGAACCCAGAATAGGTCTGCCCGCCCAAGGTTAGGCTTTTGTCTTTCAACGCCCAATAGCCCAGCATGAACAGCACCAGCGGCCCATATTCCAGCGCCAATTTCAGGCGGTTGTCATAGGGTTTGGCCCCGTTGTCTTTAGGATCGTTCATACCGCCCCCTCCATCACCACAGCACCTAGGGCGATCAGGCCCATCAACAGCCCGCGCACAAGCCCCACCTTTTCACCCAAAACCCACCACCCAATCAAGGCCGCAAATACGGTCGAGGTTTCGCGCAACGCCGCAGCCATCCCCACGGTGTCTAACCGCGTCGCCAGCATCACCGAGCCAAAGGAAAACAGCGCCACAAAAGCCCCCAAAACCCCGCGCCGCGCCAAGGGGGCAAAGCGGTGGGCGGGCAAGCCCATCCAGCGTTTGTAGGTCACAATCGGGATGAAAATCCCGTCGAACATAAAGAACCATGCCAGAAACGTAAACGGATCAGCGGTGGCGCGAATGCCCCAAGCATCAAAGGTGGTATAGGCTGCGACAAACCCGCCCGTCACCAAGGCCAAGCCCAGCGCCGGCAACAAACTGGCAGCCTGCGCACCCAGTTGCCACAGCGAATGGCCCGCAAGGCCCAGAATGCCCGCCACCAGCAGCCCCAAGCCCAGCCATTGCACGGGCACAAAATGCTCGCCAAAAACAAGGCCCGCAAACAGCACGGTAAAGAAAGGCCCCGTGCCGCGGACAACGGGGTAGACCACCGTATAGGGCGCGCGGTCATAGGTCATGGCTTGCACGATCTTGTAGAAAGCGTGCAGGGTGAAGGCCCCTGCAAAGATAGGCCACATATGCGGTTCGGGCCACGGCACGACAAACAGCGCAAAGGGGGCTGC
>Ga0209550_10000647_pt1 | contig 33034 bp, 29 predicted proteins | sample LauGreSuBDMM15SN_2_FD_187567 | JGI IMG/M metagenome (GOLD analysis project Ga0209550, IMG submission 187567) | Freshwater lake microbial communities from Lake Michigan, USA - Su13.BD.MM15.SN (SPAdes) (version 5) | ecosystem: Environmental > Aquatic > Freshwater > Lake | place: Lake Michigan... | reverse complement strand
GGCATTTACAATGTAAACATTGATTTTAACTACTTAATCGTTACAAATGTTGCTCCATTAAACATTTTTCAAAACAAATTGTTATCTTAACATCTTAAATACTTTTTATGACAAAACTTATCTTGATTGCTTTTTCATTGTTTGCCTTGGGACAAAAATCCATACATTCATTCAAAGTACCCTCAATAGATGGAGGTACAATAGATTTTTCTAAGTTCAAAGGCAAAAAAATATTGGTAGTTAATACAGCATCTCAGTGTGGGTATACACCTCAATATGCAGCACTAGAAAAACTTTACGCAGCCAACAAAGAAAAATTGGTAATTGTTGGATTTCCTGCTAATAATTTCGGTGGACAAGAGCCTGGATCAAATACTGAAATCAAAGAATTTTGTCAAAAGAACTATGGCGTAACTTTTCCATTGGCTGAAAAAGTATCAGTTAAAGGCGATGACACCCATCCTTTGTTTAAGTGGCTCACCGCAAAATCAGAAAATGGGGTATTGGATGCTGAAATTAAATGGAACTTCACCAAATTTCTACTTGATGAAAATGGCAACCTTTTGGCAAGTTTCCCAAGTAAAGTGAGTCCACTAGGCGATGAAATTGCAGTATTTCTTAAATAATTAGTTAGAATCAGCGGTCAGCAGAAAGAATTTAGCCAAATTCTAAATGCATGACCGCTGATTTTTTTAAAGGAGCTAAGTGACTCTTGTAATGACATCTGATGTCATTTTTATATCTTTGATGAATGCAATTTAGTCAAGTCGCTGGTCAGTCATACATCAAAGAAAAGCTTGTACACCTAGTATCCAAAAACAGGTTAAGCCATGCACTGCTTTTTCTTGGAAGAGATGGCAGTGGTGCCCTACAGCTTGCCTTGGCTCTCGCGCAATATGTAGTTTGCCAAAAAAACAAACCAACCAAAAAGCCAGCAAATGATTCTCTTTTTGCAGACCCAACTCCAGTTCAAACTGAATTTCTAAATGACTCCTGTGGAGTTTGTCCATCTTGCCTGAAGGCTGCAGCCTTGGTGCATCCAGACATCCACTTTTCCTTCCCCACCATAACAATTCAGGGCATTGACAAACCCAAGAGCAGTGACTTTATTGTGCAGTGGAGGAGTTTTATAGAGCAAACGCCATACGGTAATTCATTTGATTGGCTTCAAAGCATTGGAGCGGAGAATAAACAAGGCAATATAACTGTCTATGAATGTGAAGATATCCTGCGCAAACTAAACCTCAAAAGTTTTGAAAGTGGTTATAAAATCTTAATACAGTGGATGCCTGAGTACTTAGGAAACATTGGTAACAAGTTATTGAAGATGATTGAAGAACCTCCAGCCAACACGCTGTTCATATTGGTAGCAGAAGACGAAACTAAGATCATCCCCACCATTCTATCCCGAACTCAATTGGTCAAAATAAATAGGATAGAGCAGGAAGAAATAGAAAAGTTATTAAGTTCAAAACATGGAGTACCTGAAGAAAAAAGCCAAACGATTGCATCGCTGGCAGACGGCAATATGAGAGAGGCGCTTCATTTGTTAAACCATGCAGATGAAGATTGGTTTGATTTGCTGCGGGAATGGCTCAATTCAATTTTGAAGAATGGTCCAGCTTCTCAAATCAAATGGATAGATGACATAAGCAAGTTAGGAAGAGAAAAACAAAAACAGTTCTTGGCTTACTTCATACACCTATTATCTACAGCAATTCATGAAAACATATTGGGGAAATCAACGGGAGCAGTAGAAAAGGAAAAAGACTTTGCACAAAGATTCAATAAACTTGCAGCCCCTGAGCAACTAGAAGCAATTGTGAATGAATTGGATAAAGCCTCATACTACATTGAAAGGAACGCAAACCCAAAATTACTGTTCATGGCACTTACCCTCAAAATATATCATATTATAAAGGATAAATCAGTAATTTTGATAAATTGACAAAGTGATGAAAGGGTAAAGGCTTGCCGTTTGTGTTTTGAAGAACAATGCATTTCAACTAGTTTTAATATACTGTGCACGAGGATTATGTGAAATTAAGGGCGTATTGACTACTTCTACAAACCATCCCACTACTTTTATCACTGAAATTATCGAAAAACAATGTGAACAATAGTTCACTGAAAATAATTTTTTATGGGATGTAGCTCATGCGGAACGAAAGATGGAAAGCCAAGCGGCTGTAAAAGCAATGGCAGTTGTAGTTCTGGCGGTTGTAACAGGTTGAATGTACATGACTGGCTTGCAAATTTACCATTCACTGATCCTGCAGTATCTTGCAGAATTGTAGAAATCACTTTTAACAACGGCAGCCGCAAGGACTACTTTAGGAATACCACATTGCATCACTTCAGCAAAGGTGAAATGGTTAGTGTAGAAGGAGTTGGTGGTTTTGATGTTGGCAGTGTAAGTCTAAGTGGGGAACTCGTTAGGCTTCAACTAAAGAAAAAAAGAATTGCAGAGGACAATGCTGAGATGAAGAAAATCCTCAGAAGAGCTTCTGAAGTTGATATTCAAAAATGGGAAGAAAACAAAGCACGTGAAAAAGAAGCATTGTCACGTGCCCGCGCCATTGCAAAACAGCTAAAAATCAACATGAAAGTTTGTGAAGTTGAAATACAAGCTGATGGCAGAAAAGCTACTTTCTTTTACACGGCAGACGACAGGGTAGATTTTAGGGAGCTCATCAAAATATACGCTGGAGAATTCAGGGTAAAGGTTGAAATGAAGCAAATTGGTGCTCGACAAGAATCTGCTAAAGTTGGTGGTATTGGCAGTTGTGGTAGAGAATTGTGCTGCAGCAGCTGGCTGAATGAATTCAAGAGTGTAACTACAGCACTTGCCAGGTACCAGAATTTAAGCATTAACCAAACTAAGTTGAGCGGACAATGCGGAAGGCTCAAGTGTTGTTTAAACTATGAATTAGACACTTATTTGGATGCGTTACAACATTTCCCAGATCATGTAGATGTGCTTCAAACAGCAAAAGGAAATGCCCAACTTATAAAGAAAGATATTTTCAAGAATTTGATGTGGTATACCTTACCGGACAGCAACAAACAATACCCTCTTTCAATAGATACTGTCAAAAAAATCAAAGCCCAAAATGAAAAGGGGATTCGACCTGAAGAGTTGGAAACTGCCGAAGTGAACACAAGCTCTAAAGCAAAAGAAGTTGAACCGCAATATGTGGATGTAGTTGGACAAATAAGCCTTAAAACATTGGACCGAAACGCTCAGAAGAAAAAACAGCGTGAAAGGCAAGGAAATGAAAACAGTAGGCCAACTGGTATAGATGCTAATAGACCAATGAGCAAGGACTCAAGCAAACAGGTAAATAAAGAAGGAAATAAACAAATAAAGAAAGAGCCTGTTAAACCAGCCACAAAAGAGGTTGTAAGGCAAGTAGCAAAAGAACCTGCTAAACCAAATCCAGAAAAGAAAATCATCAATATTTCAAACTCAACACCAAAGCCACCAGAACAACCAAGGAAAATTATTCGTCCAATTAAAGACAACAAATCGGAAACTCCCGGAGAATAAAAGAGTCTTTTAGTGTATGAAGTAATTTAGGAGCAAGACCCCAAGAAGACCTACTACAGACACTATTGTTTCCATGACACTCCATGAGCGCATGGTGTCTTTTATGCTTAGGTTGAAGTATTCTTTGAAGAGCCAGAATCCTGAATCATTAACATGGGAAAAGAATAGGCTACCGGCACCTACGGATAGTACCATCAAATTTGGATCAGTACCAGTTACAACTACCAAAGGTGCAATGATACCTGCAGTTGTTAAGCCTGCTACGGTTGCAGAACCCATGGCAACACGAATTACTGCAGCAATCAGCCAACCTAAAAACAATGGCGATAAATTAATCCCTTTCAACATCTCAGCAAGGGTTCCACTCATTCCGCTATCTGTAAATATATTCTTAAGGGTACCAGCACCTGCAACAATCAAAATAATCAACATGATGTCTTTTAAAGACTCAGCATAAGTATTCATAACTTTTTCAAGAGAAATTCCCCGAGAGACGCCAAGAGAGAAAGTGGCAAAAATGAGACAGGAAAACATCAGCATAGAAGGGTCTGACAGAAAGCTAAAAATACCTTTTAGGCTATCAGGAATAGGAAGCATTAAAGGCAAAATTGCAGTTATAACCAAAATAAATACGGGTAATAAGGCAGTGAAAACACTTATACCAAAGCCAGGCAACTGAGCATCCTCTATTTTTTTGGGCATAAAAGAAGCCAAAGGCGTACAAGGAATTTTTTTAAGTTGGATGGCAAAAATTGGGCCAGCTAACACAATTGCAGGGATTGCAACAATTATACCATACATCAATGTAATTCCCATATCTGCATGCAATTGATTAACCAATGCAGCAGGTGATGGATGTGGAGGTAAAAATCCATGGGTTACCGAAAGTGCTGCCAACATAGGAATGGCAACATACAATGTTGGAAGCTTTACTTGATATACTATAGAAAATATCAATGGAACAAGCAATACAAATCCTACATTATAAAAAAGTGGAATACCTAAAAAGAATCCAGTAAACATCAAAGCCCACGTTATGTATTTTCTTCCAAAAAAGTTCAACATAACGATGCTGATTCTTTGAGCGGCTCCAGATTCAGCGAATAGCTTGCCAATCATGGCCCCACAAACAACAACCATTAACAAAGATCCTAGTGCTTCCCCTACTCCTTTTTGAATGGAAACTGGAATCTTTTGAAGAGGCATACCTAGCATCAAACCGGCCACAACAGAAACAATAATAAAAGCGATAAATGGATTAAATTTGATCCACGAGATCAACAAAATCAGCAATACAATGGAAAAAACAATGATGAGTACCAACATATATTATCTGTATAAAATGTAACAAATCAACCAAATAACAGGAGCTGCAAAAAGAATGGAATCAAACCTGTCTAAGAAACCACCATGGCCAGGCATGAAACTTCCACTGTCTTTAACATTGGCTATTCGCTTAAATTTACTTTCCACCAAGTCACCTATCGTGCCGCTAATTGCAGCTGCTGCTACCAAAACAATTAATTCCACAGATTGCATATTAGCAAAATAGGCAACCAATGCAGCAACACCAATGCTGAGCAAAATACCACCAACAGTGCCTTCCCAAGTTTTTTTGGGAGACCATGAAGTTAGTGGTGTTTTACCAATGAAGGATCCTACTAAATAAGCCATTGTGTCGTTGATCCAAATGGAAACGATTAGTAAAATAACAATAATCTGTCCGTTAAAGATTGCCAACGAATTGGGGAAAGAGATGCCGTCATGTTTAAAACCCCAAATCCATCCACTTCTCAAACTAATCAGCAATGCCAATGCAACAGAAACATAGATTAAGCCAGTCAATGATCTTAGAAAATGTTTATATGAGTAGTTTTTATCAAGCAACAACTGGGCTGGTAACAAAAATAGACATATCCGCACCAACCAAAGCCCTATAATGTGCAAATGCACACCCATCACCTCTAACTTCCCCATCGTGGCAACAAGCATAAAGCTCCATCCAAAAATTGGAAAGACTATCCTATCTAATGCTCGTTTTTGTTTATAGGTTGGGTCGATCAACACGGATAGTTTTTGAAATTCATACCAACACCCAAAATGCACAACCGTAAATAAAACAAAAAAACTCCATTCGTTCCAAAGCAGTCCAGTTAGCATAACAACGGCATAAATTAATGCCGTTTTGGCCCTTGTCTTAAAAACAGAAATGTTTAAAGCCATAATTTTTTAGTTTAATTGAATTTCTGTGAGGATTTCGATTGCCTCCTTTTTGAAAACCAATGGAACCCAAATTTCAGATTCACCTAAAAAGACATAGTTTGAATCTTGTTTGTTGATGATATTTACGGGAATATCCTTCTCCTCGAGAATAGCAACCACCATGGCTGCTTTTACTGAATCATTAAATCCACACAATTTAAAATAGTCTTTCATGGTATGATTAAATGGATTCTTTAATGGGTATGTTAGAAACTGAGGACTTATCTTTTGCAAGTGAATTTTTATACCATTTGAATAAATAAAAAATGGCTGGTACTGCGAAAAACAATACAGACAAGGGAAACTTATCATCCATGCCGTCCTCAATATTTTTACCACTCATTGTCAAATAATACACTTGCAAAACGGCAACTGCATTGTTAAAAAAATGCGCCAAGATGGGGATCCACAAATTACCGCTTCGAGCAAATAAAAGTCCCAAAACAATGCCCATGGCTGTGCGGGATAAGAATCCATAAAAGGAAAAATGTATTGCGCTGAAAAGTAAAGAAGTGACTACTACACTAACCAACACATTGCCGGTAGCCCTGGTCATCATTTGTTGAAATCCACCACGAAAAAATACCTCCTCAAAAATTGCAGGCGCCAACGCCATTACTACTAAACAAACTAAAAGGTCTTGGACGCCAGACATTTCAGAAAGTACTTTAACTTGCTTCATGTAGGTATCTTCCAATCCTTTGAAATATGTTGTAAGCCCTGGAGATAAAGGAATCATCTCAGTCATTGTTGCCAACGCACCTGAAAGTACAACCGTTGCCGCCATTACCAGTATTCCGAGCCCAACACTTTTGAGAGAATTTTTTTGTGCAAATCCCAAATAAGTCAATGGCTTTTTATTTAAAATCAATGTTGCGCCAATTGCCGGAATTAAAAATATGAATGCTGCTAAAACAGTTTGAATAATTCTAACCTCATTGACAAAAGCAGGATCCATCATCGAAGCTTGCATTTGTTGAATTGATTGGCCGGTCATCATTTTCCACATAACAACTGAAAACCCACCTCCAACTACAAAACCGGCACCCATAAAAGCAATTAAAATAAAAAGCCCTGCGCGATCTGTCATACCCGGCCTATTTTGATTCATCATATCCATATAATCTAAATGAGTTTAATGGTGTATAGAAAAGCAAATTTGTACCTTTGCATTTCACAATATGATAAAGATAGGTAAGATAGAATTACAAACATTCCCTTTGTTGCTTGCGCCCATGGAAGACGTAAGCGACCCCCCTTTTCGTGCAGTTTGCAAAAAAAACGGTGCAGACCTCATGTACACTGAGTTTATCAGCAGCGAGGGGTTGATAAGAGATGCCATCAAAAGCAGGCAGAAACTGGATATTTTTGAAGAGGAACGACCAGTAGGTATTCAAATTTTTGGTGGTGATGAAGATGCAATGGCCATGAGTGCGCGCATTGTAGATACCGTGCAACCTGATTTGTTAGACATCAACTTTGGCTGTCCAGTTAAAAAAGTGGTTTGTAAGGGTGCCGGTGCAGCGGTGTTGAAAGACGTTGATTTGATGATTAGGCTGACCAAGGCTGTCATCAAATCTACCACCGTACCAGTTACTGTAAAGACAAGGCTGGGCTGGGATTTTGACAGCATCAACATCATTGAGGTGGCTGAAAGGCTGCAGGATGTTGGAGTTCAGGCATTGGCTATTCATGGAAGAACAAGAAGCCAATTGTACAAAGGCGAAGCTGACTGGAGTTGGATTGAAAAGGTGAAAAACAATCCTCGGATTCACATACCTATTTTTGGAAATGGTGACATCGATTCACCTGAAAAAGCGTTGGAATACAAAAATAAGTATGGTATTGATGGAATCATGATAGGAAGGGCAGCGATAGGCTATCCCTGGTTTTTCAGGGAAGTGAAACACTACTTTGCCACTGGCGAAAAACTAGCTCCACCCACTTTAGAAGAACGAATGGATGTAATTAGACAGCATCTTAATGCCTCTGTTAAATGGAAAGGACCAAGGGTTGGCATTTTCGAAATGAGGAGACATTATGCAAACTATTTAAAGGGTATCCAAAACATAAAACCCCTGAGGTCTCAACTTGTGCTGATGAATACAATGGAAGAAGTTGAAGAAGCATTGTTGACATTTGAACAAGGATTGGCGGGTGCTGAAATGGTATGATGTTGAAAGAATTTTTTATACTAACGTAAGTTTCAATCTATTTTTCAGAATAACATATATATCATGCTAAGCAACATCATAGGCATCCAGCAAGTTGATAGTCCAGCATTACTGGTATTTCCTGAAATCGTAGAAAGAAATATTGCCGAAATGGTGAGAATGGTTGGAGATGTGAAAAGACTCCGCCCACACATCAAAACACACAAAACTTCTGAAGGAATCAACATGATGCAGGCTGCGGGCATCAATAAGTTCAAATGCGCCACCATAGCGGAAGCGGAGCTTTTGGGCCTAAATAATGCAGCAGACGTTATCTTAGCACACCAACTGGTTGGACCTAAAATAGAAAGGTTGCACGAACTAACTCAGCGCTATCCGAACACAAAATTTTCAACCATTACAGACAATATCAATGCATCAAAAGCCATTGGGAAATTATTCTATGAACATGGACATGCAATAGCAGTATTTATCGACATCAATGTAGGCATGAATAGAACTGGGATTACACCAGGAGTTGAGGCGATTGAATTGTATGAATCAATTTTAAAAACTGATGGACTCAAATTTGAAGGCTTACACATATATGATGGGCAACATCGCCAAGCAAATCCTTCAGAAAAAGAGGCTGCATGCAATGCTGCTTTTGAACCTGTATATGGGATGATTGAAAATCTGCTGTCACTGGGATACCCCAAACCAACTATTGTGGCTGGAGGATCACCGAGTTTTTCGACACATGTCACAAAAAACGATAGGGAATGCAGTCCAGGTACCAATATTTTCTGGGACCATGGCTATAAAACCATTTGTCCGGAACAATCATTTGAACCTGCCCTTTATATCCTAACGCGGGTAATTTCTAAGCCGTCACACAATAAAATCTGTGTTGATTTAGGCCACAAGGCAGTTGCCGCGGAAAATGACATCTCAAAAAGGGTTGTTTTCCCTGCGTATCCAGATTTAAAGGCTGTATCCCAAAGTGAAGAGCATTTGGTATTAGAAATCGGTGAATCCGATAAATTTGAAGTAGGAGATGTTTTAATTGGCATTCCTTATCATGTTTGTCCAACAGTTGCGCTGCATGAATTTCTCACTGAGGTGAAAAATAATAAGGTTAGTGGCGAATGGCAAGTATTGGCGAGAAGAAGAAAGATAAATTGCTGATTTGAATCCTTATTTTTGCCACTTTAATAATTGAACATGAAAATACATAAGGAAGGATATCCTAGCATCATCTTGACAATAGTTATTTGCGGAGTATTGAGATTTCTAATAAACACTTATCTGGAGCCAGTTTCAGTACCCTTGGCTTGGTTAGCTACTGGCGTTATTTTATTCTTTTTGCTGTTTGTCATTTCGTTTTTTAGGTTGCCGAAAAGAGAACATACGTTTGATGAAAATGCGATCATTGCACCAGCAGATGGCAAGGTAGTTGTAATGGAGGAAACGGTTGATGATGAATATTTTCATGAAAAGAGGCTTCAAATATCTGTGTTCATGAGTCCTGCGAACGTTCACGTAAACAGAAATCCCATTTCAGGCAAAGTGCTTTATAGCAAGTATCACAAAGGGAAATACTTGGTGGCCTGGGATCCAAAATCATCAACAGAAAATGAAAGACACAGTGTTGTTTTGAGCAACAACAAAATCACCATCTTGGTAAAACAAATTGCAGGCGCAGTTGCGCGCAGGATTGTAAATTATTCGAAAGTTGATGAAGAAGTAAAGCAGAACAATGAGTTGGGCTTCATCAAGTTTGGCAGCCGCGTTGATTTACTGCTGCCAACAAATGTTAAGACAGCAGTAAAGATTGGCGATGTGGTTAAGGGTGGTGTAACAGTGCTTGCGCATATCAATTAATCTAGAGAATCTTGAAAAGTTCGCCTAGGTTGTCAATTACATAGGTTGGTTTAATTTTTTCGGTGGGAGGTTGTGCGGGATTGAAATAAGCCGTATCTATTCCTGCATTGATAGCACCAAGCATATCAACTTCTAAGGTATCTCCAATCATAATAGATTGTGATGCGGTGGTATTTGCTTTGTTCAATGCGTATTCAAAAATGGCAGCATGAGGTTTCATGATACCAGCCTGTTCGGAAGTAACAACCTGAATAAAAAAGTGGTCAATGCCGCTGTTTTTTAGTTTCTGGTGTTGTGTTTTTTCAAACCCATTGGTGATGATGTGCATCGGGTAATTTTTTTCTGTCAGATATTCAAGGAGTTCTTTGCAGTGCGGGAATAAATTCGTTTTTGTTGGAAGAATATCCAAGTACCTGTCGCTCAAAGATTTAGCCAACCCCTCATCAGCAATTTTATAGTCCACCAAGGTGCGCCACATCCGCTTCCAACGAAGTTCTTCACGGTTTATGAACCCTTTTCTGAATCGATCCCAATAGATTGCATTGTGATGGCTATATGTTGTGTGAAAATGATTAAAATCGCTTGTAGCCCTTTCATCAAGTTTCAATTCTGTAAACAAATCCCTCAAGGTAGCTTCTGAGTTTGCTTCAAAATCCCACAAAGTGTGGTCTAGGTCGAAAAACAAATGGTCGTATTTTTTATTTGACATAATTGGTACAAATTTAAGCAAGGATGGTGAAGAAAGACTATGAAAAATGAAGAATGAAGAATGAAAAATTGAACAGCCGAGGATCTATCAAAATTCAATAGCCTGCTGTTTAAACCCAGGCTATTGATAAATACATGGTAACTCTCAACTTTCTTAATTTCTTCAACAATTAACCGGCTGTTCCATTTTTCATTCTTCATTTTTCATTTTTCATTAGTATTACAGGTCTCCTAAAATAGGCCTAATAACCATATCTTCAACACATGCTTGCGGGGATAATTTACTTGCAGCAACAATCATCTTGGCAATGTCTGATGCCTCCATAATTCTATTTGGGTCAATGCCGGAGCCATCCCATGAGCTTGTCATGGTGGCACCAGGATAGACTGTTGTTACTTTGATTCCATGGTGCAACAATTCTTCTCTTAGGTTTTTACTGAAGCCTGTTAGGGCAAATTTACTGATGCTGTAAGAGCCTCCATTTTGATACGCTTTTAGGGCAGCGATTGATGACATGTTGAAAATATGTCCAGACTTTCTTTCAATCATCCTTGGTACTAAAATTCTGGTTAAATGATATGCAGAAAATAAATTTACTGCCATCATTTTTTCTAGCTGACCGTCTGGCTCATTGTGGATGCTTCCGGGCTGATATACACCTGCATTGTTAATCAATACATCAACATAGTCTAATGCGTTAATCAATTGTTCACCAAATGCTTTTGTATCTGCAGCATCGGCTAAATCGGCATTAAAACTAACTACTTTAACTTGATATTTTTCCATTAATTCTTGCTGCCATTGGATTGTTTTGTCCATTTCCCTTGAACACAAAAAAAGATCAGCGCCTTCCTTTGCAAAATGTTCAGCCAATTCTTTTCCAATACCTCTTGATGCTCCAGTGATTACAACGTTCATTTAAAATAATTTTTTACCTTTACATATCCTATAATGTCATTCTTCATTCTTCATTCTTCATTCTTCATTCTTCATTCTTCATTCTTCATTCTTCATTCTTCACTAAACATATACCCCACTCCCCTAACAGAATGGAAATGTATGGGTTCTTTGGGATCAAGTTCAAAATATTTTCTGAAGTTTAAGATGAAATTATCGATTGTTCTTGTGGTTGGAAAGACTTGATATCCCCAAACAGCTTGAAGAATTTTTTCACGAGATACAACTTCATTTTTATACTCAACCATTAATTTGAGCAACATGGTTTCTTTTTTACTCAATTTAATAGCATCCCCGTTTGAGTTAATGGCCAGTTGAGCACGGAAATCAATAGAGTTTCCACCAAATTCATAGTATTGACCGATGCTTGATTTTTCTTGAAGTTTTTTATTTTTTTCAATGAGTTTTTCTACCCTCAACAGGAGTTCCTCTAAATTAAAAGGTTTTGTTAGGTAGTCATCGGCCCCTCGTTTCAATCCCGCTACCCTATCAGCGCTTCCGGATTTAGCACTCAACATCAGAATAGGTGTATCAATATTTTTCAGCCTGATGTTTTCACAAACATCAAAGCCGTCAATTTCAGGGAGCATAACATCCAGCAGAATTAAATCAAAATATTCTTCTTCTACTTTCTTTAGTGCGATTGAACCATTGTCGGCACAGGTAACTTCATATCCTTCAAGTTCCAAGTTGAGTTTTAATGCCCCTTGAAGACTTTCTTCGTCTTCCACGATTAGAATAGATGATTTGTTTTCTTGAGACATTGTATTTATTTTGGTAGGCGTACTATAAAAACAGATCCTGTTGGCATATTGTTCTCCACTAACATGGAACCATGATGATCTTCAATGATTTTTTTACTTAAAAATAGTCCAAGCCCTGTTCCCTTGGTCATTCTTTTCATTTCATCCCCTATGCGGTAGAATTTTTGAAACACTTTTTGCTTTTCTTTTTCAGGAATGCCTTTTCCAAAGTCGGCAACCTTGAGCACAACAGTCTTTTTGGGTTTGTCATTTTCTATTGAAATTACAATTGGTTTTTCTTTTGGGGTATATTTAACGGCGTTTTCTAACAGGTTGTTGAGTACCAATCTAATTAAGAATTCTTCCCCATAGTAGAATAATGGCAAAGGAAGCTGATATTCAAAAACCCTGTTTGGATATCTTTTTTTAAATTCATCCACTGCGGATAAAATCATTGCAGTAAAATCAAACTCCAGTTTAGACATTTTATATCCACCAGATTCAAGTTCAGCACTCAACAAGATGTTGTTGCATAATGAATTTAACCTGTCAGTTTCGTTTATAGCATTGTTTACAATTTCTTCTTTTTTTTGTTCATTGAGCTGATGCCTTTTTAGTGTTTCTAGGCTTAGTTTAGTAACCGCTATGGGCGTTTTTAATTCGTGTGTTACAGCCAACATGAAATTTCTTTGTTGCATGTGAAGCTGAAATTGCCGACGTACAACTGCATAGACAAAAATGGCACCCAAAATAGTGATTATTAAAAAAGTTAATCCTTCCCCAACGTATTGCTTAGCATTCCGCAATCTCTCATCTTCAATTCTGTTGAGAGAATTGCTAGTTGAGGGAGATGCAGATTGGAGTATTTGGGATTTTTGCATAGAATACATCAGTTCATTTTGTTGAACCAATTCTATGTACCACCAAGCAAGTGCAGCTATTAAGTAAAGAAGTAAGATCCAGTATATATAATTGATGAAACGAAAGGGTATCCTTTCGAAGATATTACGCATGTTAATTAACTTTTTCAATCCTGATACCAACATTGAAAACATATTCTAAAGGATCAACACGCATGTCTTGCACTAAACGCAATTTATAAAGGCCTTTTTTGGTAAACTTAACAGGGTCTTTATACAAGAATACCCTATGGTCGTAAACATCACCCATGCCAGAGCCAAGCCATCTTTTTTCAGTGGCGAGTGGAATTTCATACCGTTCTTGTCTATCGAGGGTATCACCAGGAAGTTTGCTGTAAAGCTTAATCCAGATGTTGTTGTATGCATAAGCATCAGCATGCCTGATGGTAAAATATAACTTATACGTTGATGTTGTATCTTGAATATCGAATTCAATCACAGGTTGGAAACTGCTGCTCCATTGTTGATTAGGCGTAAACACGACCTTCTCGAACAGATCAATTTTAGCACATCCAAAAAGGACTACCATCAACAGTGTTGATATAAAAATTCTGACTGACATTATGCAAAGTTATGCTACTTATACCAAATATATGTATGATCAATCATTCGTTGTATTAAAGAATGTTGAGCACCTGCTCTTTGGCTTTTTCAAGTTCATCCTTCATTTCCACCACATATTTCTGAATGTCTGAATCGTATGCTTTTGATCCCGTTGTGTTTATTTCTCGTCCTATTTCTTGCAACAAGAATGATAATTTTCTGCCCTTAGCAACCTCATTTTCACTAATCAGTGTACGAAAGTAAGTACAATGGTTTGTGAGCCTTACTTGCTCTTCTGTAAGATCAATTTTCTCGATGTAATAAATCAGTTCCTGTTCAAATCTATTTTTATCGACAATGTCTTTTCCAACTTGATCTTCGAGTAATTTCAGGATATTTTCACGAATTTTTTGTTTCCGTCTTGGTTCAATGATTATGAGTTTTTCTTGCAGTTGTTCGATGTTTTGAATTCTATTTAGCAATTCAGTTTCAAGTACATTGCCTTCATCCATTCTATGTTTGGTTATCATATTAACCGCATCGTTCATTACATTTTTAATTTGAAGCCAATCAGTATCAGCTAATACATCACTTGCCGTACCAACAACTTCAGGTAACCTAAGAATTGAAGCAAGCAGTTGGCTATCGTCTGCTTTGAGTTCTTCTGAAAGTTCTTTTAATTGATTGTAGTAAGACCTTGCCAAATCTAAGTTGATGTTAGAAGGTTTGGATGCACCATTTTGTTTGAAGCTAATGGTGCATTCAACACTCCCTCTTAGCATATTTTCCGCAAGGATACTTCTTATTTCAAATTCAAAAGGCTTCAGCAATGAAGGTATTTTAAGTAAAAGTTCAAATTGCTTTCCATTTAATGAACGAAGTTCCACAATAAAAATTCTATCATTTATTGCACATTCACCCCTACCGTATCCTGTCATGGATCTAAGCATAATATTTATTTTGCACAAGGTAAGAGAAATTATTTTGCTGAAACAAAGGCGCTAAGAAGTTTGTAAATAAAAAAAAAGCAATTTGTCAATAAATAAAAAAGAGACCATGTCTTAAATGCAAAGCCCGGAATAAACCGGGCCTTGATATATAGATGGGTTAATAAGTACGGGAAATCTATTCCCTACACAATATTAAAAAATATATTCCTTTAACATGAAATATTTTTTTAATATTTTATTCACATTTCAAAAAAAAGATGTGAAATACTATTTATTCAATTGCGCAAATAGCTGAAAAATTTAAATGCATTGCGCTATGTTGATGATAAAAAAATGCAAATGTTAAATCACGATTATAAGTGAACTTGGTTTTTTCATAATACTATCTTTGTAAAAAATCAACAACATGAAATTTCCATCGCCAGTACCTATTAAATGGATTTCGGAATTGATAGGAGCGTCGATTCAAGGCAACAGCAATGCATTTGCAACTGGCATAAATGAAATACATAAAGTAGAAGAAGGTGATCTTGTTTTTGTTGATCATCCAAAATACTATAAAACTTGCGTTGATTCTTCAGCAAGTTTTATCATCATTGATCAACCAACTTCATTTCCAGGAAATAAGTCACTCTTAGTAGTGAAAGAACCTTTTGAAGCATACTTAAAAATTGTGCAACATTTCAGGCCTTTTGAAAAATCAACTACATCTATTAGCCATACTGCTACAATTGGCGAAGGCAGTTACATCGCACCAAATTCATTCATTGGAAATCATGTTAGCATTGGCAATAATTGCATCATTCAACCAGGCGTTTGCATCATGGATTATTGTGTGATTGGAAATAATGTAACCATACAATCAGGAACAGTAATTGGTTCAGATGCTTTTTATTACAATACAAAAAAGAACAGGGATCTATGGTATAAAAAAATGGACAGCTGTGGTAGGGTTGTAATAGAAGATTTTGTTGAAATAGGCGCCAACTGTACAATAGACCGAGGTGTAACACATGATACAATTATTGGAGAAGGTACTAAGATGGATAACCTTGTTCAAATCGGACATGATGTTGTTGTAGGGAAAAACTGCCTATTCGCTTCACAAGTAGGAATTGCCGGTGCAACGGTAGTTGAAGATGAGGTGGTGTTGTGGGGACAAGTTGGGGTGAATAAAACGATTACAATCGGCAAGGGAGCTGTTGTAATGGGACAAAGTGGAGTTACCAATAGTTTAGAAGGAGGTAAGGTTTACATGGGTTATCCAGCAGAAGAAGCCATCAAAAAAAGACGTGAATTTGTATGGATAAAGAGAATCCCTGAAATCTGGGAAAAATTAAATAAAAGTTAGGCCTTTTGAATCGAAGATCAAATCAAAAAAAATAAAATATAAAATCAATGAAAAAATATTTATTTGTCACGCTCTTCATGGCGTTTGCATTGGCGGGATTTTCGCAAACTTTTTTAGTTTCCGGTAAAGTTATTGATGCAGAAACAAAACAACCACTACAAGGAGCATCTGTTTTTTGTGTACAAACTACCATAGGCACGGTGGTTAATTCTGAAGGTCGCTTTTCAATGAATTTGCCAAATGGAGGTTATGAACTTGGCATTTCGTTCAGTGGATATGAAACGGTTACAATGAGAATTAATGATCAAACGAGCGGAATTGCAGACAAGGTATGGGAACTAAATCAAAAACAAAAAAGTCTTGAAGAAGTGTCTATTGTTTTTACCAGTGAAATAAAAGATGGATGGGAGAAATATGGTAATTTTTTCAAAGAACAATTTATTGGCACCTCCGATAATGCAAAAAATTGTATCATCACCAATCCTGAAGTATTAAGATTTTACTACTACAAAAAGAAAGATAAATTAAAAGTTGTTTCACGTGAAGACTTGATTGTGAACAATGATGCATTGGGGTATCAAGTTAGGTATCAATTGGATTCTTTTATTCATGAGTTTAAATCAGGTGCAACTGAGTCTACAGGCATTCCTTTTTTTCAACCCATGAAAAGCAATGAATCAGATAGCCTGCGATGGGCAGAGAACCGAGAAGGCGCTTATTATGGCTCATTGCTTCATTTTTTTAGGTGCTATTATGACAGCACACTTAATTTAAATGGATATAAGATAGAAATGGTTGATGAAAAAACAACAATACCAATGCAAATTAAAAATCCATACGATAGTAATCACTACAACAAAACAAAAAATAATGAGTTAGAGCTTGGATACAACGGAAAGCTTCGTGTACAATTTAAAGAAGAGAAACCATCTTCTATTTACCTAGCAGAAAAAAAACTACCCAGTACAACACCATTTCAAATTTCGATAATTAAATTTCTCAACAACATTGTGATTGAGGAAAATGGTTATTTCTATGACCAACGATCTTTGTTTTATTCAGGATATTGGGATTGGGAGAAGTTGGGGGATATGTTGCCGTATGATTTTGACCTGTAATACAAATGAAAAATGAAAAAAGAAAAATGAAAAATAGAACAACCCGTTGAGAGGGTTGAGAAAGTTGAGAAAGTTTAGGGGGTTGAAGGGGTTGAGAATTATCATGTATTTATCAATAGCCTGGGGTTTAAACCCCAGGCTATTGAATTTTGATAGATTCTCGGCTATTCAATTCTTCATTTGCATTTCGTATTTCCCACACACTTCCTTTATTGAATCGCTTACTTTTTTAAAAGCAAAGCCTGGAAGGTGTGATAAAATTTTACTGTTGTTGAAATAAACTTTTTGTTGAGCGGTTTCAGCAGTTTCCTTTGTAAGTAATGGATCGTTTCCAGTAAAAAAGCTTTTTAACTTTTCTAACCGCCATACTACTGAAGCGAGAAATGGAGTTACTTTTTTGTGAGGTGGTTTTTTGCCAAAAGCCACTGCCATCTCAGTAAACAACGATTGGTATGATTTGTCTTCTGATGAGAGAATAAATCGTTCACCAGAGATTGCGCTTTTCATTAACAAGACCATGGCCCTTGCTACATCTTCTGCATCAACAAATCCGCTAACGCCTTCTGTGTACCATGGGAACTCATTGAAGGCATTTTTAAATGTTGCTGAAGAACCATGATCCCAATCTCCTACACCAAGAATAATCACAGGGTTTACGATGGCTACATCTAAGCCTTCGTAATGAGAACGCCAAACTTCAAGCTCACCCAAATATTTGCTTTCGCCATATACAGAGGGATTTGCATTTTCCTCCCATTTTGTATTCTCAGTAACTGTGGCATTGTTTCTTTTTCTGCCAATAGCCGACACTGAACTTACATGAATTAATTTCTTTATGCCTGAAGCTAGTGCAGCATTCACAACATTGGCAGTACCTTCAACATTGATTTTTATCAATTGTGAGGCCATTTTTGGATTGAAAGAAACCAAGCCAGCACAATGATAAACCTGCTCACAATTTTGCATGATGTCAGATAACAAGCTAACATCCAAAATATCACCTTTAACCCATTCAACTTGATCTAATTCATCTTTCAACAAGGTTTTAGGAAGCTTGTTTCGGTATAATCCAACAATCTTTTCACCATCCTTTAACAATTCTCTGATGAGGTATGTTCCAAGCAAGCCGTTGGCACCGGTTATTAGGGTTTTTTTCATCATAATTTCAGGGTTTAAGGTTTTTGGTTTAAAGTTTAAGGTTGTGGGTTTGGGGTTTAAAGTTTTTAGTTTAAAGTTTGTGAGATAAGAAAACATTAAACATTCAACTGAAATTGGTTTAAAGTTTGTAAGACAAGTGGCCATTCAACATTAAACTTTAAACATTCAACTTTCAACTAAAATTGGCTTTAAGTTTGTAAGACAAGAAAACATTCAACTTTAAACATTCAACTTTAAACTAAAAAAAGGCTAAACTCCAGAGAACTGTTCTAAAAACCGTACATCATTTTCGCTGAATAACCTGATATCAGTAATTCCGTATTTCAAAAGGGCGGGCCTTTCAACACCCATACCAAAAGCAAAACCAGTGTATTTCTCAGGATCAATGCCGCAGTTCTTCAATACATTTGGATGAACCATTCCGCAACCGAGGATCTCCAACCAACCCGTACGCTTGCAAACAGCGCATCCAGCGCCCTTGCACAACATGCAGCTGATGTCCATCTCCGCACTAGGCTCTGTAAAAGGGAAATAGCTAGGCCTAAAACGCACTTTAACGTCCTCTCCGAACATTTCCTTTACAAAAAAGTAAAGTGTTTGTTTTAGGTCTGCAAATGAAACATTTTCATCAATATACAATCCTTCAACTTGATGAAAAAAGCAGTGAGACCTGGCGCTGATGGTTTCATTCCTGTAAACACGGCCTGGACAAATGATCCGGATGGGAGGTTTTGACCTTTCCATCTCACGAATCTGGACGTTGCTGGTATGTGTTCTGAGCAAAATAGCTGGATCTGTAGAAAGATAAAAAGTATCCTGCATATCACGCGCAGGGTGGTTTTCATCCAAATTCAATGCTGTGAAATTATGCCAATCATCTTCAATCTCCGGACCTTCCGCAACAGTAAAAGACAGGCGCTCAAAAATTTCTACAATCCTGTTTCTCATCAAAGTAACAGGGTGCCTGCTTCCTGAAGGAATGGGCATACCGGGGAGAGATACATCAATCTTAAATCCAGTAACAACATTTAATGATTCAATACGCTCTTTTTCCGCTTCAAACTTAGCTTCCGCCAACATTTTAAAAGCGTTTAATGTTTGGCCAAACGACTTTTTCTGTTCAACAGGAACATTCTTCATTTCACCCATAATCGCTTTTACGATACCCTTCACGCCGAGAAAACGGATTCTAAATTGCTCAAGGTTGTCTGAATCAATTGCTGTAAACAGGTTGATCTCATTGCTGTAATTTTCTATCTGGCTGATGATTGCATCCATAATGCGAAGATAATAATTCAAGATGGCAAAAGACACCATAAAAGAGCCGAGTTTTTTAAAGTTGGGACTACTTTTATCGACACTTTATATTAGGTTTGCCTAAATATTCAACTTCATGCCCCTTTTCAACCTAACAGACTTTCTAAATCCAGTCAGTGTTGCACAAATTTCAGAGGATGCTGAGTTTAGGGAAGGTCAGATGGGAAAATCAATCGTTGTTTATGAAGAACAGTTCCCTGAACTTACAGAAATAGATGTTGTAATTGTTGGTTGCAATGAAACACGTGGCAATGGCACACCGATGAAAATTGATGCTGGTATTGATATTATACGAAAAGAATTTTACTCCCTTTACTATTGGCATAAAGACATTAAAATTGCTGACATAGGCAACATTAAAATTGGCGCTACTTTGGCAGACTCCTACGCAGCCTTAAAAACTGTGGCGGAGGAAATGATTAGAAACGGCAAGAAGCTTGTTATTCTTGGAGGCTGTCACGACCTTACCATGGCACAATATGATGCATATAGAAGTCAAAATATATTCATTGAAGCCACGGGTGTGGATGCTTACATTGACTTATCGATTGACAACCCGATTAAGTCAAAGAATTTTCTGATGGAAATCCTCACTGGGGAGCCCAATTTTATTAAACATTATAATCACATTGGATTTCAAAGTTATTATGTTCATCCACACATGCTAGAAACGATGGATAAACTTCGTTTCGATTGTTATAGATTGGGCAAAGTGAAGGAAGACATTGAAGAAATGGAACCGGCTATGCGTTCTAGCGATATGCTTTCTTTTGATTTAGCGGCGTTGAGTTCATCCACATTTTGGGAAGGAAGCAGTCCAAATGGTTTTAATGGCGAAGAAGCTTGTTCCCTCATGCGTTTTGCCGGCATGAGTTCGAAAATGACATCTGTTGGCATCTATGGCTATAACCAAAAGCAAGACCCTATCAACAACTTGGCCAAACAAGTATCTCAAATGATTTGGTATTATATTGATGGTATTCATCATGAAAGGCTTGAGGCAGACTTGGAAAACAAAGAAATGTTCAATGAGTGCCATATTGTTTTCGGAGCCATTGACAGTACTTTTTTGCAAAGCAGAAAAACTGGAAGGTGGTGGATGAAAATGCCCGATGAAAAACTCATACCGTGTTCTTATACCGACTTTAAAACAGCTGGGAATAATGAAATTCCTGAGAGGTGGTTGAGGTTTCAAGAGAGAGGGTGGTAGTTTAAAGTTTTTAGTTTAAAGTTTAGATTATGAAACAATACAAATTTTGTTTTTTTGTTTTTCTAATTGGCTTTTTGGGAAGTTGTGGCATGCAACAGAAGATGTCATCTTCAGCTAAAAAAATCATTATTGAAGATTCAGCGTTCTTGAATGCACATGTTGGTATTGCCTTATTTGATCCTGTTGCTCAAAAAAATATTTTCAGCTATCAATCAACCAAGTTGTTTACTCCGGCCAGCAATACAAAGATTATCAGTTGTTATGCAGCCATGAAATATTTACCAAAATTTTTACCTGCTGCATACCTAACGGAGGTTGATACGGCCGTTGTAATTACGCCAACGGGTGATCCTAGCTTCTTAATGCCCGACTTCAACAAACATCCTTTATTTGACAAGTTGAAATCCATTAAAAAGCCTCTTTATGTGTTGAATAATAATTGGGAAAGTCCAGCTTTAGGAATGGGATGGTCGTGGGATGATTACAGTGAATATTACATGACAGAACGCAGTGCATTTCCTGTTTATGGAAATCAAATACATTGGTATCAAGAAAAAGGCAAAAAAGAAAATCCATCATATCCCGGTGATACAGTTGATTTATTTCTTTACTCAAACCCTGAAATCCAATGGCCGGTTAAGTTTGGGAGTGAGCGAAAAAATGCATTTTCTGTAGAACGTGACAGAGACGAAAATTCTTTTACACTTTATGAGGGCAAAGAAAAATCTGCTATGGAATCTGTTCCTTTCATTACCAATGGAATTTTAACTGCCATTAATTTATTGAAAGACAGTTTGGGTAAAGAAATTTTTATTGCCGGAGAGGACCTTTCAAAGGAAATAGTAAAAATTAAACCTGATACAATTTACTCCCAACCAACTGATTCGCTTTTAAAAATAATGATGCATCGAAGCGATAATTTTTTTGCGGACCAATGCCTTGAAATGGTTAGTCAGCAACGGTTTCACAAGATGAATGAGAAGAAATTGATTGATGAAATGCTGTCCAATGAATTGTCTGGATTTCCTCAAAAGCCAAAATGGGTTGATGGAAGTGGCTTAAGCAGGTACACATTATTTTCTCCTGACGACATGGTCTTCATTTTGAATAAAATCAAGAATGAGCAGCCTTGGGAAAGGATTAAAAATATTTTTCCAAAAGCAGGTTCTGGAACCTTAACCATGTATAAATCAAAAAATGAGGAATTCATTTATGCTAAATCTGGTTCACTCGGAGGTGTAGTTTGTTTGAGTGGTTATCTTTTTACAAATAAAAAGGAGTGGCTTATTTTTTCTATCATGGTCAATAATACACAAACACCTTTTTCTAAAATAAGAAAACAGATTGGAGAGTTTTTGGTGAAAGCAGCTGAGGTGAATTAGGCTGTTAAAAACCTTTCCCATCCCCGTCCCCTTCGGGAGACGGGGATGAATTATTATTAAGAGAAAGCCTCACCTTCCTCTTCGAGAGAAGGTGAGGGGAAATTGAATTTCCCCCTAAACCCCAAAAACATTGCTCAGGTAATCTTTCTTAACCTCGATAAAAGTAGGCTTTCCGTCGAAATGTGTATTCGACTGTTTGCAGTCAATCAATTGCTCAACAATTAACCTCATTTCATCATGGGTTAATTTAACCCCTGTTTTTACCGCATGTTTCCTTGCCATGGTGCGTGCAATTCTTTCTTTATACGCTTGGTGCAAGTTGGACGTAGCATCTTTAACATCTTCAAGAATCATTTCTATTACGGCGAGGTCATTTTCAGTAGGATGTTCATTTGGACTTCCTTGCAATAAAAATGTATTTACGCCGAATGGTTCAATTAAATAGCCTATGTGCAATAAATCGGGTAAGATGCTTGTAAGAATTTGTGCATCTGCGGGTGAAATATTTATGGCGATAGGAAAGAGGTTTTGTTGCACAACCATTCCTTTCCCGACCCAAATTTTATTAAATTTTTCAAACAATATTTGTTGGTGCGCCAATTGTTGATGAACCATGGTGATGCCATTTGGTTGTTCAAATAAAATATAAGTTTGATGAAATTGTGATACCCCGTTATGATCCGAAGGCACCAACGCTGATGATGATTTAGGTATGCTAAAAGTATGATTTCCCCCCTCCCCTATATCTGTTTGTCTTACCGTTGGCTGGCCTTTATTGGTTTCAAAAAAGTCGCGCCAATTGCTCAAATTACTCCCTGTTTCTATGCGATGGGCTTGGTGCCTGTCAACAAAACTTTTATACAATCCTCCAGCCATCGTCTCTCCTTCTTTCATGGATGAAAGTGGTTTAGCAACTACGTCGAGGTTTTGTATAGATGGGTCTAAATCAAAATCGATTGTAGGGGAAATGCTGAACTGAGCCAAAGCCATTTTTACTGCTGATTTTAAAAAGGTATAAATCAATTTTTCATCTTCAAACTTAATCTCTTGCTTTGTTGGATGTACGTTGATGTCAATTTGTGTAGGATCCAAATCGATGAAAATGGCGAAAAAAGGATAACTTTTTTCGGGAATCATGGAATCGAAGGCACCGAAGACCGCATGCGTCAGGTAATTATTTTTGATGAAGCGGTTGTTTACAAAAAGGTATTGATCGCCCCTTGTTTTCTTGGCGGTATCAGGCTTTCCTATGAAACCTGAGATATGCAAATAATCAGTACTTTCTTCAATGGGAACAAGCTTTGATAATAAATTATTGCCCATTAATTGCACTATGCGCTGCTTTAGATTTCCCTTTTCCAAGTGAAATACTTCTTGCCCGTTGATCGTATATGAAAAAAATATGTCAGGAAAGGAAAGCGCTACCCGAGTGAACTCTTCTGTGATATTTTTTAATTCTACCACATTCCCCTTCAGAAAATTTCTCCTAGCAGGAACGTTAAAAAACAAATTCTTCATCGTAAAAGATGTTCCTTCTTCACATGCGCAAGGTCCTTGCTTGACAACTTGGCTGTTCTCTATTTCAATTTCTGTTCCTAACTCATCGCCTACCCTTTTGGTACGCATGGTTACTTGGGCAACTGAGGCGATGGATGCCAGGGCTTCACCCCGAAAGCCCATGGTTCTGATTTTGAACAGGTCTTCAATTTCGTTGATTTTAGAAGTAGCGTGGCGCTCAAAACAATTCCTAGCGTCCGTTTCATTCATCCCCTTTCCATTGTCGATTACCTGAATCATGGCTTTGCCTGCATCAACAATGTGCAAGTAAATTTCTGAGGCGCCTGCATCAACTGCATTTTCAAGCAATTCCTTTACGGCACTGGAGGGACGCTGGATCACTTCACCAGCAGCAATCTGGTTTGCAATATGATTCGGTAATAGATGAATTAAGTCAGACAATTATTCTAATTTTAGTGAATTGGAAAGGGTTAAACCCAACACACAAAATTAATGAAACATAGCTGTATGAACATGAGAAAATTACTGCATTTTATACTCTTTTTACTCCTTGTAAATCAGTCATTTGCACAGAAATCAACCGTTTGGGCAGACAGTGTTCTTAAAACCTTGTCTGATGATGAAAAAATTGCACAACTTATTATGGTAAGGCTTTCAGGTATTGATGGCAAAACCAAAGTAGTTAGTTTTTATGACACAACAGTAGAACGTGACATCAAAAAATACAATGTTGGTGGCATTTGCATCTTTCAAGGAGCTCCGCTAAAGCAGGCATCCTTTATCAATTATTTTCAATCCATCGCAAAAACACCCATCATGATTGCGGTTGATGGCGAAACGGGTGTTGGCATGAGGCTTGATAGTGTAGCATCACTGCCGAGGATGATGATGTTGGGGGCATTGCAAGATAAATCACTTGTTTACAAGTATGGACAATGGGTTGGAGAGCAGTGCAAGGAAATGGGGATTCAGGTAAACTTTGCTCCCGTGGCTGACGTTAACAACAATCCAAATAACCCAGTAATTAACGACCGCTCATTCGGGGAGAATAAATATAGGGTTGCAGATTTCGCAATTCAATATATGCTAGGCATGAAAAGCAAAGGTGTGATGGGTAGTGCGAAGCATTTCCCAGGACATGGAGATGTGGATGTGGATTCACATTTTGCGTTGCCCATCATCAATAAATCACGTGAACAACTTGATAGTCTTGAGTTGTACACGTTCAGAAAATTAATTGAAGCAGGCATTGGCAGTGCTATGGTAGCCCATCTTTTTATTCCATCAATAGACAGTACCCCCAACAGAGCATCTTCGATTTCTCCAGCCATTGTAACGCGTTTGTTACAAAATGAGCTTGGATTCAAGGGATTAACTTTTACTGATGGATTGGAAATGAAAGGAGTTGCTGAAGCATTCCCAGATGGCGCTGCTGGCGTTGAATCTTTAATTGCAGGCAACGACATGCTCTGTTTACCTGGTGAAGTACCAGTGGTAATTGCAAAAGTAAGGGCAGCCATTGAAGAAAAAAGATTGAGCTGGAACGATATAAATGTGCACGCCAAAAAAGTGCTCGAAGCAAAATATGAACAAGGGCTTCATCAATTAGTCCCTGTTAAGCTAGATGGCTTAACGAAAAGACTCAATGAAAAATCGAGTGACCTACGAATAGCAATAACTGAGAAGTCAATCACCCTTGCAAAATACGACGACAAAGAATCACTTCCTTTAAAAGAAGATAGGTCTGGGAAATACGCGCTATTGGAAATAGGCAAAAACAAAAATTCCGCTTTTTCATCAGAAATGAGAAAAAATTACAATGCGGATGTTTTCATGTTTAACAACTCAATGAATGATCAACAAGGAGACAGCTTGCAACAAATCATGCAAAAAAATTATGATAAAATATTTATTGCATTGCATGAACTACCACGCTATCCAGCAAATAATTTTTTGATAAGTCCATCAACTGTAAAATTGATCAATTCCTTATCCTTAAAAAAATCAACAAACTTGATGATCTTTGGAAACCCATATGCAGCAAAGAGTTTCATCAATTCGAAAAATATTTTTATATGTTATGATGATGAAATAATCACACAACAAGTAGCTGCAAAAATGATGAAAGGAGAAATTTCTCCAGCAGGAAAACTTCCAGTTAGCATTGCTGAAGGACTAAAAGAAGGTGATGGATATACATTCATGAGTCAACAAGCAACAGACGCTGATAAACAACTTTCAAAGTCAATAAATAGCCAAACCTTGACTGATATAGATTCTATCGCCAACGATGCCATAAGTAAGAAGTCAACCCCAGGTATATCTTTATTGGTATTGAAAGATGGGAAAATTATATTGCAGAAATCGTATGGCCATTTAAGTTATGATGGTGTAGAGAAAGTAAATACAGAATCTGTTTACGACATGGCATCAGTAACAAAAATTTGTGCAACAACACTTTCTGTAATGAAGTTGTATGATGAGAAAAAAATTGAACTCGATAAAACATTGGGTGATTATATCCCTTGGGTACGAGGATCGAATAAAGAGAAATTATTGATTAAAGATATTTTACTGCATCAAGCTGGATTAAAAGCGTTTATTCCTTTTTATAAGGAAGTGGCAGACAGCATTACCAACAAGGCTTTGCCGGCTTATTTCAGCAAAAAACAGGGCAGTAATTATGGCATCAAGATTGATGATTCCTTGTATATGCGAACAGATTGGAAAGACACGATGTATAGCAGGATACTAACATCAACACTTGCCAAAAAAAATGAATACATCTACAGCGACAATGATTTTATTTTTTTGGGAGAGGTAGTGAAAGCTGTCAGTGGACAACCATTAGAGTTTTATGTATGGAATAACTTTTACAGACCATTGGGCTTTAGAAGCAGCGGGTTCAACCCAACAAATTTTATCAGCAAAACCAATATTGTACCCACAGAGCAAGACCCATATTTTAGGGAAAGATTGATACGTGGCTCTGTACACGACCCCGGTGCAGCTATGTTTGGAGGAATTGCAGGTCATGCTGGATTATTCAGCAATGCTTATGAAATTGCTGTTTTGATGCAGATGATTATGAACAAAGGAGTTGTCAATGAAAAAAGATTTATTGCTGCTTCAACAATAGATTTGTTTACGTCTTATCAAAGCGAAATAAGCAGGCGTGGACTCGGTTTCGACAAACCGGAGAAAGACAATAAAACAAGAAAAGTACCTTATCCGGCAATCAATGTATCACCAAGTACATTTGGACATACTGGCTTTACGGGTACTTGCGCATGGGCAGATCCTGAAAGTAAGCTGGTATTTGTTATGCTAGCCAACAGGGTACATCCTGTGGCAAAAAACTTGTTTGGGGATTTGAATGTGAGGGGAAAGGTAATGGAAGTGGCCTTCGGCCGGTTGAAGTAGCCTTTGGCGGTTGAAGGAGTTGAGGTAGCCTTCGGCAGTTGAAGAGGTTGAGTTTAGTTGAAGCGGTTTAAGTAGTTGAAGAGGTTGAAGTGGTTTGAGATTTTCTTCAACCCCTTCAACCACTTCAACTCCTTCAACTGTATTTAAAGAATGTTCAGTTGTGTTCTAATCACAACCTTTGCAGCAACCCAGGCCTTCATGTAATTGGGAATCCGAATGCGTTCTTCAAGAATCCTTTCTGGTTGCATGGCTTTTATTTTCTTGAACAAGCTCAGGTAATATTTATAAGCGAGGTAAACGCCAAAACGAGCGGTGAGTGGAAGTTGTAGTATCCCTTTATAGGCATCAGAAAAATCTTTGGCGATATCAGCTTCAATCGAAGACTTCATCTCAGTTGTAAAAGAACCGAAATCAACACCAGGGAAATACACCCTATTTAATTGCTGATAATCTGCTTTAACATCTCTAAGAAAATTCACTTTTTGAAATGCAGCACCCAATGATTGAGCAGAGGGCCTTAGGTGTTCATAGTTTTTTTTATTGCCATCACAAAAAACATATAGACACATCAACCCAACAACTTCGGCACTTCCATAAATATATTCAGCATATCCATCTTCATCATACGAAGCCTTATCCAAATCAAATTCCATGCTTTTGAAAAAGGCGTCTATGAGCTTATGATCAATATTGTACAAATTAACGGTCCGCTGGAAACTGTTTAAAATTGGATTCAAGCTGATTTTTTTATCAATCGCCTCATATGTCTCAGCCTTGAATTTTGACAATAAAAAAGATTTATCGAATTCATGAAAGGTATCTACAATTTCATCTGCAAACCTAACCAACCCGTAAATATCATAAATTGGACCTTGCACTTTTTTGTCGAGCAACTTTATAGCACTGCTAAACGATGTACTATATCGTTTTGTAGTAATTCTACTACACTCATGAGAAACTTCGTGAAATATGCCAATCATTGATTTGAAGATAAATAAAATGTTTGAATTTTCATTCTAATGCCTCTGAATAATTAATCCTGCCACTACTTCACCACTGATTAAACTTGGAGGTACACCCGGTCCAGGCACTGTAAGTTGCCCTGTATAATATAAATTTTTAACTTTTTTGCTAACGCAAGATGGTTTTAAGATGGCGGTTTGCATTAAGGTATTTGCCAATCCATAAGCATTGCCTTTGAAGGCATTGTAATCTGATATAAAATCTGAATAAGCAAAAGACCTTTTAAAAATGATGTGACTTCTGATGTCAACCCCAGTTCTGTCTTTCAACCGTTCTGACAATATCTCAAAATATTTATCTCGAACCTCTTCAGTATCGCCATCCAAACCAGCTGCTATTGGAATCAAGAAAAACAAGTTTTCACATCCGTCTGGAGCCTGCGTTTTATCTGTTATTGAAGTAGCACTTAAATAAAACAGGGGTTCTTTAGGCCAAGCAGGTTCAACATAAATTTCATTGGCATGCTGATTGAACGGTACATCAAAGAACAATGAATGATGAAGCAACCCAGGTATTGTGGTATCGATGCCTACGTAAAAAATCAGGGAACCCGGCGCCATGTCCCTTTTGTTCCAATATTCTTCAGAATAACTTCTGTATTTTTTTTCTAACAGCGAGGATTCGATAAAGTGATAATCTGCTGCCCCTACTACAACGTCGGCATGAAATTCATGTCCTGATTTTGAAGAAACTGAAGTTGCTGTACCATTCGTTATGTTGATAGAAGTTATATCTTCATTGAAATGGAAGCGAACACCTTGCTCTTCTGCAAGTTTCTGCATGCCTTCAACAATTTTATACATCCCCCCTTCTGGGAACCAGGTTCCTAGCTTAACATCAGCATAATTCATAAGGCTGTACAATGCGGGGGTATTTTCAGGCAGTGCACCAAGAAATAATACAGGAAACTCCATCATTTGACGAAGTTTAGGATGCTTAAAGAACTTACTGATGTGGTTTTTTATGTCATTAAAAACATCCAACTTAAACAAGCCAGCAATCAATTCTTTGTCTAAAAACTCCATTAAAGATTGTCCTGGCTTGAATACCAACTTATTGATTCCAACCCTATATTTGTAGGCGGCCTCCGCCATAAAAGCATCCAATTGATTGCCAGCGCCAGGCTCTGTATGTTCAAAAAGGTTTTTTAATTCTTCATAACTGGCGGGAATATCCATTTGATCGGCATCCCAATAAATTCTATAAGAAGGATCTAGGCGATGTAAAGTGTAGTAATCTGACAATAACTTACCAAACTGAGCGAAGTATCTTTCAAAAACATCTGGCATCCAATACCAACTTGGACCCATATCAAAAGTGAAACCATTTGTCTTGAATTGCCTAGCCCGTCCACCTGCTTGTTCGTGCTTTTCTAAAACATCTACCTGCCAGCCTGATTTGGCAAGAAAGGAAGCTGCGGACAAACCTGCGAAACCACTGCCAATAACAATTGCTCTTTTACTCACTTTTTAACTTATTTTAAAAATTACTGATTTGGGCTTTCAGCAGTCTTCGTGCAAAATGTATGCGACTTTTTATGGTTCCCAATGGTTCCTCAAGCATATCAGCTATTTCGTGGTACTTGTATCCCTCAAAATATAACATGAATGGCTGCTTGAAAATAGCAGGAAGATCATGAATGGCCGCATTGATAAATTTGATCCTCATGTTAGATTCTGCATCGTTTGGAACTGTTGACTGGTTGTAATCGAGCAGAAAATCGTTTGGACTATTATCGAAAATAGTATTTTGTTTTGACTTTCTGCGGTAGTTGTTGATGAAGATATTTCGCATGATAGTATATAACCATGCTTTGATATTAGTACCAACACTGTATTTATCGTGATTCGACAAAGCCCTGTACATGGTTTCTTGTAGCAGATCCTTGGCTGTCTCTTGATCTTTGGTCAAGGTAACTGCAAAAGGCTTTAGGTATTCCGAATTTTGTATCAAGAGTTTGCTGAAATCTTGTGTAGACATTATTTTTGTTTAATTATTGATAATGTAAAATTAAACAAAAATATCAATAGGAATCCAAACTTTGTTTATTTATTTATTGTCATTAGTTGAACAAAGTTTAACTTTTTGTGTTATTAATACTTATATCCCTAAACGATTAAGCTAAAAGACGATACTATCTATATGAACGCATTCACTATCAAAGATTTAGAAAATTTAAGTGGCATTAAAGCACATACCATAAGAATTTGGGAGCAGCGTTATTCTTTTTTGAAGCCCAACAGAACTGGCACCAACATTCGTTACTACAACAATGATGAGCTAAAAACAATTCTCAACGTAGCGCTTTTGAACAAATATGGGTTTAAAATATCGCATATTGATAGGATGTCTGAGCAAGAGATGTCTCATAAAATTGTAAGCATCAATGATCAATATGCGCAGCAAGAATATGTTGTAAACTCATTGATACAAGCCATGATTAACATGGATTTGGATGTATTTGATAAGCTGCTTAATGATTACATAAAAATGAAAGGGATTGAAAAAACCATACACCAATTGATTTTTCCTTTTATGGAAAGAATTGGGGTATTGTGGGTTACTGGACACCTTAATCCTGCACAAGAGCATTTGATTTCCAATATTATCAGGCAAAAATTGATTGTTGGAACAGAAATGGTTTCTAGCATGATGGTGTCAGACAAAGTTGGGTTGCTCTTTTTGCCAGAAGGTGAGTTTCATGAAATTGGGCTTCTGTACGTTCAATATCTCCTAAAAAGCAAAGGAATTAAAGTCTTCTATTTGGGTGCAAATGTTCCATTAGAAGATGTTGAATATGTTATCAACCACAAAAAACCAGACTTTGTTTATAGTCACTTAACTTCTGTGTCGAGTGCATTCAGTTTTGAAAAATTCCTCATGCAGGCAACCAAAAAAATTGAAAATGTGCCTTTAATTATATCCGGCAGGTTAGCAGCTAGTTATGAAAAAAAGATACCGCCTCAGATTATTTTTAAGAAATCAATCCAGGAGGTAAGCGAATTTATTACTTCCTTAGGCTGATATCATATTTTTAAAAGCATTGGTACCTAGCAAACTTTTTAGTGCAGGAGTAAGCTTTAAGTTTCTTAAGGCGTTCAAGTGATTTTCATGGTGAAGGTCTGTGCTCAGAATGTCTGTCATACCTTGGGAAATAAGCCATTCTGAAAACTTCATCACATCTGGACCATAATAACCTAAGAATGAAAGTAAATTGGATTGGAAGAGGCAACCGGCAGATTTAACTTTTTGAAGTTCATCTTTTTTTGTTTGGTAATAGTTGTAACGCTCGGGGTGAGCGAAAACCGGCTGATAGCCTTGCATTTGCATTTCAAAAATAATTTCATGCAATTGCATAGGGGGCTGAATGAATGATATTTCAATTAACACCCAGTTATCTTTGATTGTAAGGAGTTTCTTTTTTTCTGATAGAAGATTCTCAAAATTGCCATCTACAAGATATTCTGCACCCTGTCTGATATTTTTATCAATCCCTGCATCGTGAAGGCTTTGTTGAAGAATTTGATGGGCTGCATTTATAGTATCCGTATTATTTTGCCAAATATCCTCCATAACGTGAGGTGTTCCAACAAAATTTTGATATCCCAAATCCATCAACCCTTTGATGAGCATAATTGATGTTTCTGCATCTGGAGATCCATCATCTATTCCCGGAATGATATGAGAATGATAATCTGTTTTCAGTATATGAAAAGGAAAAGGATCTAGGTGCTTGCGTTTAAAAAATGAAAACATATTTTAATACAAATGAAGAATGAAAAATGGCCTTCGACAAGCTCAGGCACCGGATACAGTTAAATGAAAAATGAAAAATAAAGGCAATAAATTATTCACTTTTCACTTTCCCATAGGATGAATAAACCATCTCCAAACCCTCCCTCAATGGAATCTTGGATGTCCAACCAAGGTTTGACAATTTTGAAACGTTCATCAATTTTCGGGGTGTTCCATCTGGCTTGGTGTGGTCATAAACAACAGCACCTTCATAACCAACAACTTCTTTTATTTCCATGGCGAGTTCTGCAATGGTAACATCCACTCCGGTACCGATGTTTACCAATCCAGCCTCGCTGTATTGCTCCATCAAATAACAACATGCGGTGGCTAAATCATCAGCATGTAAAAATTCTCTTCTAGGAGAACCAGTACCCCACACAGTTACAGCTGGTTCATTGTTTATTTTTGCTTCATGAAATTTTCGGATCAAAGAAGGCAATACATGTGCATTTTGCAAATCGTAATTATCATTTGGCCCGTATAAATTCGTTGGCATTACCGAGATAAAATTACAGCCATATTGATCTCTATAAGCATCACACATCTTAATACCTGCAATCTTAGCAATGGCATAAGGCTCATTTGTATGTTCCAATAACCCTGTCAACAAGCAATCTTCCGTCATTGGCTGTGTGGCCATTTTTGGATAAATACAAGATGATCCTAAAAACAACAGTTTTTCAACTCCGGTTGCATAAGCAGCATGAATGACATTGGCTTCAATCATGATGTTTTGATAGATGAAATCAGCCCTGAAGCTATTATTGGCCAATATTCCACCTACTTTTGCGGCAGCGAGAAACACATAATCTGGTCTTTCAATTTCAAAAAACTCATTCACTGCACGTTGATCACGCAAATCAAGTTCAGTAGAAGTTCTGAAAATAAAATTCTCAAAACCCAAACCAACCAAATGTCTGTGAATTGCCGAACCCACCATTCCTCGGTGCCCGGCGATGTATATTTTGGATTGCTTATTCAAAGTTGAAGGGGTTGAAGGAGTTGAAGAAACCATATACAGTTGAAGGGGTTGAAGGGGTTGAAGGGGTTGAAGAAACCATATAC
>Ga0209550_10000645_pt1 | contig 33098 bp, 29 predicted proteins | sample LauGreSuBDMM15SN_2_FD_187567 | JGI IMG/M metagenome (GOLD analysis project Ga0209550, IMG submission 187567) | Freshwater lake microbial communities from Lake Michigan, USA - Su13.BD.MM15.SN (SPAdes) (version 5) | ecosystem: Environmental > Aquatic > Freshwater > Lake | place: Lake Michigan... | reverse complement strand
GCTTGGCCCTATGACTCCATATGCAGCCAGTAAATTGTCGGCAGAGGGATATGTGCAGGCTTATGCATCGGCTTATAACGTGCCAGCAACACTTCTACGCTTCTTTAATGTCTTTGGTCCACGTCAACGTCCAGATCATGAATATGCAGCCGTATTGCCAAAATGGATCTGGCTTGCAATGCAAGGCAAGCCAATAGATGTCTATGGCGATGGCACAGCCTCACGAGATTTCACATACGTTGTAACTGTCTTAGATATTGCAATGACAGCCATGAAAGAGAAAATCACCACTGAAGGTGCTATGAATCTCGCATATGGCAACAGAATCTTTCTTAATGACACTATCGACATGCTCAAGAAACACTTTCCAGATTTGCAAGTCAATTACAAGGAAAATCGCTTGGGTGATGTAAAAGAATCTCAAAATGCTCCAGGTTTATTAAAGTCTCTATTCCCAGCTATCACCCCAAAACCATTTGAAGAAGCACTTGCAGAGACTGTAAGTTGGCTGAAAGAGTTTGGCCAGAGCGTGGCCAACGGTCCTAAGACAGTGGATTAAACAAGCACCGTATGTGTGGAATTACTGGTGGTATTGGGCCAAGTGCACCGCAGCAACTATTACTTGACGCCCAGCTTAAATCTATTGAACACCGTGGACCAGATGACAACGGAACCTATTTAAACAACGGAATTAGCTTAGGTATGTGTCGCTTGGCCATTGTTGAAGTCGCAGCAGGCAAGCAGCCAGCAACAGATGCCGCAGAACAAATTCACATCGTTTGGAACGGCGAAATCTATAACTATCGCGAACTGCGGGCTGAACTTGAAGTTCGCGGGGTCCATTGCCGAGATTCAAGTGAATCTGAGGTTGTAATCAATCTCTACCTTGAGTTTGGCCTTGATTTTATCAACAAACTAAACGGAATGTTTGCAATAGCAATCCACGATTCACGAGATAACTCACTTCACCTCGTCCGCGATCGGATGGGTAAGAAGCCGCTATGGATATCCCAATTAAACGATGGAACTCTTTTCTTTGCATCAGAAGTTCGCGCATTAATGTTGGCTCGCCCAGATAGAACGCTTCGAACTGACATGATCGCAGAGGTCATGCAGTATGGCTATATAAACTCTCCAAACTCTGCATTCAACGAGATACATCAAGTACCACCAGCAAGCGCAATAAGTTGGCGCAATGGCAAAACCACTAGTTCTACATATTGGACACCAGATTTTGATTCTAAAATTGATATTTCTTATGAAGACGCCCTTAAAGTCACTAAAGAGTTAATTGAGGCAGCAGTATCACGCCGTCTAATATCTGAACGCCCCCTTGGTTCATTCTTAAGCGGTGGCTATGACTCAACGGTTGTAACTGCCTATATGGCCAAATTAATGAAAGAGAGAGTACAGACTTACTCAATTGGATTCCATAGCAAGGCTTTTAATGAAGCCCATCACGCAAAGCAGGTGGCTAACTTCTTAGGAACCAACCACCATGAAGAAATTCTCAGCCCAGATCCTGCCTTAGTGATTGAGAAAATTTCGCAGGTGCTAGATCAACCTTTTGCTGATTCTTCAATCGTTCCGACATATTTATTGGCTAAATTTGCCCGCGAAAATCTGATTGTTGCTCTTGGGGGAGACGGTGGAGATGAAGTCTTTGGTGGGTATGACCGCTATTTAGCAACCCCAGTTATCCAAAGTTTGAACCCATACTTGGGATTAGCGCGAGCTGGTTTAGCTCTTGCGGGTGGACTTCCTGGATCCTCACAAAGAAAATTTAAAAGATTAAAGTCTCAACTATTTTCCCAACCAAATTTTGCAAGTAGATACAACACAATCCTCTCGCTTACACAGCATCATGAACTTATCAACTTGCTTCACCCTAATTTCTATTCAAATAGGGCTGAATACACATTTTTAGAGGAATTTACTGGTGGGAGTGTTACATCTCTGGATCGAATGATTCGATCTGATTTCTCTTCTTACCTACCTGGAGATTTACTAGCAAAAGTAGATATTGCAACAATGGCAAATAGTTTGGAACTACGCTCCCCAATGCTTGATGTAAATGTTGTTGAATGGGGTTTATCTCTACCCTTTAAATACAAAATTAAGGGTTTAGAAACTAAGCACATACTTAAGGACGTCGCTCGTTCGCTTGTTCCAGGAAAGCTGATAGATCGTCCGAAGATGGGTTTTGGAATTCCCAGAGCTGAGTGGCTGCGGAGTGGAATGAAAGAAATGGTAATTGAAACCCTAACAGACACAACAGCTTCAGAGCGAGGTTGGTTTGTTTCAAGCGAAGTTCAAAAAACTATAGATATTCATATGGCTGGTGAAGATAAAGACAATCTCCTATGGCCCATGTTGATGCTCGAGCTTTGGGCTAGGGCTTGGTTGGATTAGATAAGAGCTGACGGTATAACGCTTCGTGGTCGTGTACTAATCGCAAAACCCCAAAGTTCGCCGTTGTGAATTCCTTGGCAGTAGCACCTAATTGAGTCCGCAAATCCGCACTTTTCACGAGTTCTTCTAGAGCGTCAGCAATTCTGTGAACATCTAAAGGGGTGACAATTCCAGTAATGCCGTCTAAAACTACTTCAGAAACTGATCCAACATCAGTGGCAACAACGGGGATGCCTGCCATACCCGCCTGAATTAAACTTAGGGGTGTTCCTTCATTATCGCTCGTTAGTACGACGATATCGGCCGCTGATAAGACACTTTCAATATTATTCTGCCAACCTAAAACTGTTACGGGTAATACTTCTCGCATGATTCTCGCACGGCAAGCATCCAATAGCTCTCCATCGCCGGCAATAAAGAAATCAATTTCTACCCCACGCATTTGTAATTCTCTTACAACATCCAAAAACCTGTCAGGCCGCTTAATTTTTGTTACTCTTCCAATAAGCGCACATTGCAATCGAGTGTTTGGGATCCCCAATAATTTTCGGGATTCAAATTTGGAGTGCAATTTGTCAATTTCTAACCCAGGTGGCATCAGACTAAACTTTTCTTTTGTCCCAATTCCTGCGTGTAATAAATCTCTTCGTACTTTATCACCCACAGCTAGTAATTGATGGGTATGTATTGCTAAAAATCTTTCAGCAAGGATAACAAGTATTCTTTTGAAGGGTCCAAAGTAACCATTGAGTAAATGACCATGGAATGTATGTACACGGACCGATGAATGCATAGAAACTATTGATGCAAAACGACCCAAGAATCCAGCTTTTGCCGTATGGGTATGAATCACATCCGGTTTAAATCTCCGAATCTCCCTAACTAAAGAGACAAATGCTTTTAAATCCCCTACAAAGTTAATCCGGCGCCCAAACCCGGTAATCCGATAAGAAGTGACGTCAGTTGCTACAGTTTCAAGATAATCAGCCTCATGAAGCGCACAAAACCCCGTATAGAGCCGTTGATCAAAACCGTTGACATCGAAACTCCGCATTAAGCCCGACACTTGTACAGCTGGCCCCCCAATGTTCATGCGAGAGATTATGCGCATGACACGTATGGGGCTTTCAGTATGGCGACTCATTTGCCAATCTTCCCCTATGACGGCTAAAAACTGGTGGGTTGGCTTAGTGTCGGAGTAGTAGGGTCGGGCAGATAGGATTCAACTCATGGGGGCCAAAAAAAGTAAAATTCTCGCAGTAATCGGCCAAGGGTATGTCGGTCTTCCTCTGGCCATGGCAGCTGTAGACGCGGGGTGGAAGGTTATCGGAGTAGATAATTTTGAAGCCAAAGTTACCCAGATTAATTCTGGCCTAAGCCCAGTTGAAGACGTATCTCACATAAAACTGCAAGCAGCTATCATAAAAGGCGTATATAGCGCTACATGTGACTTTTCTAAAGTTTCGCAAGCATCAGTAATTGCCTTGTGCGTGCCTACACCTCTAAATGATAGTCGCGAACCAGATTTAACCTTATTGTGTAATGCGGCAAATGACATAGCACCTTTTGTTTCAAGCGAAACCCTAGTTGTTAGTGAATCAACATCATACCCAGGAACATTACGCGACATCATTATTCCTATTGTAAACTCACAAAACATGACAGGGACTAAAAAAATTTATTTTGCTAGCGCTCCGGAACGCGTGAATCCAGGTGACCCGGTATGGAATCAAAAAAATACGCCACGTCTTATTGGGGCAATTAATGATGAGTCACAGGAAAAGGCCTTGGAGTTCTATAACTCTATCTGTGACGCAGCTATTTCTGTTTCTACCCCTGAAGTTGCCGAAGCCGCAAAGCTTCTAGAAAATACTTTCCGCCTAGTGAATATCGCACTTATAAACGAATTAACCCAGATTTATTCTGCTAGTGGAATTAACGTAAATGAAGTCATAGATGCGGCATCATCAAAACCCTATGGATTTATGCCCTTCAGACCAGGTGTTGGAGTCGGAGGACACTGTATTCCGGTTGACCCATTGTATTTAACGTGGTGGGCCAAACAAAATGGGGGTGCCGCCAAGTTTGTAGAGGCTGCCGATTCGATAAATCATGAAATGCCAAAATATGTTGCGCAACGTGCACTAGCTATGGTTAAACCGACTGTAATTACCCCAAAAGTATTAATTCTCGGAGTTGCATACAAGGCAGGTATTGGGGATGTTCGCGAGACACCAGCTTTAGAACTTAGAAATAAATTAAGAACACTTGGCGCAACAGTCGCGTGGCACGATCCACTGGTATCAACTTGGGAAGGTTCAGAACCTGTTGATTTAGAATGGGAATGTGACGTTGCAATTCTAGCCATAAAACAAATTGGGGTAGATATAGATTTTTTGGTGAAACGCGGTGTTCAGATTCTTGACTGCACAAATTCATTTCAATCTTCAGCAGGAATCACTTCGCTTTAAGAAATTTTCTTCATTTCATTGGATATGTCGGTGATTATTGTTGTTAAATCACGGTTCGGCTTCCAACCCACGAGCTCATTGATTAATTCAATATTTGGAACTCGGCGCTCCATATCTTCAAAACCTTGACCGTAAGCCTCAGTATAAGGCACATGTACAATTGCACTTTTTGACTCAGTTTGTCTAATAACCGCTTGTGCTAAATCATTTATTGAAATCTCAAAATTATTTCCGATATTGATAACTTTTCCTACCGTATTATGTGCAAACGCAACCGCCATTATCGCATCAATTACGTCATAGACATGTGCAAAACAACGAGTTTGGTAACCATCACCATATATAGTGATGGGCTCATTGTGCAGAGCAGCTTTAATGAAACGAGGAACAACCATTCCATAAGCCCCAAGTTGTCGTGGTCCGACCGTGTTAAAAAATCTAACTATTCGGGTTTCTAAATTCTTTTCAATAAAATAAGCATAGGCCAAAGATTCATCGATTGCTTTTGCTTCACTATAGGACCAACGCAATTTGAGCGGATTTCCCAGAATTCGATCATCACCCTCTTTAAGAGAATTTGAAGTATTCTTTCCGTAGACCTCGCTGCTACTTGTTAGAAAAACTGGAATTCCTGTTGTATGCGCTGCCTCAAGAACATTTTCAGTTCCACGAATATTGGTCAAGAGGCTTGACAGAGGATTATTGATTATATTGAAAACTCCGACAGCTGCAGCTAGGTGAAAGACATAATCTACCTCATTGCCCAATCTGATTAAATAATCCAAATCGAGAACTGAACCTTGAAAATATTCAAAGTTGCTTGAGGAAGATAGGCTGGCTAAATTCTTAGTGTGCCCGGTTGACGTATCATCTAGAACTTTCACAGTGTGGCCTTCACTAACCAACCGTTCGCACAAATGTGATCCTACAAATCCGGCTCCACCGGTGACTAAAACTCGCATAGCTCTATCCTAATCCACCTTGTCTTGAGATATTTCAATCTTTGGGTACTGTTGCCACTCACTATATTAGCGCATTGCCGTGGCGCCTTATCCCACAAGGGGCAGTTTCTTTTCAAGAATATTTTAGTATAAAATCTGACACTGATAATATTTTATGATTTACGATAAAAGTAAGAACGAGAATTCTCAAGCAATCATATAATCAGCCTAAATTCATGTAACTGAATTGAAAATTGTCAGATTGTAGTGTGAAAACATCTGATTTAAACTAGCTGATTCGAGAATTGGCTTCCTCTTTGCCTACTTTACTTAAAACTGCAATTAATGATAATCCTGGCACTGATCCCATTATCCGACTCCTGGACTCAAAACTAAGTAAAGATAAAAGCATAGATCTAAAAAGTTTTGGTGGTAATGCAAATTCGGAGCTTCCCTTCCTTTTTAGGAAGCGTGATAAAGGTCGAACAATAAGAAAAATAAAAATTAGAGAGGAATTCCAATACCGTATTGTTTCTAAATGTAATCCTGAATTTTCCACCAAGTGGATTAAGGATTTACGTGAGTACCGCCTGAAGTGATGATTAAAAACATCATGTGGGCTCCATAGGAATTGGTGCGCCGGAACTGTTATAAGTATTTTGCCTTTGTCCTCAAGTATATCTTGGAAAATCTTTAAATAAAGTAGATCATCCTCTAGATGCTCAAGCACATCTAGACACAAGATTAAATCATATTTTTGATCAAATGACGGTAAGTCATTTGTTAACAGTTCGCAGTGGATTCCTTTTGCCTGGACACTCTCAATACAGTCATTAGAGGTGTCCATTCCTCGCACATTTAGAAAACCCATGCGTACACATTCGCTAAGAACCTCGCCTGACCCACAACCAAAATCTAATATCTTCATATTGTGGGAAGACTTGCTCTCTAACAGCACCTTTACAAAATTAAACCGAGCTAAATACCAAGGATGTTGTTTTTCAACTTCAATCATCGCCTTGATGGATTCGATGTCCATTAGCTCTCTTTCACCTGGTAAAGAGGTCTTTTGCGCAAATCAGATAGTAAAATTAAAAGAAATTCACAAATCACGAGTGTCGAAATTGCTTGAAATAAGAACAAGAGTGAAATGATGAATGCAAGTGAAGCCCACCCAGGAGTTGTATTTGAAACTATTCCCTGTACTAAAGCTGTAGTAGTCCAAAAAAATGATATAAGTGCAAAAAACATTGAAAGAACAGAAATCCACCGCAGAGGAGCGCCAGATGTTGCCAACATTGATCTCAAACCAAGCGTTGCAAGTTGAAAGAAGCCGTATTTAGATTTACCTTTATGCCTAGATTTCCTTTCATAATTAATGGTGATGGACTTAAATCCTAATAGTGGAACCAGCACTCGATACACTCGATTAGACTCTGGCAATTTATTGAGAACTTCTACAACACCTCTTGACATAAGGCGAAAGTCAGCTGCCTGAAAAGGTGCATTGCCGCCGGTTGATGCAGCGAGGAATTTGTAAAAGATTGGGGAAAATAGTCGATGTCTTAACGGATCGTTTTTTCTATTTATGCGAGACATGAAGCAAATCTGAGCTCCACTTTTTAGGCATGAATCCAGCATGGTCATAATTAAGTTGGGGTCATCCTGCCCGTCAGCATCAATGGTTACAACCCAATCACCCTTGGAAACTTGCAGCCCAGCGGTTATCGCTGCCATGTGCCCAGAATTCGTCATTAGTGACAAGAGTTTAATGCGATTATCTTCATTTGAAACTCTACTCACAAGCCGCGACGTTAAATCCGTACTGCCATCATCAACAACAATTACTTCGAGTTTTTGGATACCCTTTGTGGCACTAATAACAGTTAAAAGAAATTCTTCAATTGACTCTTCTTCATTGAATGCAGGGATGATGACCGAAAGTGATGTATCGAACATGAAGGTAGTTTAACCCCAAGATAAGATAAATTAGGGTTAGGATGCGGTACCAAAACTGAGAGTGAGCTAGTAGGCATGCCCAAAATACTTGTAACCGGTGTTGCGGGCTATATTGGAAGTGCAGTCGCAAATCTACTGCTTCAGGACGGACACCAAGTGATTGGTCTTGACAACTTATCAACTGGCTTTGAGAGTTTTGTTCCAAAAGGCGTTGATTTTTATGAGGGAGACATCACAGATTTTGAAGTCATGAATAAACTTGGCAAAGAAGTCGATGGAGTAATTCATTTAGCTGGACTTAAGTATGCGGGTCAAAGTCATTTAGACCCTGATTCCTTTTATCGAGTCAACACACTTGGGGCTCTCAATGCGGGAGTTGCAGCAAGAAACTCTCAACTAGGAATAATTGTTTTCTCCTCTAGCTGTTCAGTTTATGGGAATTTACTCTCTTCTGTTGCCACAGAAGAGAGTGAAACTAACCCAGTCTCACCTTATGGAAAAAGTAAATTGATGGCAGAAACAATTCTAAAAGATTTTGCAGACACATATGGCTTGAAGCTAGTTTCATTACGCTACTTCAATGTGGTTGGTGCTTCCATAAATGGATCTTACGATCGTAGTGAGTTTAATCTATTTCCAAATTTATGTCGATCAGTTATAAATAGAAGTCCAATTAAAATTTTTGGATCTAAATTAGCTACCCGAGACGGAACTTGTATCCGTGATTATGTGAATATAAATGATGTTGCCAGTGCTCATGCCAATGTGTTTCAAAAGTTAGTTGAAGGAGCAAAACTAAGGGACAAATATAATCTAGGCCATGGCGAAGGGTACTCGGTAATGGAAATCATCAATCTATTCAGTGAAATTACTCAAAAAGAACTAGACATCGAATTTCTGGAAGCAAGAGATGGTGACCCTCTTACAATAATTTCAGTGTACGAGGCCGCTCTGAAAGACTTGGGCTGGTCCCCTAAAATCAATATTGCAGAAAGCATTAAAACCCAGATGAGTCATTTTCGTATCTGAGTAGAATTAAAGTAATTTTCATTTGCGATATGAAGAATAGATGATTATTTGATTAGATGCCAACAAGTAGAGGCTTTGCTAATCCACTCAAACCCGTAATGACATTTATTGATTCATATGTACCGAAGTATAGAGAACTAAGGCAAAACACTTACAAATTTTCAACCAGATTGCAGCGAGATATTAAGCTCCAATTACCTGCACTCTAATTTACAATTCCTGCACCGAAAATTATCAATGATTATGCAGGTAACTGCTATCAGATTTCTCCAACTTGGTAATTAAAGTCATAGACAAAACAAAGCTCAATAGGGTGGTCATAGGAACAACACAACGAAGTCCATCTGAAGTCACAAACCAAAAGAAGAAAGGAGCTCCAATAATTGCAAAAAAGAATGTAGCCTTTTCAAATTTTGTCCCAGGTAATAATTTGAGACCGAGATAAATCAAAATCCAAACTATGCCATACATTTTGACTATAGTTTCAATTGAATCAATTGGATTATTAATGTGTCCTGGGAGTGTAATTGGGAAAAATCCAAAAATAATTTCAACAGCTCGAGCGTCTCTGTAACCGAACAAATAATACCAAACGTGAACACCAAAGTTCACGGTAATTGTAAACAATAGTGACTGGATTGCCACCCTCCTCAAATATAGAAAATTCATGTTAAAACTCAGCAAGAATAAGGCGGAAAAGGAAGCCAGCGCTTGTTCTGGATGAGTGAATACGAATAGAAAAGACCCAATAAAAAAGGAATTCAAGTGATTTTGCGCTATCAACCCATAAATTATGAAAGCAATTCCTAAGTAAATAAAAATATCGTACATGTCGAACGGAAGTGCTAAGAATTGGTGCATTGGAGATAAAACAAACACTATTGTTAGAAATCGCCTACTTTTTTGAGTTTGAAGTTTAGATATTCCAAGCAAAAAAATGAGGTACGTAATAATCGTTAAAAATATAAGTAGGAATATAAATAATTTTGGGCTATCTTGGCCATAGTAATCGTCCTGCCTAATATCAAAAACTCTATAGAGAGTGGCTGGAATTAGATTTGAGCTTGTGAAATTCACAGGTTTAGGTAAAGACTCACCAGCTACGATACTTGTGGAGTAATTCACTACTAATTGATTGTGAATATAAGGGCGGACATTTGTAATGCCAAGTATTAGAGCCATTAGGGGATAAAAAATCCAACTTGATGATGAGGTAATTAGTGAAAAAATTGGCTTTAACAAATCGATTGAAAGAATTTTAGTAGGTACTTTTCTATAATTCGAAACCATACCTCATTTTAGCGCCATCTTTAGTTCAAAATCAGATATCGACACCAAAAATACTATTTCATAAACTCACAGTGTTTATCGATGTTGTGAGCCAATTGCTCACTCATATGGGTGATGGAGTATAGAGTCTCCCGGGCGACTAAAAGTTACACTCCTCGAAAATTCGCTATTTTCTGTGGGGTGAAAGTGGAGTTCTGGCCTAGACTAGTCAATTATACAAATTTTACCATACTTCTCCAAGAGCACCGCACATGGTTATCGAACTTTACAGTCCCGTGGTTAAAACTGAGAATTCAATGACAGTACTAATATCATTTGCTGCAATTTACTACCGACCCACCAGTAGCAAGAAAGTAGCAGCTGGATTCACAATTTCTGACTCAGAGTTACTATTTAATAAGATCATATCTATGTCTCTAATATCTGGGCAAGCGCATACAGGTACTATTAGATTGCCAGGGGCGATTGATTTGGGAGTTGGCAGACTATGAAGTGTAATAATGAAGACTAGTTATGATGTCATCATTGCCGGAGGAGGCATTATTGGCCTAGCCATTGCTAGGTCACTTCTTTTGGAAAAGCCTAAATTGAGGGTTTTGGTTATAGAAAAGGAACCTGAGCTTGGAGCGCATGCGAGTGGACGAAACTCCGGCGTGTTGCACGCGGGATTTTATTACAGCCCCGATTCCCTAAAAGCAAAGTTTTGCCGTGAAGGAAACTTAGAAATTCGCAAACTTGCAGGCAGGCATGGAATCCCAGTTAGAGATGTTGGGAAAGTAGTTGTTGCAAAAAATTCGGAGGAATTGGCAAGTCTAGAAGTTCTTTTTAGGAGAGGTCAGGAAAATGGTGTAGAACTTGAACTTAGGGAAGCTCGAAACCTAGTCAATATTGAACCACTTGCACAAACCCATGGAGCTTTTCTTTGGTCTCCAAATACCGGAGTTAGTGATCCTATAAAAATCATAAATGCTCTAGCAACCGAAGTAAGAGAACTCAAAGGAGAAATACGGCTGGGGGCCGCGGTCCAAGTACTGTCAGAGCAAGTACTTAGGTTAAACGGTGAAATTTTAAATACTTCACATTTTGTTAATGCAGCGGGTTCACAATCAGATCGAATGGCACATAACTTTAATTTAGGGTTAGAGTATTCGATGATTCCATTTATGGGAGTTTACTTAGCAGCCCAAGCTTCCCAACTTCCCCTAAGGTGCCTAGTATACCCAGTACCGCACCCATTAAATCCTTTTTTAGGCGTACATTTGACTCTAACTTCAGACCATAAAGTTAAAATTGGACCCACAGCAATTCCAATTCTTGGACGAGAACAGTATGCACTTATGAAAGGCTGGTCACTTTCCGACATTAAAAGTTCACTCACAGGGCTCTCAACAATGCTGCGCTATGGTGCTCATGATTTACCGGCTCTAATTCGATCGGAATGGCCAAAAATTCTTAGGTCTACACTCATTCATGAAGCCGCAAGTTTAGTTCCATCGGTAACAACTGTTAAGGGATGGAATCGGAGGCCACCAGGAATTCGTTCTCAACTAATCCATCGGCAAACAGGTATCCTGCACCAAGACTTCATAATTGAGCAATCTGAACACTCAACGCACGTTCTTAATGCAGTGTCCCCAGGCTGGACTTCGGCTATTCCATTTGGTGAATATATATCTAAGTTGGTTCTTTCGAAATTATAGATTAGTGTAAGAATTTGATGAGTTTTTCCTCTTTTAATAGAGTAAATTAGAGGACGATTCCAAGTTAGTATGCGTAGCCAATTTGAAATGGAGCAGCAGTTGAAGCGCGATAAATTGAAACGTGAGCTTATTGCATTACGCCGTGAATTAAATGCGATAATTAAAGAAAAATGGAATAGATCAGTTCCATTTGGTGAGATGCTGAACGATCGTCTTGAAAAAGCACAACTCTTAGGGTACGGAGCAGGAACTTCAGTTTATGATAACGTCCTAATCCTAGGGGAAGTAAGCGTGGGTGAGAATACATGGATAGGTCCATCAACAATTCTTGATGGCACAGGGGGCCTGAAAATCGGCTCCAACTGTTCAATTTCAGCAGGGGTGCATCTATATACTCACGATACGGTTAATTGGGCTATTTCCGGTGGCACAGAGGAGTATGCATACGCGCCAACAGAAATAGGAGACAATTGTTATATTGGGCCTAATACGGTTGTTGCAAAAGGGGTACACATAGGTAGAGGTGCTGTCATTGGCGCAATGAGCCTTGTATTGAAGGATATCCCAGAAAATATGCTTGCATTTGGCACACCTTGTAAAATTATAAGAAAAATTGAGAACCAAGTATAAAATTAGACTGCTTAAAAATTAATGAGTACAAACAGAAAATCTTAATGTGAGGTTGCAGATGAAAGTTGGTCCAAAAGTAAGCATTGGAATGCCCGTCTACAATGGTGAAAAAACTTTAGCTAAGGCAATTGAGTCAATTCTGAACCAAGACTATACAAACATTGAGATAATAATATCCGATAATTGCTCCACAGACTCAACTTTCGCGATTTGCCAAAAATATAGAAAAGAAGATGCCCGGATTCAATATACAAGATTTGACGAAAATCGGGGAACCATTGCAAATTTTAACAACGTCTTCAACTTATCAAGTGGAGATTTTTTTATGTGGGCGTCGCACGATGACTTTCATGAGCCATCATTTATTTCGGAATGCATTAGAAGCTTTGCAAACAACCCAGAAGCTGCTCTTTGTGCCCCGAAAATGAAAGGAATTATTTCACCCAAGGCTACTCACCACTGGATAGGAGACCTAAGTACGTTTAAGGACAAAAGCTCGGTGGTAGGACGGTACTTTGAAACCCTGCAACATTTTCCAGCAGTCGCAATTTACGGACTTTATAGGAGTTCGATGATAAGGAAGACGTCACTATTGCCAAATGGAGTTGGGGCTGACCTTTTATTCATTCAAAATCTTTCTCTTTATGGGTCGTTTATTCAGTCAGAGCAAGTTCTATTCACATATTACGGTCGAGAAAAATGGAACACGGTCGACCAAGATTATGCAGTCTTTTATGGCGAGAAAAAAAAACCATGGTTTTATTCACCGTTCCTAATAGTATTCTTTAATCAAATCAAAATTGTAGTCAATTGCCATCTTGCAATGAGAACCAAATTTGGGTTGATAGGAGTACTAGTATATTTCCAAGCAGGTCAATTTATTTTAAAGGTTACTTTAAAGACTATAAAATACATCATTCCTCAAAAAATAGGAATGCGTTTAGCCACGAAAATTTATTGGAGATTTATTCACTCACCTAACGTCAAGGTTGATATGAATGATGAATATGTGGACAGGATTATTAGACCAATCGTTGGACTAAGAATCTAGTTAAGCAAGAATATCAATTAAGTTAAGATAGACTCAAAGGGTACGTCCATTAAATCAACTCCATTAGATCGGAGATCCGAATGGCAAATATGTTAGTGGTAGATTCAGCGTACTGCTATGAGGATTTGAGGTCGCGGCAGTTAGAAAATTTCGTGCTAGCTCGTGACCCTGGCAAGTACTTCACCAACATTTTAACAATCCACCCCTTTGCTGGTGTGCAATTCTCAAGCAAACTTGATAAAAAAGCACTATACGGACAACCTGGGACCTATAGATTAGATGTGCGTAATATTTTTGTCGAAGGTAAGAGAGGACGCTTTGTCTGGCTAAAAAGATTCGAAAAATTCAATTATGCTTTGTCGCTAATCTCCGTCTTAAGAATAGTTTTCGATTTACATAAAAAATACAAATTTGATGTTGTGCGAGCCGAAGATGCGCTTGTCAATGGATTCATTGCTTGGATCATTTCCTCACTAACACGTACCCCTTTGATTATTGGTATTTGGGCAAATTTTGATGCGATTAGAAGAGATACCCAAGGTCCAATAATGCCTAGGTTGTTTAAATCTGTCCGTCTAGAGAAGAGATGGGAAAAGTTCATATTATCCCGTGCACAAGTCGTTCTAGTGGGGAATTTAGACAATAGAGAGTTTGTATTGGGTAAGGGAGTGAGCTCTTCAAAAATAGAGGTTTTACCAGTAGTTTTTAACTTAAATGAATACCACCTTATTGAACCCTCTCAACGTTTATCGATTGAAAGCGATCTTATTTTATTGGGCATTAAAAATGAACATTTGATTATTTGCATATCAAGACTTGAGCCAGTGAAATTGGTGGATCATGTTCTGCGTGCTATTCCCTATATACAATCACATGAGCGGAATTTTAGAGTTCTAATTCTGGGTGAAGGCTCTCAACTAGACGAACTTATCGAGCTTTGCCGAGAGCTATCTATTTCAGAGAAAGTAGTTTTCTGTGGCAATCGAAGTCAAGATTGGATTTCCCGACTATTAGTGCATGGGGGTATTGTGGTGTCTCCCTTAACTGGGCGCGCTCTTGCGGAATCTGCAATGGCTGGAGCAGCGATAGTTGCGTATGACATGGAATGGCAAGGCGAACTAATCCAGACCAATGTAACTGGAGAGCTCGTCCCACATCATAATTTTGTCGCGATGGCTGATTCAATCTCACGTTATCTTAATGATTTACCCTATATGAAGAGAATGGGAGCTGCGGTACGTGAAGAAATTCTTAAGAAAATGGCAGCTATTGATATCGCTGCTAAAACTAATTCAATTTATTCCAAATTTGAAGGTTGACTTTAAGACGAGAGGTAGTTATCAGAGTTTTTGTTGGTTACATTAAAAATCTTTTTTAAAAGTATGAAAGTAGAATTAAATTTATGATACAAGTGGCTAGTATGAAGCAAATAATTGGTTCAGATTAAGAAGTGACCAGACTAATAATCGCCGGTTTTGCTGCCCACTCAAGTGTTGATTTAATAGAGTTTGAGTTGTGGCAAAATCTAAGTAATCAAAAATTGGAGAATTAACCTCTGAAAGTGTTTTTCTAACATATTCTAAACTCTCCCCTTTAAACCAACTAGCATCTGGACCAGAGAACCCTTGCTTTTTTCGATTTAGGGAATCTTTAGGAAGATAATGGGCCATTACATCTCTTAAAATCTTTTTACCGTCACCATAGGTTTCAATGTGGTTTTTGGTATTTTTCACTGCAAGGTCTCTCTCAAAATGAGAAAAAATTTTAGGTGGATCAATTTTCAATTCAATAGGGCATTGCATAGCATAATCCACGAGCGCGTTGTCCAAAAAGGGGAGCCGTGTTTCTAATCCATGGGCCATACTTAGCTTATCTTCGACTATAAGGAGACCATGAAGAAATGTTTTTGCTTCAAATCGGAGAGATGCATTAATGAAATCATTTTTCGTCCGTGGCTCATACTTACTTGGTGCAAGCAAGTCTCTAAATATTTCGCGAGCATTCAAGTCTTTAATGTGTCTTCGTATAGGAAATGTCAGAGACTTCATTTCGTCATCAGTTAGAAGTCTCTGCCAGTAATTGAAGTATTGATGACTGTATTCATTAAAATTAGCAAAATTTCTATTTCCAGAATAACGCCATGGATATCCTCCAAATAGTTCATCACCTCCCGCACCGCTCAAGACTACCTTTACGTGCTCACTTGCTAATTTTGCGGCATAGTAATTTGGATAACTCTGACCTACTCTAGGCTCTTCCAAATGCCATGCAATTTTACTTAACGAATTTTCCATGTGAGTAGAATTTAATAAAACTTCGAAATGCACAGTTTTGAAGAAACTCGAAAGGGTTGTGGCTGCATCTCGTTCATCAAATTCCAACTCAATTCCTGAAGCAGATGCAAGATCGAATCCACAAGTGAAGGTCTTCAAATTTGGAATTGAACGTGAAGCGATTGCTGTAATTGAACCGGAGTCCATACCTCCACTTAAATATGACCCTATTTCAACATCAGAGATGAGTTGATTATTCACCGCTTGCACGAGCAACCTATCCAATTCTTCGCGGTACTCCTCATGACTTGAGGTAGTTTCTGGCTCTTGGAAATTAAAATCCCAGTACTGGGTGAAATCCAATTCGGTCTTTCCCGCTCCTACATCTAAAATAGCGAAATGTGCGGGTGGAAAAAGCTGAATATCTTGATTCATAGTCCTGTTAGTTAGAATATTTTGAAAGCTTAGGTACTCGAAAATCCCACCGAAATCTAACTTTTTTTGAAAATCTCTTAGGGTTATAAGTGCTCTTTGTTCGGAAGCAAAAGCCAGATTGGTACCCTGTTTAGAAATATAAAGTGGTTTGATCCCATACCGGTCTCTAGCAAGGTATAACTGTTGCTCCCACCGGTCCCAAATGGCAATTGCGAACATGCCATTAAACCGAGGTATCGCGTTAGTACCCCACTGACGGAATGCGGTCAATAGAACTTCGCTATCACCTCGTGAAGTAAAGAGATGGCCAAGCAAAGAAAGTTCATCTTTTAGTTGACTAAAATTATAAATTTCACCGTTATACACCATTACAAATCGGTTATCGCGAGAAAACATAGGTTGCTTGGCCGCATCCGTCAAATCCAAGATGGAGAGTCGACGATGCCCAAGGCCGACATTCTTCTCTATCCATTGACCTTGGCCATCAGGTCCCCGGTGGGCAATCGAATCAGTCATCTTTAGTAGCTCAGACCGTGCAACTGCAGATCCGTCCAAACAAATTAATCCTGCAATTCCACACATATTGTTAGTTCGCTATTTTGTGGAGAGCATTTACGACATAAGCATAATCTGCTTCCTGCATTCTATTATGTAATGGCAACGCCATAGTTGTATCACTACATAGCTTAGAATTTGGAAATTCTGCCTGGTTGTAATTAAATCTATTTATATAGTATTTCAACATATGTATTGCGTGAGTACCAGGACGTGTGGAAATACCTTGCTCTTGAAGCTTCTGCATTATTAAATTTCTAGGAATCGGTGCCTTTGCTTCATCTATACGGGTCACAAAAGATTGCCAAGCGTGACCTCCGTTTTGAGGAATTAAAGGCATAGAGAGCCAAGTAATCTTCGAAAGTTCATTTACATAAAATTTCGCCCATTTATCTCTCTCTTGAATAAAATTATCAAGTTTATTCAGTTGAACTATGCCAATTGATGCTTGAAGATCTGTCATACGATAATTGAAACCTAGTAAATTGAAATCGGGCAATAGATATGGTTGAGCACCAAGGTGACGCTCCTCCTCCGATATTGCAGCCCCATGATTACGCATTTGCTCAGCAACAGAGGCTAATTCAGCATTATTGGTTGTTATCATTCCTCCTTCACCAGTTGTGATGGACTTTCTTGGATGAAAAGAAAAAGCCGCAGCATCTCCCAGATTTCCAGCATAAGTACCATTCAACTTGGCACCAGCAGCACAGGCTGCATCTTCAAATATTAAGACATGACTTGGAACCTGAGACCTTAATTTTGGAATATCTGCGCATAAGCCAAATAAATGAACTGCGATAATTGCTCGAGTTTTAGGGGTGATTTTTTCGACCGCATCATCTATATCGATATTATATGTATTAGGATCAACATCACACAAAACTGGGATAGCTCCACAATACAGAACTGCATTTGCAGTTGAGACCCAAGTGAAAGAGGGCACGATGACTTCATCCCCGGCCCCAATCCCCGCGGCAGCTAGCATAAGATGGAGTGCCGTAGTACAACTAGTTGTTGCGAGAGCAAATTGCACATCGTGCTTTGATGCAAAATTGCCTTCAAACTCCCGTACGCGCGGCCCTTGGGTTAACCATCCAGAATCGATTGAACCCTTCATTGCATTCCACTCATCTAAACCCACACTAGGTGCAGAGATTTGGATTTTCCTAAATGGCATCATACTAAGTCCGAGCGCTCTTCTGGCGCCAGTTAATCAAATTTTGCAAACCGTCTCCCAGGTCAGTTTGAAAGTCGAACCCTAGATCGAGTGAAGCTTTTTGCGTAGAGCCAATTCTATTTTGAACTAATCTCCTGGCATCTTCTAAGGGGTAAGGCTTGTAAACAACCTGTAGTTTTGATTTTTGAAGTTCTAGAATTAAATTGCACAATTCGGCGATTGAAGTCTGAATTCCTGTGGCAACATTATAGAATTCATCAACTTTATCTGCCTTCATGGCTAAAATATTGCAACGGGCGGTATCTTGTACTGTAATAAAATCATAAGCTTGACTCCCGTCACCGTTTATCTCCGGGGTTTGATTGTCATCAATTTTATTGAGCATGATGGGAATAACGCCTGTATAGGCGGCTGTTTGATCTTGGTTTGGTCCATATACATTCATATAGCGAAGCCCAACATATGCCAGATTATAGCGATCAAAAAATGCACGGACCATCGCTTCGCCAGCAATTTTAGTCGCACCATAAAAATTACGATTATTGAAAGGGTGCTCTTCTGTCATTGGAACTTGGACAGCATCCCCGTACACAGAGGCAGAAGATGAATATACAAGTCTAGATACTCCATTGTTTACACATGCTTCAAGAACATTAAAGGTACCCTGAATATTGACATCAAAAGCAGTGCGGGGAAAATCTTTGCAATGTAGTAACCACATGGCGGCTAAGTGAAAAACTCCATCAATTCCAACCATGCTTCGATTTAAAATATCTGTATCCCTAATGTCCCCACCGAAAGGATTGATTGTGAGCCGCGAATCTAAAATACAGTCTTCCAAATTTGAAAACGAGCCTCGTGCAAAATTATCATAAACAATTACCTCTTTAGCATTCTCTGCTAGCAACTGCTGGACAACATGGCTCCCTATAAATCCGGCACCACCCGTAACAAGAAATCGATTACCCTCAATCTTCATCTTTCCCCTTTGTGTTTCCCACCAGTGTCAAGAATAACGCCAACTTAATTATAGGGCTCATTTACAAACCTTGAAGTCCTGCCTGGACATCAAATCTTGGAACAGCGTGCCTCACATCGTCAACGCTTCCAATAGCCAGTATTCGGCCATTTTCTAGGTACATCACTCGGTCCACAAATTTAAGGGTGGAGAGTCTGTGAGCAATTATCAAGACAGAGCATTCCCCTTGCATTACTTTCAAGGCTCGCAAAAATGCATCCTCTGTTTCTGCGTCTAAAGAGCTTGTAGGTTCATCAAGAACTAGTAACTTTGGGCGAGCATATAAAGCACGAGCTAAACCTATCCTTTGTTTTTGTCCCCCGCTCAGTTTCAATCCAATTTCTCCTAATGACTGAGCCAAGCCACCAGGTAAATTCCGTATGAATTCAACCAGCTGTGATTTCTCTATTGCTTGAATTAATTCGTTCTGATTTAAATCTTTAGGGTTCACCCCAATTGCAATGTTTTCACTAATGGTTCCAGGAATTATCAGAGTTTCTTGAGGTAAGTATGAGATGCTCCCCGGATGGCTCTTAACGAATTGTATAGCAGGAACTCCGTCGATTAAAGCTGAACCCGAAGTGGGTGTGTGCAGTCCCAAAAAGAGATCACACAAAGTCGATTTTCCAGAACCAGAAGAACCAACTAATGCCACCGTTTCTCCCGCACTAATTGTAAAAGATATGTTCTCTAGTACAGGCACACTGCTGTCAATAAATGTGTAGCTAACTTGATCAAAATTAACAGTGGGAATGTAGTTTAAACTACTATTGACACGTGATTTTGTATCAAATTTATCAAACTGCAATGGATTAGGCCGAAATGTGGATAATTCGTGATAATACTGAAAACTTTTCAGTGACTGCCCCGCATAAGCACGGGTTGACATTAATGACTGCTGAAGTCGTAAGGCCGAAGGTGCTATTCTCGAGGTTGCCGCCAAAAATACAGCAAGATCAGTTACCGCACTCACATATCCTCCAGTTAACGCAGAAGCGAAAGCCAAAAAAAGAGCGCCAAGCACAACAGCTACCTCAACTGCAAATTTGGGCACAAGTTGAAGCCAATTCAATTGCGCAAATAGCATGCCTGATTCATAGCGGGAGTACTTGAATTCGTCTTCAAAAGCTTTTTCTCGTGATTTGGTGAATATTTCACGGAATAGATTGAGCGAATTTTGAATTTGCTGATTTCCTTCTACAACTTTCTCTGTAGTTTTCTCAGATAAACTCGAGATTTGACGTCCAACTTGTAAGTATACAAGCAAGCCAAAGGCGAAAAAGAAAATTACTGCAATAATGGCCATTAAAAAGTTCACCGAAACCAGAATAGCAAACATCAGAATTAAAAAACAGAGCTCTGAAACTAAAATAATGAACTGCCCAAGCACGCCAATGATTGAATACTGAACTCCCTGAGTAAGAGCAAATGACAGTTCATTTACATTTTGATTACGTATCCACCAAAAAGGGCTAGACAGAAGTTTAGCAATGAAAGTGGCCGATACCTCACTACCCTTCTGGGCCAGAAATCGGTAGGTTTTTAATGAAATAAACAGGGAAAGTCCAGTCCGAATAAGTAACAAGATAGCAACCGATGCCCCGCACAGCGGTAAAAGCTGTTGCTGGGTTATTGTTTGTAATCCGACATAATTTAATAGGAAATCAAGCGAAGTAGAACTTTTGGAAGAAGTAGTTATAGACAAACCAAGAGATACCACAATGCCCATTAGCAATATGCCAAGAGAATCTAGTATTGAGACGAGAAGTTGAGCGCCAATAAACACGAAGACTTTAACTTGGTCGCGCCTATTGAACAGGTGTAGAGATCTTGATACCGATAGTCTGACGCTAAGCTCTTGATTCTTGGGCAAAATACTCACCGTTTCAGTTTACTTGGAGGTAGTAAGAAAAGCTGTATTGTCACTCATGAAATTTTATTGCTATTATTAAATCTAATTATAACGCTGCATTTAATAACAGTTTCTAGAGTGGATGACCAAGAGTATGGTACCGAACGCCATGCCAGTTGGCTTCATTTGTAACTCCGCGCCCGTCTATCAAAGTTCTAACTCCCGGCATTTGATAGTTCGAAAGTTCACGATATTCCAAATGATCTGTTTGCACTAACGCAGCATCCACGTTTTGCCCAAAGTGATAAGGGTTAAAACCGAGCTCGAGTAACTCAGAATCCGTATAGAGTGGATCATGTACAAATACCAGTGCTCCTAATTTTTTAAGAGAAGCAACTGTTGGAAATATGCCTGAAAAGGCACTTTCTTTTACCCCACCCCTGTAGGCGACTCCAAATACAACTACCCGTTGCCCCTTTAGAGCGCCATGCAACTTAGCCAAAGTGTTTACAACATATGTAGGCATAGCATTATTTACATCCCGAGCTGCACGCACCAGCGTGGCAGAGGGGTCATTCCAAAGATAAAACTGGGGATAAATTGGAATACAGTGGCCACCGACAGCGATACCTGGACGGTGAATGTGTGAGTAGGGTTGTGAATTAGATGCATCGATGACTTCTTGAACATTAATTCCATGGGATTCAGAGTAAATTGCAAACTGGTTGGCAAGGGCAATATTTACATCTCGGTATGTTGTTTCAGCAAGTTTTGCTAGCTCGGCCGCTTCGCAACTCTCCAATTCCCAGACACCATTTTGAGTTGCAAGATCTGGCCGCAAATCAAAATCCAATACATCCTGGTAAAACTTTACGCCACGCGCAGTGCTTACTTCATTAACCCCACCGACTAATTTTGGGTATTTGCGGAGATCAGCAAAAACACGACCAGTAGAAACTCGCTCCGGTGAGAAAACTAGATGAAAATCTATTCCCACCTTTAATCCCGAAATTTTTTCAAGTGATGGAGCAAACCGAGATCGTGTAGTGCCAACGGGTAGAGTTGTTTCATATGAAACCAAGGTCCCGGGTTTAAGTCCGCGACCAATGGCATTCGTGGCTTCATCCATCCACGCAAAATCAGGTGCACCATTTTGATCTACAAACAATGGGACTACAACAACTACAAAATCACTCTCCGCAACCGCAAAAGTAGTATCTGTTGTTGCTTTTAGATTGCCGCTGTCAACCACATCTCTCAAGTATTCACTCAGGTATGACTCACCAGGGAACGGCGGAATTCCATCATTTACTTGCTGTACAGTCTTTTGGTTTGTATCTGCTCCAATTACATCATGGCCTTTACGTGCAAATTGAACAGCAAGAGGCAGACCAATTTTTCCAAGTGCGACGACTGTGATTCTCAATTGATTTTCCCTAGTACACTAAGTGGACAATTTGATTTGTTATTGAGCTCTCAATAATTGCTTCAGCAACCAGAATTGCAGCTATCCCTTCCTCCATTGTTACGATGTCAGAAGGCTTACCTAGTATTGCATCGCGAAAATTCTCATGCTCCAAACGCAAAGGTTCATGTTTAGGTATTGCATATCGAATGACATCACCTTCACTGACGCCACGAAATTGCGCAATTTCATCCCAGGAAGAAGTTACAGTTCCATTTGCATAAAAAGTTAAATCACCAGTCAAAGTATCCGCGATAAAAGCACCTTTTTCGCCCGTCAAAATTGTGACGCGCTCCTTAAGTGGGCTTAGCCAATTCACCAAGTGATTTGTGACAGTTCCATCAACTAGCGATCCAACAACTGCAACCAAATCCTCATGATTGCGATTTGTACGGGGAGCAGTTCTAGCTGAAACTGAAGCATATTTCTGTCTTGTAATCCATGCGGTTAGGTCAATGTCATGTGTTGCCAAATCCTTAATAACTCCAATATCCACAACCCTTGCAGGATACGGACCCTGTCTGCGGGTAACAACTTGGTAAAGAGATCCTAATTGATGCAGCCTCTGCCTCGCTTCTTGAAGAGCTGGGTTATAACGCTCAATATGGCCAACTGCGCCAACCAGACCAGCATCAACAAATGCTTTCATTAGCTCTTTTGCGGTTGCAGTATTTTGCGATAAAGGTTTTTCTACTAGTGCATGAATTCCAGAGTTGGCTAATTCCTTGCAAACTTCCAAATGATGAATTGTTGGAACAGCCACAACCGCATAATCAATGCCCAACTCAATAAGTTCGGCAACACTTCCGCACAAAGCGCGACCCTGTGAGAGGGTATGGGGATCTCCGGCAGTGTCGCAGACACCAACGTAATCAACTTCAGGCAGAGATGCGAGAACTCGTGAATGATTTCGCCCCATCATTCCAAGACCAACCAAGCCCACCCTCAAGTTTTTAGCCATCAAGAACCTGCTTCTGCGATTGAGTTAATCTCAGTTACTATTTTTTCAAGATTCTCTTCGGACAATGAAGGGTGAACAGGAATAGAAATAACTTCCTTGCAACTACGATTTGTCTCAGGTAAGTCAAACATACCCTTGAATGAGGGTAATTGGTGTACTGGATTTGGGTAGTAAACTCCATTACCAATGCCTCGCCGAGTCATCTCTGCTGAAAACACATCTCGATCATGTCCCACTACCCTAATTGTGTATTGGTGATAAACATGGAAGGCATCAGGCAAAACATAAGGAACAATCACACCACTTAAGTTTGTATCAAAGAATTCCGCGTTCCTGCGCCGTTGTGCAGTCCACCCAGCCAACTTTGTAAGTTGGACTCTCCCAATTGCCGCATGAATATCTGTCATACGATTATTAAGCCCAATAATTTCATTAACATAGCGGACCTCCATGCCTTGATTGCGCAATAACCGGCACTGCCTGGCAATTTCACTCGATGAGGCACTAATCATTCCACCCTCTCCCGATGTCATATTCTTGGTGGGATAAAATGAGAAGACTCCTGTTTCTCCAAAAGTACCAACCGGTCTCTGGTCAAAATGTGCTAAATGTGCTTGTGCTGCATCCTCTAATACGAGTAATTGATGACGCGAAGCTATTGCCATTATTTCATTCATGGCGGCAGGTTGCCCGTATAGGTGAACAACCTGAATTGCACGTGTACGTGGCGTAATCGCTGCCTCTATTGCTGAAGGGGCAATATTGAAAGTGCGCGGATCAATGTCTACAAATATGGGAGTGGCACCAGTTAAGGCAACAGTATTTGCTGTTGCAGCAAAAGTAAAGGAAGGAACAATCACTTCGTCACCTTGCCCGACACCTACAGCAATCAATGCCAAATGAAGACCAGATGTTCCTGAGTTGACAGCAATGCACTGCCTCATGGCAACTAAAGCAGAAAACTCCTTTTCAAATGCTTCAACTTCAGGCCCTTGCGCCAACATTCCAGATTGTAAAACCCTATCAACGGCCGCGCGTTCTTCCTCACCAATTATTGGTTTAGCTGCCGGAATCATAGGGATGGGCTATCCATTTCAATTAGAGTTTTCTCATTGTGTTCGAAATACAACCCCCCAGTTTTTGGGCAACTAAAGTGGCCAAAACCATTATCGATTAGCGGAATACCCGCTTTCCCCACCCAACAGATTTTTCTTGCAGGTGCACCGGCAACAAGTGCAAAAGATGGGACATCCTTAGTAACAATTGAGCCTGCAGCCACAAAAGCCCAAGCACCGATTTCAATTGGTGCGACACATACACTCCCAGCACCAATTGATGCCCCTTCACGAATAGTCACTTTAGCTAAATTCCAATCACTACTATTTTTTTTTGTTCTGTCTGGGTTTATGGATCTTGGATGTTTATCATTCGTTAGAATTACTCCAGGTCCAATGAACACACCTTCTTCGAGAATTGAAGGTTCATAAACCATTGCATAATTTTGAATTTTGCTATTCGCACCTATTTGGACTCCATTACCCAGGTATACTCCACGACCAATTGTGACGTTTGCCCCCAGTATGGTGTTCTCACAAATTTGGGCAAACTGCCATATAGAAACACCGTCGCCAATCTGAGCGCTTATTGCAACCTCCGCGGTGGAATGGATTCGTGACATGCCTGAATGCTACCTTTATTGCTCGTTTTCCATGCACAAGTGTGGAATAGTTTCGCCCTATGAAGGCCGTAATTTTAGCAGGAGGACGAGGCACGCGACTTTTTGAAGAAACGCATGTAAAACCAAAGCCACTCGTTGAAGCTGCAGGGCAACCACTTATTTGGCATATTATGCAAAATTATGCGAAGTATGAGATAACTGAATTTATTGTATTAGCCGGCTATAGAGGGCAACAAATACGTGAATATTTTGCAAACTATTGGCTCCACCAAGCTGACATAACTTTTAATCTAGCAACTCCGGATCGCGAGATACATAAAATTCGAAGCCTACCTTGGAAGGTGTCCGTAATAGATACGGGAGTTGAAACGAATACAGGTGGTCGACTTGGTCGCCTGCGGGATTTACTGAATGAAGATTTCCTTATGACATACGGTGACGGTGTAGCCAACGTAGATATTCAGGAATTGATTTCCGTTCATAATGCCTCTGGCAATATTGCAACACTAACAGCGGTACAACCGCCGGCTAGGTTTGGTGCGTTGAATCTAATTGGAAATCAAGTGGAGAATTTTCAAGAGAAACCAGTTGGCGATGGAGCCTGGGTAAATGGTGGTTTTTTGGTTCTCAAACCTGAAGTTTTTAATTTTATAGAGGGTGATAATTCATCTTTTGAAATAGATGCGCTACCAAGAATTGCTAACTCTGGAAAATTAGGCGTACATAAGCACTTTGGATTTTGGCAACCGGTAGACACGGTGCGAGATTTACAACGCCTAGAAGAGGCTATAAGTATGGGAGTACTCCCTTGGGTTTAAACCCAGCTTTATGGCAAGGAAAGCGTGTATTGGTAACAGGACACACAGGCTTCAAAGGTTCTTGGCTTACACTCCTACTCAAAAATTTAGGCGCTGAAGTGGTTGGCATCTCATTGCCACCAGGAAAAACTCAATCTCTGTTTATAGACGCAAAGATAAGTGATGAAGTTTCAAGTAATCTGTTTCAAGATATCCGGGATGAATTCGCGGTTGCAAAAGCTATAAAAAATTCAAATATCGATTATGTCTTTCACTTAGCAGCGCAAGCATACGTACGACAATCAGTTAGGAACCCTATTGAGAGCATAACGACTAATGTAGTTGGCACTGCAAATATTTTACTATCATCATTGGCCAACGAATCAGTTTTAGGAGTTACAGTTGTTACCACAGACAAAGTTTATGAAAATCTTGGGCAAAAAGAACCTTTCAAAGAGTCAGATCAATTGGGGGGAGTTGACCCGTACAGTGCAACCAAAGCTGCATCTGAAATTATTGTTAACTCGATAAACATTTCAAATAATCCGCTGAATATACCCATTACTACAGTTCGCGCAGGAAATGTTATTGGTGGAGGTGATTGGGGCCAAGAACGCCTCGTTCCCGATTTAGTTAGAGCCCTATACTCAAATACTACTCTTCCGATTAGAAACCCAAAATCCGTAAGACCTTGGCAGCACGTGCTCGACTGCTTATATGGATATCTACTTGTAGGACAGTCACATCTAGAAAAGAAACGAGATATCCCAAGAGCGTTAAATTTCGGCCCTCGGGATTCATTATCAGTAATGGAACTCGTAATTCTCTTTGAAGCTGCATTTGAAAAGAAAGTTGTACATGAGCATTTGAAATCTTCAATCCATGAAAGCGAATGGCTTGAGTTGAATTCAGAATTAGCGCATTCCTATCTCGGATGGAAATCCTCTTTTTCGCAATCTGAAGCGGTTAGTCAGACTGCGGAATGGTACTCCAATTTCGCAAGTGGTCGAGACGCAAGAGAATTAATACTTGATCAAGTTGCGAAATTCAAGATTGGCAAATGGTGATTCAGCTCAGTACCTGTAAGCACTATTTTGATACAACATTTTAGGCTTTCGATTTTGTACACTCTGAGCCAGTTTGGCAATATTTAAAAAAATAGGGGACAAAAACACGTTTAGAAATAGAAATTCTTAAAAAGAAGAAGTACGATTTAGTCATGACCTATTTAGATGACATCGAAAGTGCAACAGAATTTGAAGCAGCACGACAAAAATTACAAAGCCTCCTGGAGGGTGATGAGGCCTTGTACATGAAATGTATGGATTTGTTTGTTGAGTTGATGGATTATAGATATGTCTCGAACAAGAGTTGGATGGGAATTCCAATTGTAAAACTTCCTGAAGATATTGTAGTAATCCAAGAATTCTATTTTGAATACAAACCAACAGCAGTTATAGAAATTGGTGTAGCTCGAGGTGGCAGTGTAGCTCTAGCAATCAGTTTACAAAAATTGAATGAAATTAAGCCGAATGTTTTGGGGTTAGACATCAAGGTGTATGAACACGCCCATTTAGCCTTGAAAGAATTTTTGGAGAAGGACTACTTAAAGTTAGTCGAGACAGACTCAACATCAATTAGGGCCGAGCAAGAAATGAAGAACTTCGTTCTCGGGCATGAGCGTGTATTTGTAATTTTGGATAGCAATCATTCCCATGCTCATGTAACTAAAGAACTTGAACTTCTGGATAAGTGTCTTCCTGTGGGTTCCGTTGTTTTGGTAGCGGACGGAATAATTGAACATTTACCTGAGCGAGATGATCGACCATGGGGGAAGGGAGACAACCCTTTGACAGCAACAATTGAATTTTTAGAAAAAAATCAAAATTGGGTTCGATTGAGCAAATTCTCAAATCGATCTCTCTTTTCTGAGTTTAGAGATGGATGGATTACTAAATTAAGTTAGTTTTTTGATTTTAGTGCAAGCATGAATTGTCTAGGGCCATGACTTTAATTGGAGGTAAGAAAAATCAAACAAGGTCTCAATTCTTGTGGGTTGCAAGTTGAAGATACTTCGTTGGATGGTTGTTTCTTGATTCATTTTCCAGAACACCAAGATGATAGAGGGGTATTCTTCCGTAAATATTGTGAAGAGGCATTCAGGTCCAGCGGATTGAACACTATTTGGGTGCAATCTAATTTTAGTTCCAATAAAAAGGCGGGAACATTGAGAGGTTTTCACTATCAAAAAGCGCCGTTTGATGAAATTAAACTTGTGACTTGCGTAAGTGGAAGTGTTTTTGATGCAATTCTAGATTTAAGGCCCAATTCTAAAACGTATCTGAAAACATACGCAACTATTCTTGAACCAGGTTCCAACACATCAATCTATATAGCTAAAGGGGTGGCACACGCATATTTGACTCTTTTGGATAACTCAGCTGTTACTTACCAAGTTTCTGAAAATTACTCAAAGGAATGTACTTCTGGAGTCATGTACTCAGATCCTAAAGTGATAGTAAACTGGCCAATTGTTCCTGCGGTTGTATCAGATAGTGATTTAACTTGGAATTTACTTTAAATTATACTGAGTATTTAAGTCAGTTCACAATTACACTAAAGTTTCACCTTGCTTGATTGTTTATACAAAAAATAGTAAATGTTATCAGATGAGGTCCTTTTCAACGCATAAATTTAGAAAGTCAATTACATCACGTTCCGTTTTGAGGCGAGAATCTGAAGAAATGGAACCATCCAACGCGCCTACTAAGTATTTTTTAAGTGTGGGAATTCTTGGGTCTGGAATTCCCTTCTGTGGCTTAAATCCAAAAGGTGTTTGCGCCTGAAATAAGGGTTCAAACTTGTTATTAATCAATAATTCAAAATTGAAATTTTCTGTGACGATTTGGGCGTTTATCTCAATGTAGTTAGTTCCCTCAACCTTCAAAGTACATTTTTCATTTTTATAACTAGTTTTCAAATCTGAAATTGAAAAGCCGAGCCTTGTTAATATTGGTACAAAGTGAACTAAGAAAAAACCATAGAGCCCTCCACCGGTAACGTGACTATTTTTCCAATCAGAATGGGTGGCGGGTATCCGCCAATTAAAAACTATCCTATTCCCTTGATTCGCACAGATACTCTCTAAATCCATAAACCAGTTGGTATATTGAAAAAGATATCCAACCGAGAATGATTTACGGGATTTACTTAGTTGCTCAAGAGCTAATTGCGCTTTAGTATTCGAATCAGCAAGTGGTTTCTCCAAGTAATAGTGAGAAATTTGATTAGTTAAATTCAACTGACTAAAAATATAGTCAAACTGTAATGTGGGTGTTCTTGCAAAAACGAGTGCTGATCCAAAACCATAAAGGTCAGATTCAGATTCAACGAATCGAACTGATTCAAGATAGGGGGAAAGTTCTGGGCGTTCTAGAATTGCCTGTCTGTACCTACTAAGGGTAGTAACTTTCCAGCCAAGGGAACAGGCGGCGGGAAGATAACCATAAATTCCAAATCCACCGCCAAGAACTGAAACTTTCAAAGCTATAACTTGTCTAATAGGTGGAAGGTAGGCAATGGAGACCAAACATTTCCTTTAAACCCAATTTCCTTTAGGTATGGGATAATTTCATAAGCTATATGCCAAGACCACAAAATCATATCCTGACTCTCTTCCTGACCAAGCATTGCATCTGAGACTATTGGAATTGAAGTGCCAGGCACACAAAAACCCAATTTAGGCGAACGGGGATGCTCATAGACAGCTGGCATTTTCTCCAAGTTCATTTCTAGACTTGAGTAGAGCATTACTGAACGAGCTGGACAGCTCTTCCCTAAGAGAGGACCATTTTTGAGAATCTGTTCAATTTGGTCTAGAGAATTTCCCAACCAGTGGTCATACGTACTTTGGATTCTGGTAAATCTCTCGGGAAAATTGGCTTCATCGACATTTTCCTTTTTTGTTAGATATTTTGGATTTCGGCTCATATACACCCGAATGTTCCCACCATAACGGCGGGGAAATTGGATACTCTTAATTTCAACATTAAGTTTTTTTGCAATAAATTCAAAAGAAGTTGCACTATAGGTCCTAATATGCTCAGCATAAAAAGTATCAAATTGATTTTTCTCTAATACCGACCCAAGATAATGGTTTTCAATAACTAGTAAATTGTTTTGGTCCAATAAAAGTGACACAGCTTCTATCAACGATGGTAAATCTTCAATGTGGGCGAAGACATTTGTAAATGTGATTATGTCGGGATAACCATGATTTTCAATGATTCTATTTGATGTCTCGGAAGAAAAGAATTCACGATAAGCATAATCAATTCTTCCAGCACTTTCGAGTACGGCATTTGTTGGATCCACCCCGATTGTTTCACAACCAGTTTTGCTCTTTATTATTCCCAGGAGTGATCCATCATTTGCGCCAATATCCAGCACTTTAAGTGGCCGCCCATTTCCATAAAAACGTAGAGCATTGTCAATCAGGTCCTCCATGCCCGAGAGTACGTCTTTAGTTACTGAACCTCTATACCGGTATTCTGGGAAAAATAGTGTCTCTTTTTCAACTGGATGAAGTTGGTGAGCGGTAAAGCAATTAGTACATAACTGAATTTCTTGTCGATACTTTCGGGCTACGTAGTTGGTACCGACTCGATGCATGTCATCATTCAATGGATGTGACCCCAAATCGATAGTTGGCCCCTCAACTATTTTTTCACATACCTCACATACGTTTAGCAATTTATCCCCGATCTTTCTTAGAGTAAAATTATACCCTAGGAATTAATCGACGTCTCATAACACACTCTTTCAGATTTTACCTAACCTAAATTAGCTATTACGCAAATACTAGGTTTACAAGTATGTTGAGAATGAAAACTACCACTGCATCCTTCGGTAACTACAGAGTATTCCATTACGCCAGTTAGATTCTAAAGACCTGTAAACAATCGAGTCTCAACTGGAAACCGCAATCACTTTATAATAATACCTGGTCCATAAGCAGTTGTGAGTATTGAGACACCGAGTTGAAGGCTCAATTCATTAAATAATCTGTTTGTATAGTCATACCCATTATAAGCGAAGTCATCAATCAAAATAATTCCACCTGGTAAAACATATTCCCAAAGTGATTTCAAACATTCTATTTCTACTTCTGGGGCATTTAGATCGATATGGAGAAAACTAATTGGCTCTATTTCTATCTCTTTGAGGCTTTCTGGAAGAGTTCCCTGAATCAATCGTACATTTGGAAAATTTTGAAAATTATTTCTAGCTTGCTCGAAAGTTTCTGCATAGTAGATATTCTTTCCAAATTTACTGTGTTGAATCCCTCGGCTATCTGTTGCACTATTGCTAAAAGTATCAAAAAGGTAGACCCGGATTTTACAGATATCTTTTCCCTGATATTCCATAGAGGATAAGACAGTTGTCATCGTATAACCTTTGGCAGTTCCAAGTTCAACAAAACTACCCCCCGCATTTAGCCTTAAAGCAGTCTCGGCACACCAAATTGCTTGGTGCTGCCTCATATAGATTTGGTAATCAAAACCTCCAGATAGAATTGCTTTTTGCAGCGAATACTCAAATTTAGGATCTTTCAAGCACGCTAAATTATGGGCGGTTGCGACTCCATCAAATTCATAAACGTAGGTAGGGCGCTTGCTTATAAAATGCCGAATTACTAGGGCTGGGGTTTGCAAAAAGTGTGGGAGACGTGAAATTTTAGAGTATGGATAAATAATCGAATCGTATTTTTTCATAATTAAACTCCTACTTTCTGATGGAGATTACCCTCTGGGAATCATTTTTTTAAATGGCCGTAATAGTATGTATGACATATAACTAGCATCATATTAACAACAGGATGTCATTTTGGAGTAGATTTAGGGCCTTGATTAGTCCAAATTGCTTTAGCGTCATCCAACACAATATTCGCAAGACGATCCCAACTAAGGTGTTTGACAGATTTTTGAGTTGAACCTTTAAGGTCCAAAGCTGCAATAATTGCTTTATAGACTTGCTCAGCTGTCGGTGGATTTGGGATTACAATGCCATTTTCTCCCTCAACAATTATGTCGCGGGCAAAACCGGTGTCAGTTGCAATTGGAATCACTCCCATACTCATAGATTCAATGAGGGGTATGGGTCCACCTTCCAGTCTGGACAAACTTAAAAACAGCGTCGCCCTACTCATAGCAATATTTCTTGCATCTTTATTGAAAAATTGATACTCAATATTTGGATTTGCTGTGAGGTTTGTTGCCGTCAGGAACTCATCCCACCCCCTACCAAGGATAATAAATTTCCATTCTGGTAAGAGCTTGACTACGTCAGGAAAAATATCCAAACCTTTTCGTTCACTAAATTTAGAAGCAAGCAATACTGTTTTTGGTTCCCGTTTAATGCCTTGTTGCTGGCGGCAGTCAATATCGACTGCCCCAAATACAAGCCGGACCTTTTTCGGATCAAGACCAGCGTCAATGAGAGTATCTGCATTAGCACTACAATTGAAATGAACTGAGTGAGCACGATTTAGAATCTGTGCCTGGTGATCTAAACTCCCTAGTTCATCCAAATTGTGTGTGTAATTTACAATCGAGCGATTTTGGTATCGCTCAGGATTTGATTTTAAATAACTCTCAAAAATAGAGGGGTAGGAAAAAAAATAGGCTCCGTAATTTGGTAGTGGAAACTTAATAAGTTTCTCCCAGAAATGCTTTTGTGCGAAAACAGACCCCACCCAATGAACACGTGCATGGCCTCGACTTCTTGTTTCGACTTCCTTTATCCAATTACCCAGTATCCAATTTCGATTGACCCAGACACCGACAAGAAGCAGTGTCTGGGAATTTCTTATTCCCCGACTTCTCATGGAGATATCCTACCAATCTAATTTCAATCCATAATATATTTCGGCGGTGGAGTTCATGTATTTTATGGGGATAAAAAGATTTTTATCGCAAAATAGTAGCGATAACCAAGCAGTCAGTCAGTCAATAATTTTAGTAGAAAATTAATTGCGAAATTTTTCTTTCTACCTTCAGCGTAACCAGCCTGAATGGAAAGATTTGAATCCGTTCCAAAAGGGATTGGCTAAAGCTCTTCAAGTAAGTAGAATTCATTTTGCCGGTATATCGATACAATTCAGAAATTAATTCCATTTTTTCTGTGTGAGAAGTGCGCGTCCTCTTGTGGCTTGGGCCGGGATCGAACCGGCGACCTAACGATTTTCAGTCGTTCGCTCGTACCAACTGAGCTACCAAGCCAAACAAGATTTCAATGTCATTGACCTAAAAAGGCACACGACACCAAAACCTTTGCGACCCGGACGGGACTTGAACCCGCGACCTCCGCCGTGACAGGGCGGCGCGCTAACCAACTGCGCTA
>Ga0209550_10000644_pt1 | contig 33128 bp, 32 predicted proteins | sample LauGreSuBDMM15SN_2_FD_187567 | JGI IMG/M metagenome (GOLD analysis project Ga0209550, IMG submission 187567) | Freshwater lake microbial communities from Lake Michigan, USA - Su13.BD.MM15.SN (SPAdes) (version 5) | ecosystem: Environmental > Aquatic > Freshwater > Lake | place: Lake Michigan... | reverse complement strand
TCCTGATCCTGATCCTGATCCTGAACCTGAACCTGATCCTGAACCTGAACCTGAACCTGAACCTGAAGCAGAACCTGAAGCAGAACCTAAACCTGAAGCTGAAACAGGCTCCACAGAGAGACGTGCAGCTGCAGCTGCATTCGCAGATACAACTGCAGGTACGGGTGAATCAGGCGACATTCAATCCACTCACTTGGCCCGGGCGCTGGTGACAGTTGCAGACGTGACATCCACACCTTTTGACAAGCCCCACACCCAGGCTGCCACTAAGCGAATCTGCTCAGAGGTTAAGGTCTGGTCTTGAGCGGGCATGCGATTATTGCGTCCGTTCACGATGCCCTGCACGATGGCCGCCTCTGAGCTACCGTACAGCCAAACGTCATCGGTCAAATTCGGGGCACCCAAGGCCTTATTGCCTTTACCCTCAGGGCCATGGCAGGCCGCGCAGGTATTCATATATTCGGGCTTACCACGCAAGCTACGAATCTGATCATGCGCCAAACCAGACAGTGACCGCACATACTGCGCAATATCCCCAGCGGTCCGTGCATCGATCGCCGCACCCAACGCTGGCATCACGCCGTTGCGGCCTTGAGTAATGGATGTCAGCAACACTTCAGGCTGACGGCCATAAATTGAATCACCGTCAATCAGATTCGGAAAGCTAGCACTACCCTTTGCATCGGAACCGTGACATTGTGCACAGTTATTCAAGAACAAACGTTCACCGATCAAATGTGCTTCAGGGTCTGCAGCTATCTGTGGAATATCCATGTTGGCAAAGCGCGCATAGATCGGTTTGACCGTTGCGTCGAGCGCAGCTTGGTCTTGCTTCACTTCTTGAGCAGAGGTGTAAGCTAAGCTTCCTTGAAAGGCACCCAAACCTGGGTACAGCACCAGATATCCCAAGCCAAACAGACACATGATGACGTACATCATCGTCCACCAGCGAGGCACTGGGTTGTTCATCTCACGCAAATCACCGTCCCACACGTGACCGGTGTCTTCAACTTTGCCGGGCTGTGGCTTAAGCCACTCACGCTGCGAAAATATCAACCACAGGCACCAGGCAATCCCCGCTAACACGACGAAGGCAACGTAATACCCCCAAAAACCGTTGACAAAGTCGCTCATGGCCGTGTGCCTCCGTGTGGATGCGGGTGCGATTCATCGGGCAAGACGAAAGGCAACATTTCCGCCTCGTGGTTTGCCGTTTGGCGTTCGCGTGAAAACGCCCACCAGACAATTGCAAAGAACGTCAGCATCGCAATGATCGTTGACAATGCATTGAGATATGCAAGCATCATTTACCCCCTGTTTTAAGCGACTGCGCCTGTGCGGCTTTGCGCACACCAGTGCCTAATCCTTGTAGATAGGCGATCAAGGCGTCTTCTTCTGTTTTGCCTTTGAGTGCTGCGGGTGCGGCACTAATCTGGGCGTCGGTGTAGGGCACGCCCAAGATGCGTAAGGCACGCATGCGATCGCCGATATCATCGCTTTGGACCGGAGTGGTGGCTAACCAAGGATAACCAGGCATGTTCGATTCGGGCACGACGGTACGCGGGTTGCGCAGATGGATGCGATGCCAGTCATCAGAGTAGCGCTCGCCGATACGTGCCAGATCAGGACCTGTGCGTTTTGAACCCCACAAAAACGGATGATCAAAAACGGACTCGCCAGCAACAGAGTAAGGACCATAACGCTGCACTTCGGCGTGCAACATTCTAATTTGCTGCGAATGACAGCCAACACACCCTTCACGAATGTACAGATCGCGGCCCATCAAACGCACGGCATCGTAGGGTTCGACACCTGCCGAAGGCTTGGTCGTTGAGTGCTGAAAAAACAGCGGAACAATCTGCACTAAGCCGGCAAACAGCACGACCAAGATACTGCAGATAATCATCAGACCGATATTTTTTTCAAGCGTTGCGTGCGAGAAGAAACTTGTTTTTTCTTGTGCCATGATGTGCTCCTCAGGCCTGTGCCAAGCTAGATAATTGAGGGGTTGAAGCGGCGGCGCCTGGCACAACCGGATTCACCGCGGTTTGCCCGATGACCGTTTTAAACACGTTATAGGCCATCAACAGCATTCCAAAGAGGTAAAGCAACCCACCCAACAACCGGATAAAGTAAAACGGTGCGGTCGACTTGACGGATTCGACGAAGCTATAAGTCAAGGACCCATCAACTTCAGTGGCGCGCCACATCAAGCCTTGCATCACGCCGGCGATCCACATTGCTGCGATGTACAACACGACGCCGATTGTTGCGATCCAGAAGTGAACCTCAATGAGCTTGACGCTATACATTTTTTCGCGCCCCCAAAGCCGAGGAATCAGGTAATACAGCATGCCAAAGGTGATCATGGCGACCCAGCCCAGCGCCCCAGAATGCACGTGTCCGATTGTCCAGTCGGTGTAATGTGACAACGCATTGACCGTACGGATCGACATCATCGATCCTTCAAAGGTTGACATCCCATAAAACGACAGCGAGACCACCATGAATTTCAGGATTGGATCGGTGCGCAACTTGTACCAGGCACCAGAGAGCGTCATGATGCCGTTGATCATGCCACCCCAAGAGGGCGCTAACAGAATCAACGAAAACACCATGCCCAAGGATTGAGTCCAGTCGGGCAAAGAGGTATAGAGCAGATGGTGAGGACCGGCCCACATGTAGGTAAACGCCAGGGCCCAGAAGTGCACGATCGACAAGCGATATGAATAAATGGGTCGCTCGGCCTGCTTGGGCACAAAGTAATACATCATGCCCAGAAAACTGGTAGTTAAGAAAAACCCGACCGCGTTATGCCCATACCACCACTGCACCATCGCGTCTTGCACACCGGCGTAGGCAGAATAGGATTTCCAGAGCGAGACCGGCATTTCGATGTTGTTGACGATATGAAGAATCGCGATGGTCAAAATGTATGAGCCAAAGAACCAGTTGGCGACATAAATGTGCTTCACCTTACGCTTGACAATGGTGCCAAAAAATACCACCGTGTAAGCCACCCAGACGAGCGTAATTAAGATGTCAATTGGCCATTCAAGTTCGGCGTATTCTTTGCTGGTCGTGATGCCCAAGGGCAGCGTCACAGCGGCGGCAACGATCACTAGCTGCCAACCCCAAAACGTAAATGCCGCGAGCGGTGCGCAAAACAAACGGGCCTGACAAGTACGTTGCACCACGTAATACGAGGCGGCAAAGAGCGCACTGCCGCCAAAGGCAAAAATCACAGCGTTGGTGTGTAACGGCCGCAAACGACCATAAGTGAGCCACGGTATATCAAAGTTCAATTGCGGCCACATCAGCTGCGCGGCCAACACCACCCCCACCAACATGCCCACAACACCCCAAACCACCGTCATCACGGCAAATTGTCTGACAACACCATAATTAAAATTTTCTGTTTTAACTGCCGCAGTACTTGTCATGATTGGCGCCTCGTGTCTCATGAATCTTGATATTGACATCATGCCAAGTGCGGCAGAAGTCAGCTTTGATATGGATCAACTAAACCTTTGATAAGAATCAACTAACCGTGTGATCGTCGTCGTGCAAAATAGAAAGACCAGCCTGCTCTGCGTCGTCATACTGTCCTGAAAAAACAGCCCACCACAACACCGCGCCAATCATGGCAACGATGGCCAACGACAGAGGCAACAGAAGATAGAGAATTTCCATGGGTTCTAAGCTAGGCCCGACGGTGTTGGTTTTGTGTCAACACACCGACCGCACGACTGAGCCCAGCCCGTCTGGGTCGATACAGGCGCCAAGCATTGAGCAGCACGGCTACCGAGGACAGCAACATCGACAGCGCAGCCAACCAAGGTGTTACCCAACCTATGGCAGCCATGGGCATGGTTAAGACGTGCCAAGCTAATGCACCATAAAGATTTTGGCGCGTAATGCGGACGGTGCGCTCGAGCAGAGCCTCACGCTGGTTTGTAGACAAAGGCGCATCGAGCGCCAGATTCACTTGCAGCGCAGCCAACGATACCGGCGCGGCTAAAGACAGTGCGCAAGGGCAACTCATCACGAGCAACGACACCAAGACAGACCACGCCTGCGTGGGTGCGATTACCCACCAAACGGCTCCTATTACAGCCGCCACCGTGAGCTGGATCAGCACAAACAAGGTCGCCACACGGTTGGCCTGAGCCATCAAGGGCAGACTGACGCTCGCCATGTTCGCTGGGGCTGAGACGCGCAGGCCTGAGGGGATGCCGGTAGCCGGTACGCTTGTCTGTCTCAACGCGCCAGTGCTCAAAGGCATGCTGAGACCCGCTAGGCTTGTCTGCGCCGGCGCGACACCGCTCAAGGGTCTCTCTACTCTCGCTGGCACGTTCTGGGTACACGCGACAGAGTCAACCAAGCTGGCGCGCTGCTCGACGTAACGTGCCGTGAGCAAAAACGCGACAAACATGGTGATTGAATCAAAATAGACTTCGCCCGCACCCTTAAAGGTCGCCATCACGCTAGGGATAAACGCCGCAAACAGACTAATGCCAACCGGGACATCCATGGTGATTCGACGCGCTGACCACGCGCGGGCGCAACCCAGCCAAATTGGCCAGGCCGAATACAAGATGACCGGGATCGTGAGCGTCAGACTTGCCCAGTTCATTAAGAAGATGGCCCAGTCAAGCACTTCAAGGCTGTCTTGGCCGCCCGCCTCAGGCCGAAGGTACCCTGGCAAGGCAAACATCATGACTTGCATCATGGCAAGCCAAGCTAACCCCAAGCGCACCAAGCCTCGGCGGCGCTGTGCGACTGACTGATTGCCAACCGCATGAGCCGTGGTCTGTGGATCGCTGGCGGTCTGCGAATGGGCGGCGGTCTGCGAAAAGGCGGCTGTCTGCGAATAGGCGGCGGTCTGCGAATAGGCGGCGGTCTGCGAATGGGCGGCTGTCTGCGAACTTGAACTCGATCTGGGCTTCATGCCTGAATCGTAATTTCTAGCAAGCGATGGCGTATTGATCTAGATCAAATCCGCGCAAGACAACTCGCACGTTACGTACACCATGCAACGTACTGATCAAGAGATCCCCTTAGACGCTTTCGAATACCTAAGGTTTGGCTCTTTGTGACGAAGTTAGTGTGCCCTTTAAGGTTGCTTTCAGGACCTGAGTCAACCTTGTTGACCGTCAGAAAACACAGAGAGGCAACAAGCTCTCTGCCAATCGATTAGGTGGTTTTTTCGAGAATCACAGGCCAAGCGCGACGCAGGTAATACAGCATCGACCAAACTGTCAAAATGGCGGCGACCACGATTAAGACGAAGCCCACGTGCGCCAATGGGATCCCGAAGAGATCTTCGTGATAGAGCAGACATGGGATCGCAATCATCTGCGAGGCAGTTTTGAATTTACCCAACCAGTGCACCGCGACGCTAGCGCTGGCACCCAATTGCGCCATCCATTCGCGCAATGCTGAAATCGTGATTTCGCGGCCAATGATAATCAACGCAATCATGACATCGACGCGATCCAGATTCAACAGCGCAAGCAACGCCGCCGACACCATAAGTTTGTCGGCAACTGGATCCAAAAATGCCCCAAAGGCTGAGGTTTGGTTCCAACGGCGTGCCAGCCATCCATCAAACCAATCGGTGAGCGCTGCCAAAATGAAAGCGCCCGCCGCCCAAGCATCGCGCACGGGTAAGGTCATCCAGGTGTCAGGAAGATAAAACAACCCGATCACCATCGGGATCATGGCGATTCGCAGCCACGTCAGAAAAATAGGAATATTAAAAGGCATAGCGCTATGCTACCTCACTTAATCATGACAAAGATATTTCACCGCAAGGCAAAATACAGTCGCTCGGCGAGCTCTGGAGAAATGCCTTCAACCGAGGTGAGGTCTTCAATACTGGCGTTTGCAACACCGCTAAAGCCACCAAAGCGTGCCAACAAGCGCTGACGGCGTTTAGCACCGATCCCATCAATATCTTCAAGTCGTGAAACGTTACGCGCTTTTGCTCGTTTGGCACGCATCCCCGTGATGGCAAAGCGATGCGCCTCATCGCGAATCTGAGCAATCAACATCAGGGCAGCAGACTCTTGCCCCAACGCCTGCGAGGCGCGGCCGTCGGCAAAAATCAGCGTTTCGAGGCCTACCTTTCGATGATCGCCTTTGGCAACGCCCACTAATACGTCGATACTCAGGCCAAGTTCAACAAACACTTGTCTGGCGATTTCGACCTGGCCTTTGCCACCATCAATCAATACCAAACCAGGCATGACTGCCTCGCCATCAGCAACCTTACCAAAACGGCGCGTCAATACCTGACGCATGGCGGCGTAGTCATCACCGGGCGTAATCCCAGCAATGTTGTAGCGGCGATACAGAGAGGGTTGCATCGCATGATGAGCGAACACCACGCACGAGGCCTGCGTGGCCTCACCAGCGGTATGGCTAATGTCAAAGCACTCAATGTGCAGCGCCTCGAGCACCACCGGATCGGTGTCGAGCTCAAGCGCCTCAGCCAAGGCGAGCGTACGCGCACTGCGGGCACCTGTCTCTGACAACGCATTGGCCAACGCCATCTCGGCGTTGCGCGTGGCCTGCTCAAGCCAAGCGCGTCGCACGCCTTGCGGTCGATTGATAAACCGTGACTTGGTGGCACGCGATTCAGCTAACAAATCGATTAACTCAGTATCGGGCAATGCATGCGAGCCGACGACAGCCGCTGGTAAGGGGTGATCAAGATAATGCTGTGCCATAAAGACTTCAAGCACTTGTGAAGGAGAATCGCCATCGGTGTGCGTCGGAAAAAAGGCGCGATCACCCAAATGCCTGCCGCCGCGCACCATCGCCAAGTTCACACATACTCGCCCGCCCGCCTGCGCCACGACAATAATGTCGGTATCGCTTTGGTCGGTGTCCTCCATGGTTTGCTGATGCAATACTTTCGCCAAAGCACCCATTTGATCCCGTAATAAAGCAGCCTGCTCGAACTCAAGGGCTTGCGAGGCAGTCAGCATGCGGGCTTCGATATCGCCCATGATCTGCTGTGTTTCGCCATTTAAGAATCGTGCTGCACGCTCGGCATCTTGCTGATATGCCTCAGGCGTGATCTCGTTGACGCAAGGCGCCGAACAACGCCCAATTTGATGCAACAGGCAGGGCCGCGAGCGATTTGAAAATACCGAGTCTTCGCAGGTACGCAGGCGAAACACTTTTTGCAAAATCTGAAGTGTGTCTCGCACCGCCCAAGCACTAGGATATGGCCCAAAGAACTGGCCTTTCTTTTGTGTTGAACCGCGGTAATACGCAATACGCGGCGCAGCGTGTGCTGACAGCATCAAATAGGGATAAGACTTATCGTCACGGAATAAGATGTTGTAGCGTGGCCGCAGGCTTTTGATCAGATTATTTTCAAGGATCAGCGCCTCGGCCTCTGAGCGCGTGACAGTGACCTCGATTTTGACGACACGCGCCACCATATGCCCAATACGTGGGCTTGAGGCTGTCTTTTGAAAATAAGACGAGACACGTTTTTTTAAGTCGCGCGCTTTACCCACGTAGAGCACTTCACCCGACACATCAATATGCCGGTACACGCCTGGCAGGTGGGGTAGGCGTGCAAGAAACTCTTTGATGTCAAAATCAGGAGCTTCAGCTTCGCTCATTGAGTTCACGTACAGATTCAAGCGCCTTGCTGTAGGCTAGTTGTTGCTGCAACGCTTGCCAATCGGGCGCTTGCCCAGCGGGCATCAAACGGTCGATACGCGCCAGCGAGGCTGAGTCAGACTCATGCGACAAGCGGGCGAGCAATTCATCTGCCAGATCAGGCCGATTACAGACCAACGCCATATCGCAACCCGCTTGCAATGCCGCCTGCGCACGCGCCAAAATATCGCCCGCTACCGCGGCCGCTTCCATGGTGAGATCGTCAGAAAACACCACCCCGTCATAGCGTAATTTGCTGCGCAAAATCTCTTGGATCCACTTCGACGAAAAGCCCGCGGGCTTTGTATCAACCTTTGAATAAATCACGTGGGCAGGCATCACCGACGCAATCACCTGATCACCTAACCACTGGTACGGCGCAGCGTCTTCTTGAAGAATGCGTGTGAGCGAACGTGGGTCTCGAGGGATGGCGTGATGCGAATCTGCCTTCACGGCGCCGTGACCCGGAAAGTGTTTACCGCAAGCGGCCATCCCGGCTAGCTTCAAGCCTTGCGAGAGCGCACGCGCTAACATCGCGACCACGCGAGGGTCGCGGTGAAAAGAGCGATCGCCGATCACAGAGCTCACGCCATAATCCAGATCAAGGACCGGCGTAAAACTTAAGTCAACATCGCACGCTCGCAGCTCTGCGCCCAACACATAGCCGACCTCGGTCGCCATGCGCATCGCCTGCAAGGGGTCTTGCATCCAGCGCTCACCCAAGCTGCGCATTGTCGGGAGTGAGGTGAAACCATCAGAGCGAAACCGCTGCACGCGACCGCCTTCGTGATCGACAGCAATCAAGAGCTGAGGGGTACGTAACCGGTGAATACTGCGCGTCAACGCGACGAGTTGCGCACGATTTTCAAAATTGCGAGCGAACAAAATCACCCCACCTACCAAGGGATGCTGGAGCCTCTTTTTTTCGTTTGCGGTGAGTGTGTGGCCGGCGACATCGACCATCAATGGGCCGCGTTCAAGTATTGGTATTTTTTGATTCGCTTTCACAAAATTTCTCGTAGATTCAGTTCAGAGGATGATTCAATCTATTCAATGCACAGGATGATTCAGTGTATTTAATGCACAGGATGTTTCAGTGTATTTAATGCACAACATGATTCAATGTGTGTGGCAGGCTGCATCTATAAAGACTTGGGCTCGCAGAAATCGGCTTTGCGCACCGATTCGTCAAGCCGTCGGTAAAGATTCAACAACCACATAGGCCGCACCGTACTCAGACTCGTCCGTCAGTGATACATGAGCCGCACCGTAACGCTCGGCATACCATTGGGCTAAAGGCTCAGACAGCACGACGCGCGGTCGCCCACCTGGGGCGTTTAAAGTCTGCATTCGGGTCCACCACATCGGCATACGCATTCCCAGCCCAATTGCCTTTGAAAAGGCTTCTTTGGCGGCAAACCGTGTGGCCAAGTAGCGTACACCCCGCGCACGATCGCGCGCCGCTCTGGCGTGAAACACGCGCAACTCATCTGCACCTAATATTTTTTGTGGGAAACGTTCTGGGTGACGCTGCCAGGCCCGATCGATGCGGTCCATTTTGACGAGATCAGTCCCGATTCCTGCAATCGCGCTCACGGTGGCTTGCTCAGTTAATGTTTACGGGAATGTAACAACACACCACGTTGGGCATTGAGCCTTGCCGTGATCATGGCCGCCTTCATATTGCGGATGGTGTTTTGCCAGCCATCAAAAATCGCCTGCGCCACGATCGCGTGACCGATATTGAGTTCTGCAATCCCTTCGAGCGCCGCAACCGGGGCCACATTGCCAAAGTGCAGGCCATGCCCGGCATTGACGCGTAAACCCAGACCGACCGCGACACGAATCGCCTGTTCGAGTCGCTGAAGTTCGAGCGCAGCGATGGCCTCTGAGGCTGCCTCTGCATAAGCACCCGTGTGCAGTTCGATTACGGTCGCACCCGTATCGGCAGCAGCACGAATCTGTACCGCCTCTGGGTCAATAAAGAGTGAAACGCGAATGCCACTGCCTTGCAGTTGTTTGACCGCAGCACCCACCACTTCGAATGCGCCAGCGACCTCGAGGCCACCCTCAGTGGTCAACTCAGCACGCTTTTCAGGGACAAGACACACATCTTGCGGTACGACCTTGCAGGCAATCTGCAGCATTTCGGCAGTAATTGCACATTCAAGATTCATGCGGGTGCGCAATTGGGGTCGCAGGGCAAAAACGTCGGCATCTTGGATATGGCGACGATCTTCGCGCAGATGCAGTGTGATCAGATCAGCCCCGGCCTCTTCTGCTAACAAAGCGGCAGCAATGGGGTCGGGATAGGCCGTATGGCGCTGTTGTCGCAGTGTCGCGACGTGGTCAATGTTGATACCAAGATCGATCATGATGAGAGCAGCTTATTCAGTAGGTTGGCTAGACGATCCATGGCCTGAAATCCTAGCCTATTTGTCACATTATCGCTTACAAAGCGCGCGCGCCGCCAATCATGGTTTAACAATCACAATCGAGTGTTTGAGCAAGGTCTCAGACAGGGTGACGCCTTGCTTTTTTGCGGCGACTAGGTTGAGCTGGATCTGGGGCCGGCTAATGACCTCTGGGGCAATCGCCCCAGGCTTGGTGCCACGTAATATCCTAATCACTTGGCGGCCTGCCGCCGCCCCCACATCGCGCTCAGTCACCACCAAGGCCGCTAACGCCCCCGCCTGCACGCTGGCGGTATCGGCAGCCAGCAACGCCATCTTGGCGTCGTTGGCGACTTTCACCAAGCCTGGGTAGGCCGCCTGCGTATGCGAATCCCAAAACGTATGCAGCGCATCAACCTTTCCGATCAAACTGCGACTTGCGGCAGCGACGTCTAACGAGCGCTGGACAGCCACTTCAACCATCAGCATTCCAGACTTAGTGAGCTGCTCTTGAAACTCGCGAATCGCAACAACCGAAGCTGCGTCGGCAGGGTTGTACACCACACCCACTCGCCGAGCCTGAGGAACAAACTGTCGAATCATCTGAACCCTGCGAGCCATCGTCAGCAAATCCGAAACGCCGGTGACGTTCGTGCCCGAAGCCGACCAACTTGACACTAACTCGGCCTGCACTGGGTCGGTGACACCCGCAAACACAATGGGCATTTGCTTGGTGTGCCTCATCAGTGACTGAGCGGCAGGGATTGACAGTGCGACCAACACATCGGGGCGCCCTAGGACTAAGTTCAAGGCTTGCTGACTCAGCCGCTGCTCGTCGTCTACAACCGTTTCGGACATTATTTTGAGGTTACGCCCTTCGACAAAGCCAACTGCCTTCAAGGCATCTCGTAGGCCGTCTCGCAGCGCCTCGGCGCCTGGGCCACGCTCGGTGCCTAAGACGAACACAGACTTGGCTTGCGCCCATGCACCCGACGCCACTAACAGCGTGAGGCCACAGAGTAAAACCGCCAAGTATGCCCGATATATCATTGAACCAATCCGTCTTTCATAGGGCGTTGCTCACCACTGAGTCAGGCTGCGCAGGCTCGGTGCGGCGTGACCCGTTACCCGTTACCCGTTACCCGTTACCCGTTACCCGTTGCACGTTGCACGTTGCAGAGGCCTCAAGTCACGTCGTTAAATGACTAACATTGCATGTTCAGCTCGGCCCAGCATTGAGCGAGCCCATTTTTTTGCTGGCAGCCCGTATTGCTTCTCAACGTCTTCGGCGCGCGCCAAGAGCCGCTCGATCGAGACCTCAAGCTTGGGGCCTTTGAACGCTAGCACGATCTGATTACCGGCATCAATTTGCGGCAGGGTCACGAGTCGCCCGTCAAACGCCTGACTGAGGTTGCGAATATTTCGCTCAAAACTCGCATGGGCGCCAAACAAATTCACAGTCAAGATACCCACCTCGCTGAGCACGGCGCGGCAATCTTGATAAAACTCTAAAGAGTCTCGCACTGGCCCGCGCGCTTGCCCATCATAAATATCGGCCATCAATACCGCGCAACTGCCTTGTTGCTCGGGGTCAGCCACCCACTCTGCTGCATCGCAGTGTTCGATCTTCAGACGGGCCGGTCTCGGTAGCTTAAAGTACAACTCACAGGCTGAAGTCACCAACGGGTTCCATTCGACGACTCGCAAGCGATGTGAGGTGTGTTTAAGGCAAAACCGCGTCACTGAACCTGCGCCTAGACCTAACAGCCCTAGGTCTTGCCCACGAGACGGATTCAAAAACAGTAACCAGGCCATCAGCTGCGCGGTGTACTCAAGCACGAGTTCGGCAGGCTGATCGACCCACATCGCCCCTTGCACCCATTCGGTCCCGAAATGCAGATAACGTACACCGGCGGCCTCGGATATTATCGGGATTTCATGCTTTCGTGACACTGGAAGGACTCCAAGGGCTTGTTTTAAATAGATCTTTTAAAGGGTACTGCTAGCAGAATCGAACCGCTGTTTTGCTTAAAACACCTATTCATTGTAGAATAACGGGCTGAACTTAGGATACGTGGCGGGCTCACAGTAGCAGTCTACTTTAGACGCTAGCTCACCCACCGGCGACCCGACCAACCTAGAAGGATACAAAATGAAAGACGGCATTCATCCAAAGTATCAAGACGTGGCCTTTGTTGACCTGCAAACCGGCAACAAGTTTGTGACGCGTTCAACGCTCACCAGCCGCGAAACCATCGAAATCGATGGCAAGACCATGCCGTTGTTCAAATGCGACGTCACCTCTGAATCACACCCGTTTTACACCGGCGCGCAAACACGCTTGGTTGAAACTGGCCGTGTCGAGAAATTCCGTGCGCGTTTCGCTCGTACGACTGGCACTAAAAAGGCCGCTGCGTAATTTGATCTGCTACGATTCATTTGCGTAAACCAAGGCAGCCTTTGGCTGCCTTTTTTTTGGTCAGGACGTTTCCGCAGGCTATAGTTCAAACGTGTCACCCAAACACCCCTCAACCCCCGCTCGCATGACTGCACCAGCCACGGTTAAATTACCGCGGCTGCTATTGTTTGTACTGGCACTCTCGTACATCGTCGCGGGCTTACTGGGGCGTGATCCCTGGAAAACCGACGATGTGGTCGGCTTAGCGAGCATGCTCTCGGCTTTGCACGGCAACACTGGATGGCTGACCCCACACATCGGCCAGCTAGGGTTAGCGCAAGATGGCCCTCTGGCCATGTGGGTGGGAGGCGGGTTGCTTGCCTTATTCGGTTCGCTCTTGGGCGATATCGTGGCCTCGCGATTAGCTAACTTAATCTGGTTTTCGCTCACCTTGGCGTCGTTGTGGTATGGCACATATTTGCTTGGCCGACGCACCGAAGCACAACCGCTGGCACTGCCCTTCGGGGGTGAACCCTCTGTCAGAGACTACGGTCGACTGCTTGCCGATTCGGCCACACTGCTGCTATTGGCAACGATTGGCATTTTGTCGCGCCTGCACGAAACCTCAATCGTGCCTGCGCACATTGCTTGCCATGCTCTGGCTTTTTTTGCTCTGGCACGCATGCTAGATAAACCAAAGTCGGGCGCAGCCTTGTTAGCTGTCGCGCTTGCCGGTGCTTTTTTTAGCCGAGCCTGGCCTGGTCTGATACCTATATTATTTGCACTGTTGTTTGCTATTCACCCCCGAAGCGGCTTGTGGCAAAAGCGCCACTACATTTTGGGCGCGATTGTGATCGCAAGCGCCATCATTACAACCTGGTGGGAGCTCGCCACGCGCGCAGACCCTAACTGGATCGAAGCCTGGCGGCATTGGAATGCGACTCGTCTTGGCCTGCCAGAGTTCGAAGTTGCCATGCGCCCGCTGCGCGACTTGCCGTGGTTTCTTTGGCCGATTTGGCCCTTGGCCATGTTGGCACTATGGCAGTGGCGACGCTGGATCACCGCCCCTCACATTTGGTTGCCACTCGCTTTTCTCTTAGGTGTGCTGTTCACATTACCCGTGCTGCAAGAGCCCGGCGAACCCGAATATGTTTTATTTGTCATGCCCCTCGCCGCGTTGGCCGCGTTTGCGCTGCCCACCATGCGGCGCGGTGTGATTAATGCGCTCGACTGGTTTGCCTTGATGTGCTTTTCAGTCACGATTGTCTGTGTGTGGATCGGCTGGTTCGCACTGCACTTTGGGATCCCCAAACAAATCTCACTGAACATCGCTCGCCTAACAGTTGGTTACGAGCCGCAACTGCTTTGGTGGCCTGTCATTGCTGCTACGCTGGTCACTGTTTGTTGGATTGCACTGATCGTGTGGCGCCTGCGTTTGCGGCCCACCGTATTGTGGCGCGGCTCACTACTATGCGCTTCGGGCTTGACACTCACCTGGGTACTTTTGGTTTTACTGTGGTTACCCCCGCTTGATTACGTGCGCAGTTATCGCCCCATGTCAGCACAAGTCAAACAAGCACTAGAACTGGCGGTCGCAGAGTCAGGGCTACCCAATTGCATGCGCGCGCAAGGCTTATCGCTGGGGACGCGTGCTTCGCTCTATGTCTTTGACGACCTGACCTTTACCTACGACTCGCGTTGCCCGTTTGTCCTTCAGCAAACCACACTCAAGCGAATAACAGATGGCTCGGCGGGCTACAGTGATGTCGCAACAGTATTGTGGCAAGGTTCACGCGGCGCCGATCGCTATGACCGTTATCGACTGTTACGTATCTCGACACAATGACAGCATTACATTTGGCACCGCAGTCACGCAAAGCGACTCTATTAGCGATTTTCAAGCAATCCTGGCCCGTATTGATCAGCTCTTGGGCAGGCATTGCGTTTGGCGTACTCGACACGGCAATGACAGGGCACGCTAGCCCAACCGATTTGGCCACAATGGCTCTCGCAATCGCTATTTACATCTCAGTCTTTATCGGCCTGATCGGTGTCATGCACGCCCTGATCCCGATCCAGGCACAACATTTTGGGGCTGGCGAACTGAAAAAGGTAGGGCAAGTTTGGGGGCAAGGCGTCTGGGTATCGCTACTGTTGTCTTTGGTCGGCGGGATCGTTATGCTGTTTCCGGATGTCTGGCTCAGTTTCTCGGGCGAAATCGCTCCCGAAGTCCGTACAAGCGTGCATCACTACCTTGCTGCGTTAACGTTTGGTCTACCCGCTGCGCTCATGTTTCGCACCATCTATGGCTTGGCCAACGCCGTGTCCCGACCTAAACTCATCATGAGCCTGAACCTGATCGCCATCGCCCTGAAAGCGTTCTTGAACTGGCTGCTGATTTTTGGTAATTGGGGCTTGCCTGCGCTTGGTGCAACTGGTGCTGGGATCTCGTCGGCCATCGTATTTTGGATCACACTTGTACTCGGGCTTTGGATCGTGTTTCGCCAGCCGTTTTATCGACAGTTTCATTTAATCCTTGGTATGCCCGATTTAAAAAGCATCGGCACAATTTTGAAGCTTGGGCTTCCGATGGGCGGCTCTTACCTTGTTGAAGTCTGCGCGTTTACGTTCATGTCGTTGCTAGTGGCGCAAGAAGGTATTGCAGCCATCGGCGGCCATCAAGTGATGTCTAACTTAGCTGCCCTAGCCTACATGATGCCGATGTCGATTGGCGTGGCCACTGCGGCTCTTACCGCGCAAGCGATTGGTGCTCAGCAGATGTATCAGGCGCACCGCATTAGCATGATGGGTCTTGTAGTCGGTCTGTGTGGCGCAGTCGTCACAGCAATGGTGTTGTACTTTGGTCGTGAGTTCATCGTGGCCGCTTACACCAACAACCCCGCCGTAGCCGGCGTCGCGTTATCGCTGCTGGTTTTACTGCCCTTCTTTCATATTGTTGATGCGATGCAGTGTATTAATAGCTATTTGCTGCGGGCCCATAAAATCGCTTTTGTACCGATGCTATTGCAAACCTTTGCCCTGATGATGGTTGGTCTGTTAGGTGGCTGGTGGATGGGGTTTGGCCCAGGCAAAAGCTTGATTGAACCGGTACGCAATCAACTTTTGGCAGGGTCGCCCGTTGGCGCAGGCAGCATGTGGCTCATGGCCACTATCGGGCTGGCAATCTCAACGGTACTGCTGCATTGTTTGTATCGAATCATGATCCGCAAAAAACTTCGCGACATCATAGCGCCCGCGTAGGACAGTGCATCTCAGGCACCTCAACGCCTTGACACTCAGGCGTCGGGGCACGCTCAGACCCCGCTCGGTCTTAACTATAGTTTGATAAAGTTTTCACGATAATACTTCAGCTCATCAATCGACTCGTAAATATCTGCCAGCGCCTCGTGCTTGCTACGCTTTTCAAAGCCTTTCAATAACTCGGGCTTCCAGCGCCGTGCAAGTTCTTTTAGTGTGCTGACATCAATCGTGCGGTAGTGAAAAAATTGCTCGAGCTTGGGCATGTAATAAAACATAAACCGTCGGTCTTGACTCACCGTATTGCCACAGAGTGGCGACTTACCCGCAGGCACGTATTGCGCCATAAAGGCAATCAACTGGTCTTCGACTTCAGGCTCTGTCAACACCGAAGCTTTGACCCGATCTATGAGGCCACTCTTGCCGTGGGTGGATTTATTCCAGCTATCCATCGCATCGAGCAAATTATCTGGCTGGTGTACAACCAGCACTGGGCCTTCGGCCACGACGGTCAGGTCGGGCTCAGTAATGACCACGGCAACCTCAATAATGCGCTCTTTTTCGGGATCTAACCCCGTCATTTCCATATCGAGCCAAACCAGACGAAATTCATTTGGGTGGGACTTGGTGGTTTGCTTTGTTGCAGCCTGAGCGCGAGAGTTAGCCATATAATCAATCCGTTTAAATCGTGATTTTCTCACACACGGCCTTGTGGCCAACGGGTCTTATGCTGACACTCTTATTTGTTGTTTTTTTGCTCGCCATGGTTGGTGTACGTTTATGGCTCGCCAATCGTCAAATCCGACATGTGTTGTCGCATCGGGCCGAGGTGCCTGCCGAGTTCACAACTCGCATTGGCTTGGCCAATCACCAGAAGGCGGCAGACTACACAACGGCGCGGGTGCGTCTGGGCATGCTTGAGTTAGTGTTTGATGCTGCGGTGTTAGTGGGTTTAACCTTGTTAGGTGGCTTGCAGCTCATTGATCTTTGGGTCAGTTCACTCACCACTCACGACTTGTTTAGACAAATGTTATTGATTGTTGTCGTCAGCGTTCTGCTGGGCATCATTGGCCTGCCCTTTTCAATTTATCGTCAGTTTAAGCTTGAGGCCAAGTTTGGCTTTAACCGCATGACCCCAGGGTTATTTGTCAGCGATATGCTCAAAGGGCTTTTGCTTGGCTTGGTATTGGGGCTCCCCCTGCTGGCTGCCGTGTTATGGCTGATGGCCGAGGCCGGCACCTATTGGTGGCTTTGGGCTTGGGGGCTGTGGTCCGGCTTTAATTTGCTGGTTCTGTTTATTTTTCCGACTTGGATCGCACCATTTTTTAATAAGTTCACGCCGCTCACCGACGAAACTCTCGCCAGCAGTATTCGGGCGCTGGCCGAGCGTTGCGGCTTTGCACTCAATGGTTTGTTTGTGATGGACGGCTCAAAGCGCTCGGCACATGGCAACGCATACTTCACAGGCTTTGGTAAAGCCCGCCGCATCGTGTTCTTTGACACCCTACTGGCGCGCCTGACACCTGACGAAATCATTGCCGTGTTAGCACACGAACTCGGTCACTTTAAGCACAAACATATCCTGAAGCGACTCGTCTTTAGTTTTGCAGGTGCTTTGTTCTTCTTTGCCATCTTGGGCTGGATCGCACAACAGAGTTGGTTCTATACCGATTTAGGCGTGATCCCGCAACTTGGCGGACGGAACGATGGCATGGCCTTGTTGCTCTTTTTTATGGTGATCCCTGTTTTCACCTTTGCCTTAACGCCTTTGTTTAGCTGGTTTTCTCGTAAAGACGAGTTTGAAGCCGATCACTTTGCCACCCAGCAAAGTTCGGCCGAGCAACTGGTGTCGGCCCTGGTCAAACTGGTGGATGACAACGCCTCAACACTGACCCCAGACCCAGTTCACTCAGCGTTTTATGACAGCCATCCGCCCGTAGCCATTCGTATCCGGCAACTACTTGCGTCATGACTGAGCGCACTCAGGGGCGCGTCATTGCAGCACACGGCCGACACTACACGGTCGAACTGCAAGACCAGTCGCTGCTCAAGTGCTTTCCGCGTGGTAAAAAAAATGAGGCCACGGTGGGTGACTATGTTGAACTCACCCGCCAGGGCTTAGACGAAGGTTCGCTTGAAGCTGTTTTACCGCGCAAAAATTTATTATTTAGGTCAGATGAAAATCGTAGCAAACAGTTTGCGGCCAACGTCGACCGACTGTTAATTGTGATCGCGGTGGCCCCCGCGTTTTCAGATGACCTGTTAGGCCGCGCGCTCGCTGGCGCCTGGTCTGCCGGCATCACCCCAATCATCTTGCTGAACAAAGTGGATCTGCTTGACGGCTTACCTGCCGCTCGCGCGAAGCTTGCGCCCTTTTACAAGCTTGGTGTCCAAATTATTGATATCTGTGCAAAGGATACTGCGCAAGTGATGTCGACAATTTTGCCTTTATTAACGGGGCAAACCTCGTTACTGTTGGGACAAAGCGCAATGGGTAAATCTACCCTACTCAATACGCTGGTGCCACTGGCCTTAGCCGCCACACGCGAGCACTCTATTGCGCTGGGTGCAGGCAAACACACCACGACAAGCACCCGTCTTTATCATCTGCCAGAAGCTGGGGGTGACTTGATAGATTCCCCCGGCTTTCAAGGGTTTGGCTTGCTACACCTTGACCGCGAAGAGATCGAACGCGGGTTTCCTGAGTTTGATGCGCATGTCCCAGAGTGTCGGTTTTATAACTGCACGCATCAACGCGAGCCCAACTGTGGGGTGCTCGCGGCGCTAGAGCGCAACGAGATCGACGCGGGTCGCCATGCGTTATATGTGAGGCTCGTGCAAGCCAAAGCCGCGCACGACTCGTACTAAGGACTCTGCTCGGCAGCTGCCTCGGACAAAACCTGACAAAGCCCAAGCAACATCGCCGCTGTCGCGCCCCAAATAAAAAACTGGTTGTAGGGCACAGAATAAAACTGACGTAAACCGCCATCAGGCAGATGGGCCTGATGAAAACGATAATTGGCCGGGTCTGTCAAAAACGACAAAGGCACTTCAAACACTTCAGCCACCTCAAACTCATCAGGCGCCAAGGTGAAGCCAGGACGCACCAAAGCGGTCACTGGATTGATCGCAAAGCCTGAGCCCGTGACGTAACGCGGCAGCCCCCCCAAACACTCAATATGCTCGCGCAGCAAGCCGGTTTCTTCTTCGGTCTCGCGTAAAGCCGTATCCTGTACGTCAATATCACTGGCCTCGCAGCGCCCACCCGGAAAGCTGACTTGCCCCGCATGATCATTTAAGTGGGCCGTTCGCTGCGTTAACAGCACCGCCAAGCCCTCAGGACGCATCACAATAGGCACCAAGACTGCGGCCTCTACCGGCGTTCCCTCGCGCCCCGGCATCCGTCGAAGCGACTCGTTCGGAATATCAAGCTGGCGGTCAATATTTTTAGACAGTACCGCGCGCAACCACTCGGGGTTCAAGTGCGTAGCAGGCACAGCACCAAACTTTAAAGACGAGGGTACCCAGGGTTGGGTCTTCGGATCAAACGAAGGGCGCGTTGGCGTACGGCGAATGCGTGGACTTTCAGGAGGTGTGGCAGACATACAGGCGAATGATTTCCAAGCAAGGATTGACTCCTTTTTAACAGAATGCAGGCAAATCCTCTTTGTTTCAGGTGGAGCATGTCAACTTAAACGGCTGCTCGAGGCTGCGCCGACAAACCGGTGGGCTCGCCAAGACAACCAAAAACACAGTTTTGTCGAACCAGATCGTGTGGTTTCGAAAACTTTAGGATCGAGGCCAATCCCGTTACTGCATTTTTTGAACATAAAAAAACACCCTTTCGGATGCCTTTTTATCGCTGCGTTAAGAACTGAGGGTTGCTTACGCAGTGGCGACAGTTTTACGAACGAGTTTTTCTTTAATACGTGCTGACTTGCCTGAGCGGTCACGCAGGTAATAGAGCTTGGCACGACGTACATCACCGCGGCGCTTAACTTCGATCGAGGCGATTTGCGTTGAGTACAGTTGGAACGTACGCTCGACAGCTTCGCCAGAGGAAATCTTGCGAACGATGAACGATGAGTTCAAGCCACGGTTACGACGGGCAATCACAACGCCTTCAAAGGCCTGGGCGCGCTTACGGGCACCTTCAACCACATTGACGCTGACAATCACGGTGTCGCCAGGAGCGAATTCGGTGACGGGTTTACCGCCAGTGAGGCGAGCAATTTCTTCTTGCTCAAGAATAGCGATTAGGTTCATATGAACTCCAAGTCATCTTGCTCTCGGTGGTTTCACCAGTGCAGTCATTTGTGCCAGCCCCAAAAAAGCTGACAACAAATCAAGCCTGGATCGGTATTGTTTGACGTGCGCCTGACCTATTCAGGGGCCGTTACCGGGCAGAGGATGCGTTAACAAAGCCATTGATTCTACAACATTTTGGGGTTGATACGCCAGTAGATTGGCTCGTCTGATGTTACAAAGCTAGCTGTGACTAGTTTGTGACAAGAACTGCCAGGATAAATCTCAGGCTGACCCTTAGTTTGCGCCCAGAACTGAAGCCTAGTTTGGGCCTTAGTTTGGGTACTGAGTTGAATCCTAGTTTGTACCTTAGTTTGGGTACTGAGTTAAATCCTAGTCTGAACTCTAGCCTGAGCTCCACCTTGAATCCTAAATTTTAATGAGCTCTTCTGCCCTACTCTTTGTCATTGCAGCGGCGGTTGCGCATGCCTCGTGGAACCTGTTGGCCAAGCGCGCGGCACACGTCGGACCGACCTTTGTATTTGCCTACGGCCTGTGCTGCACCATTTTGTACGCCCCCTGGGTGCTCTGGGTGTTGGTCTTTGAGCAAAACGAGTGGAGTTGGCCAATCGTTGGCTGTATTGCGCTGTCGGGTAGCGTTCACCTAGTCTACAGCCTGTGCTTGCAGCGAGGCTACCAGTTGGCCGACTTATCGGTCGTGTATCCAATCGCGCGCGGCACAGGGCCGCTGCTCGCGACCGTAGGGGCTCTGTTGCTGCTAGACGAGCCTGCAACGGTACGTGGTGTCAGCGGGATGTTGTGCGTGGTGGCGGGTGTGTTGCTGATTGCGACACAAGGCCAGCTTCGTCGTCTGCTGCAACCAGAAGCGATGGTAGGGGTCCGCTGGGGATCCTTGATTGGCGCGTTGATCGCAGCCTATACCTTAGTGGATGCCTATGGCGTCAAAACTCTTTTGATTGCCCCTGTTGTGTACGATTGGGCCACCTGCGCTACCCGCACCTTGCTGCTATTGCCACACACTGCACGACAACCCCGTCAGGCCTGGGCAGCGATGAAAGGATATTGGCCGCTGGCGTGGGCAATCGGTGTGCTATCCCCAATGGGATATATTTTGGTGCTGTACGCCTTACGCGATGGCGCCCCAGTTAGCCTGGTGGCACCTGCGCGTGAAATGTCAATGTTGTTGGTGACACTTGCCGGACTTTACCTGCTACGTGAGCCTGTCGGCTGGGGGCGCTTGGTAGGCTGTGGTGGGATCGCCGTAGGCGTGGTGCTACTGGCAAGTAGCTAAGCCCCCACCCCTTTTAAAGCTTTAATAACCTGCTGCGTTACCGATCAAGAGGACGGCTGGGATCATGGCCACCCAAAAAGATAGTAAGAGGATGTCAGACAACATCCCTTTTACGCTTGGTGAATCATTGCGCGCGGCTGCCGATGCAAAAGATGGGGCAAACTGGGCGCGTGGAGTGTGCTGTGCAGAAGATGAGGCAAATTGGCCGCGTGGGGCTTGCTGTGAAGAAGATTGACGCATGGTGTGGCTCCTTTAGACTGGAAATGCACTACGTTTAAGTAACCACCCCCGACCGCCGTAACGACCCAAGGTGGTTGCCGGGGACCTAGAACCGGCAAAACTGTTTGGTCAGTGACCATAAACAATACTGTACACGTATACAGTACTGTTTGCAAACACAGTTATTTAAAATGATTGTTTTTTACAACAAAACGATTCTTAGCCATCGCCGTGCAGGCGTGTTAACTCATTGACGCTTAGCTATCGTGCGCTCTAAGCACGGGCTGACTGACTTTTAGCAATCGTGCTAACGAGGCACTGACGCATTGACTCTTCACAATCAAGCGACCAAATAACCTGCCCACCTTCAGTACGTGCGAATGGCTAAAGCCTACAAAAGCAAACTCAAACTAAGCCTTAGGTGAAAAGGGCCGCGCTGTGCTAATTTTCGATGTTCTCAAAAACTTTTTCGCCTGACTCGCACCATGACAAACTTCACCTCAAGCCACGCCCTGTTTAAAGTGTTCTCTGACTATGGCATGGATCGACTTTTTCTTGTGCCTGGAGAAAGCTACCTTGGCCTGCTCGATGCCTTGGTCGATTTTCCAGCCATCGATGTTGTGACCTGCCGCCATGAAGGCGGGGCGGGCTACATGGCGGTCGCAGACGGTCGTCTGACACGTCGTCCGGGCTTGGCCTTAGTGAGTCGTGGCCCAGGTGCCTCGAACGCTGCGATTGCAGTGCATACCGCGCAACAAGATGCTGTACCAATGATTCTTGTGATTGGTCAAATCGCTGCACGCGATCTGCGTCGTGAGGCGTTTCAAGAAATTGATTATCAAAAAATGTTTGGCTCGATCGCAAAATGGGTGTTCGAGTGCACAGGCCCCGAACAAATCGCTCAGGCTGCTTTCAAAGCCATTCGGATGGCAACCTCGGGGGTACCCGGCCCAGTCGTGTTGGTGCTACCTGAAGATATTCAACAGCAAACGGTGCCTGTGCCAACGTTCAAACAACACCCACACGTCTTTGGCTTACCAGCCCCCGACACAATGACAAAAATCGTTGAACAACTCAAGGCCGCACAACGCCCTGTCGTGATCGCGGGTGGCTGCTTTGATTGCCCGGGCGGACGTGATGCGTTAGCGGCCTTTGTGCACCACTGGCAGTTGCCCACCATGGTGTCATTCAGGCGTCACGATATTTTTGCAAACGATGACGCACTTTTTGTAGGCGACTTGGGGCTATCAAACCCAGCCGCACAAATGACAACCTTACAAACCAGTGATTTCATTCTTGCCTTGGGCACCCGTTTGGGCGACATCACCACACAAAACTATCAATTTCCGGTCTACGCGCAGGCGCCGCAAACACTGCTGCACTGCTACCCCGATTCGCGTGTGGTCAGCTGGGATACTGTGGCTGACTACCCTTTGGTATGCGACCCAGTTGGCTTAGTAAAAGCCTTGACGCAAGGCCCCGCCCCCACCGTGAACGCGGCTCGGGTGAGTTGGCTCGCTACACTGCGCGAGCACTCTCAATCTTGGGCCGTCTGGCCATCGCGTCAAGCTAAACTGGGTGTGAACTTTACCGAAGTCGTGCGCGCACTCGAGGCTCACTCGTCGCTTGATACCACTATCTGTTTAGACGCTGGTACCTTTGCAGCGCCCGTTTATCGACACTTCACCTTCAAAACGGGTCAACGCTTGATGGCGCCGCTGGCAGGCGCGATGGGCTATGGCACACCTGCAGCCGTGGCCTGCGCTTTACGTGAACCCACTCGCACAACGGTTTGTATCGTTGGGGATGGTGGCTTTTTAATGACGGGCAACGAAATGATTTTGGCCGTTGAACGCAAGCTGCCGATTATCTTTATCGTTTCAAACAACGCTAGCTACGGCTCGATTCGCTTACACCAAGAGCGCGGTTATCCAGGGCGCGTGAGCGGCACCTCGCTCTTTAACCCCGACTTCCATGACATGGCACGCAGTTTTGGCATGGCGTCTGCACGCATCACCCACAAAGAAGACATCAATGGCATGATACAGGCAGCCTTCAAAGCGAAGGCGCCGATACTCATCGAGGTTAATACCAGCTTAGATGCGATGTTGCCTTAGAAGAAAAGCGCTAGCGCGTTGAAAAAGTTTAGCGCTCTGTGTTTAGCGCTCAGTGTCTAGCGCTCAGCGACGAAGCTATCACTCTTGCCTGAGCGATCAGCATCGCCCGCCGAGGGCTAGGAGTCTGACCAAGCCTCGCCCATTGAGGCTTGGGTCAGCGAAAACCCACTACAACGTCAGGTCAGAACGCGTCAGCGCCTCGGTCATCACCGCACCTTGGGACAACGCCAAGCTAAGTGCCTGCACACGCGGCAAGATTGATCCTGCATAGAACACTGCGGTGGCAAATTTATTTTGCATGAAAGGCGTTGCGCGCGACTCACGCTGTGCTTCGCTGCAGACCAGTGCGGCGCGTGCCAGATGCCAACCACCCAACACATAGCCTGTCAGCATCAAATAGGGCACGCTGCCCGCGTAGACTGCACGAATGTCGGTTTTGGCATGGTCGAGCACAAAGTGCACTGCACTTTGATACGCCTCGACTGCCAGCGATAAATTGGCATGAATCAACTTTAACCCTGCCGCGTTCTCGGCGTGTGCCAGCGCACTTTCAGTGTTGAGTTCAAGCAGCGTTTGTTGCATCGCTTGCGCTAAGCCCAAGGCGGTGGCACCCGCATCACGCAAGGTTTTACGCCCGATCAAATCATTGGCTTGAATCGCTGTGGTGCCCTCATAGATCGTCAAAATACGAGCATCACGATAAAACTGAGCCGCCCCCGTTTCTTCAATGAAACCCATGCCACCGTGCACCTGTATACCCAACGAGGTCACTTCAAGCGCGCATTCGGTTGAAAATCCTTTCACGACGGGTACTAAATAATCGTAGAGCGCTTGCTTGCGGCGACGCACTTCAGGATCAGTATGCTCAAGGCTTAAATCGTCGGTCACGGCGGCCACGCAGGCAATCGAACGCGCCGCTTCGGTCAAACCACGCATGGTCGACAACATACGCTGTACATCTGGGTGTTGCACGATCGGCACTGCAGCCGCAGAGCCCTCGATGGCCCGACTTTGCACACGATCGCGTGCATACGCGCGCGCTTTTTGAGTCGCCGCCTCACTCACCCCGATACCCTGAATCCCCACGCCAAAACGCGCAGCATTCATCATGATAAACATGTACTCGAGTCCGCGATTTTCTTGACCAACTAGCGTACCAATCGCACCAGCACCGACCTCGCCTTTCTCGTCGCCAAACAGCAGCACAGCAGTTGGACTACCGTGAATCCCTAACTTATGTTCGATCGACGCACACCAGACATCATTGCGTGCACCCAACGAACCATCGTCATTGACCAGTACCTTAGGCACAACAAAGAGCGACAGCCCTTTCACACCTGGTGGCGCATCAGCCATACGAGCCAACACCAGATGCACAATGTTTTCGGCCAGATCATGCTCGCCAAAGGTAATGTAAATTTTTTGACCAAACAGGCGATAGGTGCCATCCGCTTGTGCGACCGCACGCGTGTTGACCAACGACAAATCAGAGCCAGCCTGCGGCTCAGTTAAGTTCATCGTGCCGGTCCATTTACCCTGAACCAACGCTTCGATATACAGTTTTTGTTGCTTATCAGAGCCCGACAACAGCAACGCCTCAATGACGCCATCGGTCAACAAGGGGCACAACGAAAACGCCAAATTGCCCGCATTTAAATTTTCGGTTGCTGCGCAGCCCAACAGTTTGGGTAGGCCCTGGCCACCCCATTGTTCTGGATGACGCAAGCCTTGCCAGCCACCCTCTACAAATTGTTTAAAGGCGTGGTGATACGAGGCAGGCATCTTCACCACACCGTTGGCGTGAACTGGAGGATGCTGATCGCCATCCCAGTTGGTAGGTGCCACCACTTCAGAGGCGAACTTAGCGTTCTCTTGAAGCACCGCCTCGATCAAGTCGGGATCAAGCTCAGAAAAGGCCGGCAACGTTAAGAGCTCGGGCAAGCCTGCAATATGCTCAAACACAAAACGAAAATCATCAACAGGGGCACGATACGTCATCACACTAACCTCGATACAAACTGAAACGAAAACCCCGTCACGGGGACGGGGCCAGCATACTCTCTCATGCTTGAATGAAACTTACAGAGTGGTAACAAGTTCAGGAACGGCCTGAAATAAATCAGCCACCAAACCATAATCGGCCACACCAAAGATTGGAGCTTCGGTATCTTTGTTAATCGCAACAATGACCTTTGAATCTTTCATGCCGGCCAGATGTTGGATCGCACCAGAGATTCCGATCGCTACATAAAGCTGAGGTGCAACGATTTTGCCCGTTTGACCAACTTGCCAATCGTTGGGTGCATAACCAGCATCAACCGCGGCGCGAGACGCGCCCATGGCAGCCCCAAGCTTGTCAGCCAGTGGATCAAGAAGTTTGAAGTTTTCAGCACTGCCCATGCCGCGCCCGCCCGACACGACAACGCGCGCACCTGCGAGTTCTGGACGATCGTTTTTAGCGACTTCGCGGCCAACAAAGGTCGACAGGCCTGCTGAATCAGCAGCTGCAACAGTTTCGACTGACGCGCTGCCACCTTCGGGAGCTGCATCAAAACCAGTCGTACGCACCGTAATCACTTTGATCGGGTCGTTAGACTGCACGGTTGCAATTGCATTACCCGCGTAGATTGCACGTTGAAACGTATCGGGTGAATCGACTGCTTGAATTTCTGAAATTTGTGCAACATCTAAGCTAGCGGCCACACGCGGTGACACGTTTTTACCCGAGGCCGTTGCCGCAAACAGAATGTGGCTGTAGCCGCTGGCTAACGCCAAGACTTGTTTGGCAACGTTTTCGGCCAAGCTATCAGCCAAGGCTGGTGACTCAGCGAGCAACACCTTTGAAACACCCGTGATTTTTGCAGCATGATCGGCAACCGCGCGCGCATTGGCACCGGCAACCAGCACGTGAATATCGCCGCCAATTTTGGCAGCGGCCGCCACGACGTTATGCGTGGCACCTTTTAATTGAACATTATCGTGTTCAGCGATGACAAGTATTGACATATTTACACCACCACCTTTGCTTCGTTTTTGAGTTTGTCAACTAATGCAGCAACGTCTTGCACTTTAATACCTGCCGAACGCGCTGCAGGCTCAACCACCTTCAGAGTTTTTAAGCGAGGCGCCACATCTACGCCCAATGACTCAGGCGTAACGGTATCAAGCTGCTTTTTCTTGGCCTTCATGATATTAGGCAAGGTCACATAACGTGGCTCATTCAAGCGCAGATCGGTGGTGACAATGGCTGGCAACTTCAGTTCAATAGTTTCGAGCCCGCCGTCGACTTCACGTGTGACTCGTGCAACGCCATCGCCCAGTTCAATTTTGCTAGCAAACGTCGCTTGCGACCAACCCAACAACGCAGCAAGCATTTGGCCAGTTTGATTAGAGTCGTCATCGATCGCTTGCTTGCCCAAGATGATCAGCGAAGGCTGTTCTTTCTCGGCCAAGACCTTGAGCAACTTAGCAACGGCTAAAGGTTGAAGTTCGACATCGGTTTGCACCAAGATGCCACGGTCGGCCCCGATCGCCATCGCGGTACGCAAGGTCTCTTGGCATTGTGCGACACCGCAAGACACGGCGATCACTTCTGTGGCGGCACCCTTTTCTTTTAAACGAGTCGCTTCTTCGACTGCGATCTCGTCAAAGGGGTTCATCGACATTTTCACGTTTGCAATATCAACGCCCGTGTGATCAGACTTCACACGCACTTTCACGTTGTAGTCTACGACGCGCTTTACAGGAACAAGCACTTTCATCCAGCGATCTCCAGATATTAAAAATACAGCTCAATCGGGTCTGACGCCCGACAATCAAGCTCTGATTCTACCGGAACTCGCGCCAAGTCTCAGGCAATCGGTATGATATCGACTGATTTCATAAGGAAAAATTTATGCCTTGCACCCGACGCCTGCTTCAAGTGAGTTTGATGACAGCCATCCTGTGCGGCTGTTCGACGCCCCCTTCGGGGCCGGACAAGACGGCTACGACTGACGCAAACTCGAAAACAGGCGCCACTTCTAGCACCACTTCAAGCACCACTTCAGGCGGCACGGCAGGCCCTAGCACTGCGGGATCAGGAGGCACAAAGGCGAGCAGCTCTGCAAGCGCGAACAGTCGTTTTGATCCTGTTTCTCGTCCCCAAACCGAAGCAGCTCGTCGCGCAACCATGCAACGCTTTGGCGTTGAACTGGCCTCAGAGCGAAGGCTGCCCGAGGCCAAGGTTCTGAAGCTGCTCGACGAGGCACGCTATAACCCTACGGTTGCCCGCATTGTGGCGCCTGTCGCCCCCGGTCAAATCCGCCCACCACGCAGTTGGGCAACCTACCGTGGGCGTGTGGTCGAACCGATTCTGATCGCCCAAGGTCACGCCTTCATGAAACAGTATGGGGCCGAGTTAGACCGCGCAACCGCCCGCTACGGCGTTCCACAAAACATCATTGCAGCCATCATTGGGGTTGAGACCCTCTACGGCAAAAATCAAGGGACCTTTCGCGTCCTTGACTCGCTGGCCACGCTGGGCTTCGACTATCCCGATGCCTCAAGGCCGGATCGCGCCGAAATGTTTCGCGGTCAATTAGCAGACCTGATCGAGTTGGACTTGGCGGGTCGTGTCGACGCCAGAACCTTGAAGGGATCCTTTGCGGGCGCCGTCGGCATCCCACAATTTATGCCTGGCAGTATCAAACGTTTTGCCGTGAGCGCGCGCGGCGCCCAAGAGATCAACCTAAGCACCAATATGGCCGATGCGATTGTTTCAGTGGCGAATTTCTTGGTTGAGCATGGCTGGCAACGAGGCTTACCGACTTTTGTTCCGGTCAGGCTACCCGCTTCTGCAGACAAACTTGTCGATGGCGGCTTAAAGCCCACCCTTGACTGGCCTCAATTGCAGGCAGCGGGTGCCAAACTAGCCCCAGGCGCCAAAGACGCACCCTGGATGCGCGCAGCACTCGGTGTGATCGACCTACCCGAAGAACGTGCAGGGACGATTGAGTTTCGCACGGCCACCCAAAACTTCTTTACGATCACCCTATACAACCGCAGCTATTTTTATGCAGCCTCTGTCGCCGATCTGGCCAGCGCCTTGGCTGACAATTGACATCCTTCACCTGACCAGTAAGGATATCTGCGCCTGTGGTTGACAGCCAACAGAGACTCCTGCGATGTCCGCGCTATTCATCCTCCCCATTAGCAGGAAGGATTTCTGCGCCTTTGCTTAAACTTGTGGATCAAATAAACCTGTCGACAAGTAACGATCACCACGATCGCAAACGATAAAGGCAATTGTGGCATTGCGAGCGGTTTCAGCCACCCGCAGCGCGGCCACCAAAGCGCCTGCCGCTGAGACGCCGGCGCAGATTCCTTCTTCGGCGGCTAGGCGTCTGGCCATGTTTTCAGCGTCTTTTTGTTCAATCGATTCAAACTGATCCACTAGCTTTGGATCATAAATGGCAGGCAGATAGGCCTCAGGCCATTTTCGGATACCTGCGATCTGCGAACCCTCAGCAGGCTGGGCGCCAACAATCGTGATAGCCGGATTTTTTGACTTTAAATAACGACTCACACCCATGATCGTACCGGTGGTACCCATGGCACTCACAAAGTGCGTGATTTCGCCGCCCGTTTGGTCCCACAACTCGGGGCCCGTCGTCTTGAAGTGCGCCAAGGGATTGTCAGGATTTGAGAACTGATCCAGCACCTTGCCGCGCCCTTCGGCTTGCATATTGGTGGCTAAATCACGCGCAAACTCCATCCCGCCACCGCTCGAAGGGGTCAGGATGAGTTCAGCCCCGTACGCCGCCATTGACGCGCGACGTTCAACCGAAAGATTGTCGGGCATGATCAAAATCATCTTGTAACCACGCATGGCAGCGGCCATTGCCAGCGCAATCCCAGTGTTACCGCTGGTAGCCTCGATCAAAGTATCACCTGGCTTGATTTCACCACGGGCCTCTGCCCCCAAAATCATGGCCAACGCTGGGCGGTCTTTGACCGAACCAGCGGGATTATTGCCCTCAAGCTTACCCAACACAATGTTGCCACGCTCTTGGGCGAGCTTTGAGGGTAGTCGCTGCAGACGCACGAGTGGCGTGTTGCCCACGGCCTGCTCTACGCTTGGATATGTTTTCATCATTTTGCCTCGGTAGCCCCTCGCTTTGCAGAGCGAGGGCGCATCAAAGCACTGATCATACCAAAGGCGCAACCAGAGGAAGGCGCCCCACGCGCACACGCCTTCAGTGAGGAGGCGAGGTCTCGATCAACGGCGTCGCAACACTTGTAGACGGTGCGACACGGCCACGCGCAGCCTGAGAAGCGGTAACCTGAGAACCGGCAACCTGCGAAGAGGTGCCCTGCACTCTGCCCGACGAGGCGCTAGCAGCTCGCCCCACCTCTGACACGCGCAAGCCAGCTGCGTGTAGGGCTTGCAACCGCTTGGGGCCGATTCCGCGCACTCGATCTGACAAGTCTTCGAGCGACTCAAACGGGCCCGCGCGGTTGCGCTCTTGCACAATAATCTGTGCGGTGCGCGGCCCGACTCCGCGCAAATCTTTTAGTTGCTCAGCGGTCGCCGTGTTCAATTCGAGTGCCTGAGCCGACAACCCGACCCCAACTCCGGCCAACATGACCGCCACACGAGAACGCCGAGCCAAACGATTTACGGCTTGATGGGCGAACGGGAACGACCAACGTCCTCTTGGCGGTTCGATCTGTTTCTGAGGTTGGACTAACGATTGTTCAGATGCCAAGGGCACTGCAACGGTCGAATCAAGAAAAGGGTTCATGGCTTTACCTCTTAAAAGGATGACGCGAACCAGCGCGTGGCCTAGGCCAACACTGTCGCAACGCCATCTTGAGGTTTTTTGTAGAGTTTACAGGGCAGACAACAAGGCAATATCCACCCGTAATTCAACGTGCTTACTGCGCGCCAGCGCTTGCCTCGTGCAGCGCACGAACATACTCAGCCACGCCCGTTTGCACGTCGCGCATCTCAGCCTTGTAGCCCGCGGCACGCAGCGCCGAGACATCAGCCTGTGTATAACTTTGATAACGACCCTTAAGGTCTTCAGGAAACGCCATATAGCGCAGCGATCCGTGCCGTACGAGTTCTTCAAGCGACATGGGCGCTTGCCCGCGCAGCGTACGCATGGTGTTGACGACAGTACTGGCCACATCGTTAAACGGTTGGGCTCGCCCGGTACCACAGTTGAAGATACCAGATACTTTTGGGTGATCCAGAAAATGCAAATTGACATCGACCACATCGTGCACTGAAATAAAGTCGCGCAACTGCCCGCCATCGGCATAGCCATCCCAGCCACCAAACAACCGCACATGACCCTCGTCGATAAACTGATTCATGTTGTGAAACGCCACCGAAGCCATGCGCCCTTTGTGCTGCTCTTGCGGGCCATACACATTGAAATAGCGCAAACCAACGACTTGCGCAGTCAACGATGCTAAGCGTGCGCGCAACACTTGATCAAACAGAAATTTTGAATAGCCATACACATTTAGTGGCTTTTCATTTTTTAAGGACTCAGCATAATTAGGACCCGCGCCATACACAGCAGCCGACGATGCATATATCAATGGGACTTTCTGCTTCTGGCAGTACTCAAACAACTCGAGTGTCACGCGATAGTTGTTATCCATCATGAACTGGCCATTTCGTTCAGTCGTATCTGAACAGGCACCTTGATGAAACACCGCACGCACGCTAGGTAAAAAGCCATCAAGCACGCCGCGACGAAACTCGTCTTTGTGCATGTAATCGCTAATTTGACCACCCACCAGATTCACGAATTTATCGCCATCCGTCAGATCGTCGACCGCCAGGATATTTGTGATGCCACGGCGATTTAAGCCGCGAATGATATTGCTGCCAATAAAGCCAGCCGCGCCTGTGACAACAATCATGCAAGTTCTCCGGCAGTTACTATCGATGTTCCGAGTTTACCCACAACGATTCCGCCCGCCCGATTCGCCCAACGCATCGCCTCAGGCCAATCGACTCCGATTGCACGCATCACCGCGAGAGTCGCTAACACGGTGTCGCCTGCCCCAGAGACATCAAACACCTCATGCGCCTGGGCATTAACATGATCACTGCCGTTCGCAGTAAATAGCGTCATGCCTTGCTCTGAGCGGGTCACTAGCAACGCCTCGAGCTCGAGTTGATCGCGTAAACCTTGCGCGCGTTCTGCCAAATCGGTCTCGCTCGACCAGTGCCCCACAGCCTGCTGCATTTCGCCACGATTAGGGGTGACTAAAGTGGCGCCGCGGTAACGTTGATAGTCACTGCCCTTAGGGTCAACCAAGACCGCAATCCCTTGCATTCGGGCCAAGGTAATCAAGGCCTCGACATGCGCCAGCGCCCCTTTGGCATAATCAGAAAACACAACCACGTCATGCTCGGCGAACAACGGCGCCACTTGCGCCTGCAAGGTATCGAGCAACTGCGCGGTGGGTTTTTCTTCGAAATCGATACGCATCATTTGCTGTTGACGCGCCAGCACACGCATTTTAAGTGTCGTCGGGTGTGCGGCATCCGCGATCAAGTGCGCGGTGACGCCAGCCTCTGCCAGCAGTTCATGCACCCGGGTCGCGGCCTCGTCCACCCCAACCAAACCGACCAAGGTGACTTTTGCACCTAAGGCCACGGCATTGCGTGCGACGTTGGCAGCACCACCCAAGCGATCTTCGCGGCGGGCCACATGAACCACCGGCACAGGCGCCTCAGGTGAGATGCGCTCAACGTCACCAAACCAATAGCGATCAAGCATCACGTCGCCAACAACCAATACCCGAGCACGGGTCACCGCGTCTTTCGGAAATGTCTTCATCCAAGCTCTTCCATCCGGCGTGGTTTATAGGTTTCCCACGCATTACAACCAGGGCACTGCCAGTAGTAGCGCCGCGCCTGAAACCCACAACTACGGCAGGTATAGCGATCAAGACGTTGACTGTGCTGGTTAATCAACCGACGCAACAACGCCAAATCAGCACCCGGGATTGGGCTCTCAAGCGGTATTTGATTTGCCTCAGCATGTGCCAGTTCGGCTTCAAGCAAGCGATCAAGACCGAGTAACGAGGGGTTTGCTTGCAATGCCTGACGTGCAAACGCCCAGGCGACGTCAACGCCCTCTTGGGCTCGCAGTGCGCGAAAGACCACGTTAAACAAATCCAGAGACGGATATTTTTCGTGATGCGACAGCAACAAAGCCAAGCCCTGAGCAGACTCTTGAGTGTGAGAAAAATTTTGCAACAGTTGCTCGGCAACCAACCCTGCAAATTCAGGCGATTGGTCGAGCACCACTTGAAAATACTGCCGTTGTAAGAGCGTTTGTTGCGCAGAGCCTGCTATCGAGGCGTAAATCATCGCGACGCGAACGCTTGCGGCAGAAGCCGAGCCTGCATCGCGTGCTTTTGCCGCGCGCTCTGCCTGTTTCAAGGCCTCTTGCGCTTGCTCGACCAATGGGGGCTTAGTCGCAAGTGCAACC
>Ga0209550_10000642_pt1 | contig 33182 bp, 28 predicted proteins | sample LauGreSuBDMM15SN_2_FD_187567 | JGI IMG/M metagenome (GOLD analysis project Ga0209550, IMG submission 187567) | Freshwater lake microbial communities from Lake Michigan, USA - Su13.BD.MM15.SN (SPAdes) (version 5) | ecosystem: Environmental > Aquatic > Freshwater > Lake | place: Lake Michigan... | reverse complement strand
TATGTCATCATTTGAAGCATTTATGTCATCATTTGAAGCATCTATGTCATCATTTGAAGCATTTTTTAAAAACATCAATAAGTTTTCGATCTAGTTATTACTGTATATGGTAAGGTATATTTTTTAAAAAATCTTTTTTTGTTACTGTCATCATTTGAAGCACAGAAAATGGAGGGGGGGGGTCCTGATTTCTAGGAAAAGAAATAGATTCTTACAAAAAAAATAAAAAAATGAACTTCAAATTTTACAACCTATATAAAAATAATGATATTTCTATATAATGTCTGGTCAACACTACTGTTCGATTTGTCATCGTTCGTTTACTAGGAATTCCTATTTACAGGCCCATTTACAATCCAAAAGTCACATAACACGTGAGAAACTCGAACCGAAACTGAATATATGCGAATGCGGAAAATCGTTTCTGCATAGACAAGGATTATTTACTCACAAAAAGAGATGTTCCAGAATAAATGAATCTCAACTTAATTCATTTTATGAAAAAAAACTTGAAGAAAATGAAATTGAAAAAGCGGAACTTAAAAAACAAATAGAAGTGTTATTAGAAAAAGTTGGCACTCCTACCGTTATCAACAACACAAACAATATTGAAAATCAAACCAATATCAATATCAATTATTATGGGTGTGAAAATTTGGAATATATCACCGATAAATTCATTCAAGAAATGATGAAGATTCCTTACAGTAGTATTCCTAATATAATCAAACACATACATTTCCACCCGGCTCATCCAGAAAACCACAACGTGAAAATTACGAACAGGAAATTACCGTACGCATCTGTATACAAAAATGACAAATGGGAACTGACTCATAAAAGAAACACTATCGAAGAACTTATGCGAAAAGGATTCGACTTGATGGATGATCGGTTCGTTAACTTAAATCATCTTTCTGACCGTGGAAAGGAGAGATACCAAGGATTTCAGAACAAATTCGAACAGGACGATCCGGAAGCATTGAAACAGATATATCAAGCTACCGAATTATGTTTACTTAATGGATACAGAAGCAAAACCGCTTTACTGAATTGATTATTTCTTTAATTTTAACAAAAAAAATGAGTTTATTTAAAATTTAATCGCAAAACAATCGGTTCATGTTATCTGCTTCGGTGTTCGCCTCGGATTGAAACAAGCGATGAATCATATTGTTGTCTCGGAAACGCACCGAATATTCTTGTTGGTGTTTATTTCTGCCCATGCGGCCCATTGCCTGTAACGTTTTGTGCGCAGTCATATTTTGTAGATCCTTGCCTATAAATCCATGACAAAATTGATAGTTGGTGCCGTAAATATAATCAGAACTGGTCAAAATGAGAAACAACTTTTGTTCTTGGGCGAGTCGTTTTACGATTTCTTCGTACGTAGAGTTTTCTTGCTTGATTAAGATACCGACGCCCATTAAGATCAACACTTTATAAGCGCGCGGCAATTCCAAGTCCATGATCGCTTTCACGGTAGATTCGTCGATGCTAGGCACAAATGCGTTGGTTTCGTTAGGAGCCCAAATCCGCTGATGGGCTGGAGTATTCGGAATGTACTTTAAATCCAAGGACATCATGAAAAACTGTTTTCGCAACTGGTCGATATTTTCTTTCAATAGTAAGCAGCTATCATCTTTCCCTTCTTTTTCGCGCACAGATGTTTTCTCCTCCGTGTCGGATTTGATTTTGATTTTCGAATGAAGCTCTTTTTCAAAAAGATCAATTTGTTTTTGGAGTTTTTCATTGTGCGCGATCCCTTGCAGCAGTTTTTGCAACACAGTTTCAGGTATTTTACTTTGTTGGGCGTAAAACGACGCCAAGTTTTCCACGTTTTCCACCAAATAAATGCTTGGTCCGTCCGTGAGAGTAAACGCGTCCGAAGTCGTCAGCGATACCCCCTTCATTTTTTCGTTTTCTTGATATCTTCCCATGTATTTAGGCTTTGCCTTTTCTTGCAATTCTTTCTTGAGAAGTACCCAAGCCGATTCCGTAATGTCCTGGAGCACGTCTAAATAATAGAGTTTGATTGTTTCCATTTGCACGCTGCCGATATCTTCCTTGACAAAGTATTGATGCAATTTGGTCCGCTGAGAGCCGAAATCGTATTTCAAAACGAGTAAAAGGAAATCGAGTATGCTCTGTAAATCGAAATACCGCAGAAGAGTTTTATTTTTCGTACAATGATCGACATAGCTGCGCAATTGTTTCCAGGAGTCGCAATGCAAATGGGGTAAGAAACAGTACCCTTCTGCGGTGAGTATAGGAATCGTTTTGCGACAATCGTAACTAGTGATCGTGTGAACAAACGCATTTTCGAACTGGCATCGGAAATGTTGAATCGTGCTTTGGATTTCTTCTTCGTGAGGCAGAGTTGCGCAAGAAAGAATCACGTTGGGAATCTTATTTTGGCTCCAGTTTTTGTGAATGACCTCGTGTAAGTCATGATTCGTATAATCCAAGGTCATGGTCGGCTCGTCCCAATACAGAAGTATGTTCGCAGGGTCGTGAAATGCCATCATATAATGCATGGCGGAGAGATAAGACTGAACATCGCAAATGATGATTTCTACATTATTGCCGTTGGTGTTGTCGACCTTACCGATTCCACCGGATCGTTTATTCACCTCATAATCAATCGCGGCATAGTAATGGAGACGGATATCGGTCGGTTGCTCGGCTCCGAACGCAAAAGCAACGCGCTTACCGATACTTATCGCAGATTTTGCCAACGACAATCCGATATGGCGTGCCACGCATACAAATATGATTTTATAGTCTTGAGACAATCCGATCGGAGACAATGTTTTCCCGGTTCCTGTGGGTGCTGTGTACATCAACAATTTCGGTCGAGAACGCTCAGTTCGGCAGATGGCGAATAATTCTTTTTGGTGGGAAAATAAGCTATGGTCGTCGCATTGGAACAAATGAGGGTTTTTCTCGAGAATCGCTACGCCATCGACCAGGATATTTTTCAGTTGGACATGCTCGATTCCATAAAGAATCATGGAATCGATCCATTCAAGCAAGAATCGATTGGTATGCGGGATAGAGGCTTTTCTCCAGCGAATGAGAGTACATAAAAACACCTCCATGCTTTTCTTTTTGTGAATGGATTTGCATACATGCGTAGCGTACTCGAGCAGCAGAAACTCAAAAATCCGATGTTTATTTTGTTGAATAAGCAAGTCAGCATTTTGTATGCGAATCGTATCGGCTGCTTTCAACTTTTTGGTTGTTTCTTGCGTCGGAATCCAATGGGGCGCATTGGATTTACTTTCCACTTTCCGAACTAATTCCTTAAAATATTTTTGGAATAGAAAGGAATCGGTTTCCACGCTCGGGTCAAGCTTAGTGAACTGAATCATATTCAACGTATAATTCGTTCTCATGCTGACGTTCGAGTATCCATCTCGAATGAGTACCAACACTCTTTTTTCCTCTTCGGAAACCGGCGCTTCAATAGATTCCCACTCCGAACGACTTAGTTTACGTTGGTGTAGAATGTCCATGGTGTTGTGGTTGTGGGTGTTGTGAATGGTTATAGATTTTAAATTTCTAATTTTTCAATTTTTTTTCAATTTTTACAAAAAAGATGTAAAAAGTATCCATGTAAGAAAAGAATGTGGTTAGGGTTTACGAAACGTCCAAACTTTGTTAATTTCGAACTTGTTCAAGAAGCCATTTCTTTGCCATTGGAATATGTTTTGCTGAATACGATGGCGACAAGTGAGCAAGAATGTCTTATTCACGGTACTTTAAAAGCAAGCACAGAAGAACAAGTGCTGAATGACATGTTGAATAAGTTGAGTGTACGCGAGAAAAAAATCATCGTCTACGGTAAAAATCATGCAGATGCCAAAGTCGATCAAAAATATAATCAATTGAAACAACTTGGGTTTGTAGATGTATCGATTTACAAAGGCGGTATGTTTGAATGGCTGTTATTGCAAGATATTTATGGCTCGAAATTATTTCAAACGACGACGCCGACCTTGGATATTCTTAAATACAAATGAAGAAAACTACTTAAACTTTTTCAAATACTAACGTTTAGTAAAATATCAGTGTATAGAAGAATGGTTGAACCTCTCCTTTCACAGTCTCTCAGTCGTTATGTTATGTTTCCCATTCAAGACGACAGTATTTGGAAAATGTACAAAAAACAAATTGACTGTTTTTGGAGAGCCGAAGAGGTCGACCTCTCAAAAGATTTGGCTGATTGGGCACTTTTGAATGGAGACGAAAAACATTTTGTATCAATGATTTTAGCTTTTTTCGCGGCGAGTGACGGTATTGTGCTAGAAAACTTGGCCGCACGATTCATGAGTGACGTCCAATTATCTGAAGCTCGTGCTTTTTACGGATTTCAGATCGCGATGGAAAACATTCATTCGGAAATGTACAGCATTCTTATCGACACTTTTATTCAAGATTCGACGCAGCGTGACAAATTATTCGATGCGATTGAGCATTACCCGTGCATCGCAAAAAAAGCGAAATGGGCACAACAATGGATCAAAAACTCATCCGCTAATTTTGCCACTCGTTTAGTTGCATTTGCTTGTGTAGAGGGCATTTTTTTCAGCAGTTCGTTCGCCTCTATCTATTGGATTAAAAAGAGAGGATTATTGCCAGGATTTACATTTTCGAACGAATTGATCTCGCGAGATGAGGCGTTACACACAGAGTTTGCGATTTTGCTTTATTCCAAATTACAGACCATGTTATCTGCATCCGAAATCGGACATATCGTGAAACAAGCAGTGGATATAGAGAAAGAGTTCATCACCGAGGCGTTGCCATGCAGACTTATCGGAATGAACGCCAAACTTATGATCCAATACATCGAGTTTGTCGCTGATCGTTTAGTTGTCCAGTTAGGGTACGAAAAAATATACAATGCTTCCAATCCTTTTGATTTTATGGAACTTATAAGCATTGATACCAAAGTAAATTTCTTTGAACGAACGAACTCCGCTTATGCTCTGGCAAACAAAGAAGTATCAGATGATGTATTTGAATTTTCGGCGACCTTTTAAACCTCTTCTCATTTAGAACGCCCTTTTTCTGCGATTCTTTTTTGATTTACCTTTTCTGGATTTGTTATTTTCATTGTCGTTTTCCCCCTGAAGTTATCAAAAATTTATAATTTGATACATTATTTATAAATTTACACTCTTGAACATTTATTGGGACAACATAAGAATAATTTGTATAAACATACAATCGTGTAATACGTTAAGTTATGATTATTGCAGTTATTGGATTATTTCATATAATTCATTCACCATTATTGGTTTTATTTCCATTTATAGTAAAAAAATATACTACAGACATATTTTACATAATTTATTTTTTTACCATTTTATTTTTATACACATTTATAGATGGAGAATGTCCTGTATCGTATGTATGCAAAGTAATGATGGATAAAAAATATATTGCTGGCACTAATGTCGCTTATTATCCTTAGGTAGAGGATCCTTGGCAACCTTAGGAAGAGGATCCTTGGCAACCTTAGGTAGAGGATCCTTGGCAACCTTAGGTAGAGGATCCTTGGCAACCTTAGGAAGAGGACCCTTGAGATCGTCCTTTGAAAGATTTGCTTTGGAAATGACGGGCATTTCCGTGCTTGCATAATCGACTTCGTCTAGGCAAACATGCCATCCGTCGTCAGTAGCAATCACCTCTTTAGACCCATAAATTAACCCCATAACCTTTTCAGACTCGTTGAATATTTTTTGTTGAACAGCCACTATATCCGTGGGTGCATCCAGATCCTGTAACACATAGAGCAACTCTTGTATGTTCGATTGCGCAGTTGCGATCGCAGGACTTTTGTGGTAAAGGTCGTCCTTCTCCTTGGTATATTTGTCAAGCAGATCCAGATTCGCTTTGTATGCGGCAGAAACATCGTCCACCAGTTTTATCACCTTATCGTTTTCCATGTGCTTGAATACAGACTGCATTCTCAATTCAAGGATTTTCTCTTGATATTCTTGTTTGTCTTCTTGTGCGATTTCAAGCAGGTCCGAAACGGACGCGTATAACGTCCTTGAAAATCGTTGGTCACAGGGGGTGTCCGAAGTGCATCGAATGATATACTGGTCATTCGTGGTAAGAAACGTCATTTTCCCGATTTTTTTGCTATTCTTGCAGCATGGCATCACGCACCCTGGTTGCTTTACCTTCCCTTGAGCTTTTTTTTCAACGTAATTTTTCCATTTATTCTCGTACGTTTTTTTGTAGTAGAAAAACGCTTTGACTTTGTCTTGGTATTCGACAGAAACGTGGATGCCTTTCCCGTATTTATATTTGTTAGGAAACCGTGTTTGGACAAGCGTTTCAATGGGACAATGTACAAGTTCAAGGGGAAACCGGTTTCCGCTGCAATAAAACGTTCGCAACAAAGGCATATTTTCCATGTTTAATATGCTAAGACTTGCACGTTCGCAATAAAGTTCGACCAATGAAGAAGTCAACTCTAACGTCGAAACAGGATTGTCGGATATTTCAAGGGTATGAAGTTGAGGCAAGTTTTTTAGTGAAAGACTTTCGATTTCGTTTTGTTTTAGATACGCTTTGAGTACCGTGGAAGGCAATTCAATGTTAGTCAATTGGTTATTTTCGCAATAAATGTATTGGATGCCTTCTGGTATATGGCTAACTGTCGTTAAAGTCCCTTCTACAAACACAACCGTATGGACGTTCGGAAACTTTTTTAGATTAGCCATATTTATGTCTCCATCTAAACTCTGCCCAATACGCAGTTCCACGGCGTCTGGAAGAAGCCTGGACAATATTTCTTCGAATGATGATTGGGACATTTACATAGGACGAAGATATTTATTGCCTTGAAACTCTTTTATTTTATTCAAGACGTATTTTTGGTCTTTTAACAGTTGATCCGATTGTTCCTTTGGTGTTTTTTTGCGCACTGCGCAGCAATAAAGAGTAACCAGGCCAATCAGCGTAAAAATCAAGGTAACGGATACGTTAAAAAACAAGGAGTATTTTGCAATTCGCAATTGGTGACATTCTTGAAGAGTTCGCGACAAGTATTCACCGGTATTTTCTTCAATCAGATTCGGCATTTTGTTTATAGAGGCATTTGCATTTTTCAATTTTGCCCTAGAGAAAGCAGATGAAGAACACAGAGATAGCAAAAAACGGAAAGTAAAATAGCGACAACCCATCCGGATAAGATCGTTTTTTGTTTGTACCCAACTCCGAATTGCCTAAACGCCCCATTTGTGTCGTACGCGAAGTTAGGCTTGGCCATATGAAAGAATGAAAAACCAAGCAAAAATAGAAGAATGGCAAAAGGCAGTTTATAGAGGCGGATCACCTTTCTCCACATTTATAAAGTAGGTATATAATTATGCATCCGGGTTAAGAGCTCTTTGTTGTAATTGATTGGTGAACATCTCGTTCCGTTTCTTGCCATATGTCTGCATCGTTTTTAAATTAATCGCAAAAGGACCCAGTTTGTATATCTTCAATTGTTTTTCTAACTGTCGTTCGTTTTTGTCTTCGATTCCGGCGAAATGAGCTTTGACTCGTTCCTTTTCAATGTTCACTTCTTTATCAAAATCTTTCACGATGTCCGAATAATGTAAACGCCGTTCTTCCGTCTTGGAAAGACGTTCGAAAGCTTTCTTTAAAAATTCGGTTACTGGCTGTACAAAATTGGTTACGGGAAGATAGGTTGTGACTTGATCGACTGTACTTGCCTTGTACAAGTAATACTTGCATACGTAAGAAATACAAAACGAGTTCCATTCTGGACATTGAATTTTTGGAAATTGTGCGACAAGATGATAAAAGCATAGCAAGTGCCGATCTTCCGTTAGTTTTTTCAAAAATGGATGGAGTAACAGATTATCATTCATCCACATGTCGTGTTTCGCCAAGCTGGCATATATTTTTAATACATCGTTGGGCAAGATACCCCAATTCAGATTCGAAAAAAAAATAAATTTCATCTGTCGATTGGAAATACACAATGGATAGTAAACGCAAAGTAAGTACAAAATTTTTTTACAGAATTCGTTTTCGCACACCCAAGGTTCGATAGGAATTGGGGGCTGAACTTTTTTCAATTCTCGCAACCATTCTTGCTTCGCTTCTTCGTCTGCCTCAAAGAACCTCCAAACAGGTTGAAACGGTTCCCAAAATGATTTTATTGATGCACTGGAAGCGCTGAAGTCTTCCCAGACCAACGAATTTCGATTGGGCGACAAAAGCCTATGTTTAATTTCGTTTTTGGCATTCACTAATTGATACATATGCCGACTTTTTTCTGCAGAAAAAGACATTTCCTCACTTTTAAGGTAGGCAATTTTTTCCTCCAAAGATCCATATGCAGGATAATTTTTCTTTAACTCCCGGATATCTTTTGTTCCCAATAACGAATTCAAATAACGTGGATAGGGGAAATAAGATGACTCAATATTGCTATAAGCTATGAATGAACGATACGCGAATGACTCTTTGTAGCTGATTTCAATCGATTGAATAAGACTTGATGCAGATAGAATGGGGCAGTGCAATACGGCTGCTTTGGTAAGGTCTTGGATCGTATTCAGAATCTTTTCGATGGCAAAAATCTTTGCATGACATGGTCCGATCAAACTCTTTCGCTTTTTGAAATATTCATAAGGAATCAAAATAGACTCGTCACTGCAACATGCGTTCATTAAATACGGCGTTTTGTTAACAAACATATTCAAAATGGGTATCTGGGCATGGACTTCAGAGTTGATTTCTTCAAAAATCTGAAACGTCAACAATTGGCACTTTGCAGCATACATAGAAAAATAGTCCCATTGCTTTGTCGACCCGCTTTTTAAAGAGAACATAAACTCTGTAGTGGTATCTACACTTGCCGTAACGTTTGATTTACCGGTTATTTTTTGTAAATAGGGCTGATATTGAGGCCATCGGTTCCGCAGACCCACCGAGCTTGGAATTTCATCAGGAGTATGTTTGAGATCTTCATGTTTCAACACGATCAAAGTATGCCAAAATGGATCTTTTTTCACGAATTCTAAAACTCTCAGAACAGCAGGTTTCGCGACATTCCAGCGATCCGGATGGATGCTTTTCAAGACGCAATCAAAATAGTCCATCGTGGCCATATTTTTGTCGTCTTCGAGCGGATATCCTCGAAACGAAAATCGACATCCGTACATTGTTTTTTTGGGAATAAGAGTGGGAATATGCGTTTGCACAGCTAGTATAACAAACGAAATGGTACAAGAATAGAACCAGTCTTCTTCGTATTTTGCGTACAATCGATCGAGCTTACCAGGATCATTTTTATCTGCTAATTTCTCCTTGGCGAGTTTAAACTTTTTTGCGCTGGTTTTATTTTTACCCTCAAAAATCTTCATATACGTCATCACAGGCCTTTCAATCGCGGTTGTCGGTATATCCAAATAAAAGCACAATTCGTTCATCAGTGGATACACGATATTATCATTTCGGGAGGTGTCGAACCTGGTTTCCTTGGGTTCCTCTGCTTCTTCTTCTGGTTCCGGTTCCGGTTCCGGTTCAGGTTCCACATCAAAATCATATTCGAAATCATATTCAGCTTCCTCTTCCACGTCTTCTCTTTGGAACGCTTCTGAAACAAAAGCGCATACACGCAGAGTATTTCCACAGAACTTATCCACAATACAGTACCCATCGTCGCTTTTGACTCCTTTTGCCGAGCATATTTCATAAAACTTTTTCATGTAATTGCCGTTACCGCCTACATATGCAATGGCCAAGTCGTATAAAGATGCCGACATTAGTTTGGTATTTGTTTCGCGGCAATATTTCCAATATATTGCCTCGACTCCTACCGGCTCTCTGCAGTATCTCGCATAGAACTCGATCAATTTATTTTGTTTGGTCGCGAAATCTAAAGAGGGATGCATGATCTGTGCAAGAATATGTGAATGAGGGGAGCGCAAAACGTCGTGGGAACGGGCATTCCATTTGCACTGAAGAACGTCGCTTAATATCAACTTTCGGTTTGTCAGAGAAAGGTTCAGTTGAGATTTCCCTTTTTTAATTTCTTCTTCAATGTTTTTTTTAATGGCGGCAAGGTCGATATTTACAATCTCTGCCAAATTCGGCATGATATTTTGTAATTGCACAGGCGGATTCCAAGATGTTTTTTGTGTGGAGTTGTGTATCCAGTACGGTCTATTTTTCTCTTTAGAATATGCAGGAGTCCATTCGGCCACTGCATCTCTTTTTTTCCAATCGATATTACAAAACCACGACTTCATAAAACGAGTGTCGTCGTCGACGTCCTTGTCAAATATCCATTGATTTTCAATGCGTTTATAAAATCGGGATTGTTCAAATTGCACCCTGGCATAGTCGCCTTCCTTCACTTTTTGATGTTTTTGCAAAAGAACTGTGGCTAATTCAGTGGCTTTGGTGAAGAGACATCCGAACTGCGAAGACAATGTCTCTGCCAACCAGTTCAACTGTTCGCGATCGTTCTTGGATTTCAATGCCTGTTTATAAGGTTTTAAAATAGCCTCGTAATCTAGATCGAATTCTTTGTCGATTTCAATTTCATGGCCGTTGTCACGGGTCAATTCATTCCAGCTTTTGTATTTCTTGGTGAGTCTCTTTTGGTGTGGATTGGTGAATAATGGACTGGTCATTGGGAACGACATGTACGTTTCCAGATAATCTTCCACATTTAACAAGTTTGCAAACGCCGTGAGCAGGATATGATACGAAAACAAACTCAAATTGTCTTCCTGAATCATGGTGCGCAACTGCTCTGAACTGGTTCCTCCACCATACGCTCCTTCCAATCCCACGGGAGTATTCACAAACATTTCGGTTTCTTTCGAAAAAAGAATCGATGTTTGCTTTTTGCTTTTGAACATCCGAAACAAATTTTGAACATTCTGGTCTATTTGCTTTTTAGCGGGCAGAGACAGGGAATGCGAAAAGTGTTCGTGAGTAATACCAAAATAAGACGCGTTGGCGATAAAAGGTTGGAGCGAGTACACCGGTGAATGAATACGATGGGATTCTTGAAGCATTTTATCCACGGTCGGAAAGGTGTGGATCAATCGATCGCGATAGTTTTCTTTGGTGTACAGATTTTGTTCCATCGAAAGCGGGAACAAAACGCGCTTCATGTTTTTGGACGGGAATAAATTCCGATGCGTATCGGTGACTTCGTACTCTTCATTCTGAGACATGCTTATATCGAATATAAAAGGACGCGAATATTTAGTCTTTGACAGCAGAGACAATGGTGGTTTAGGCGCAGCCAGAAAGTAAGTATAGGGCAATATACAGACTGCTTGTGGAACACCTACTTGTTCAGCCTCGGATATCGTCTTGAAGTGAGTTGGTTTGCCGCGCGGGACAGATATGGCAGAAAGAAATCTCTGAGACACAAAGTTTCGCGTCGTGAGTTCGAAGGGTTGCTTTTGTTCCTTTTTGGGAAGCGTACTCGGTCGAACGCCAGTAGTCGTAGTTTGGTCCCCATGTTGTACCATGAAAGCGTCCACGTCTTCTTCAATCGCGATCCCGTCCTGCGGTTCAATAGGGCTTTGGTATTTGCAACTTATTCGATCACGAATATCATAAATCGTGTCGCTCTCCGTCGCTCGAGTTACTTTTGCCAATTGCTTATTTTCTATTTGAATCTGTTGCAAGGTCTCATAAAAATCATAATCGGTGTCATAATCATACAATTTGCGCTCGCAAGGGAGACTTGGGATTATCCAGGCATTGTGTTTTATTTTGGGGTAGAGAGAATCCACCACCGGATTCGTTGGTTTTGGTATGTGCCGCACAATTTCTTGGTTGCCGGGATCGATGTCTGAATAGAGTTCGCGTAATTCACGGAATCGCGACATGAGCAAAAAAATGTTGCGGAGCGCTCGAGGGGCGCGTTTTTGATTTTCAGGAACACGAGCCATCATGGTCTCAAGAAGATGGTTTAGTTGCACGTCCAAATTGTACCGAACGTTTCTTTTTGTAATTGGTTTTGCCAAGAACTCGCGGTCGTCCAAGTCAAACGCATCGATATCAAACTCGGCATCAAACACATCCGCTTCCACTTCGTTCGCTTCGTTCTGCACTTCGTTCGCTTCGTTCGCTTCGTTCGCTTCGTTCTGCACTTCGTTCTGCACTTCGTTCGCTTCGTTCGCTTCGCTTTCCGCTTCGTTTTGCTCTAGACTCTTTGGTCTATCTCTTATGCATATTCGATCAATCAAAAGATGTTTTGTTCCCTTGTATTCAAAGTCTATATACAGAGTAATGTCTTTAGGTCGGTAGGTTTTGAGAACAATACAATCTTCGATGAGATCCACTATTTCCGCAGTGACGCTGAGTTTTGCGTCGCCATGAAAATCTATTTCAACCCAAACATTTTTTTCTAAACCATTTTGCCGGGCGAAACCTTTTTTCGCAGCGCGATCTAGCACCACAAAACTCATATTGATCTCTTTCATGTCCACGATTAAATATTCTGTCGTCGCCACATTTATCAACTCCATCTCGTTGTCGTCCACATAATTAATGTAAAAAGTATCATTGATGTGAGGACTGGATACTTTAACAATGTCCCCCAACTCTAAAGCGTGTTCCGACATTATACACTACGATTTGAAAAGAAAACCAAGTATAAAGACAGAAAAAGCGTCTTTATAGGTTTAAATGGATTTTTTAAATGGACGCTAAAAAAATACTCCTTTAACTTCACTTCAAGTTCATGTTTAAGAATCCAGCATTCGCATTTGTACTTGTACTGTTTGTTCACAAGATCAAGGGCCTTTGGGTTTTGTTTCACTGCCATGAGACATAGCTCGAGGGTTTGTTCGACTTCGGCTAGCATGCGCCAATTCTTCATCACAGCCAATCGGCAAACCTTTTCTGATTTGTTCGTTACCCAATAGAAGAGAGATATGTATTTCGAAACTGCCTCGACGCACATTTCAGTCGTTTGTGCTTTCACATATCGAATATTAAAGGGGTTCAAGTGGACTGCGTATGCGCAAACGCGTTTCGTTGGACAACGAATGTGCCGGAAAGAATATGAAAAGGCATTTAATGCAGCGAAGCAAATGTCTTCCGTCTGAATGATAACATATAAGATAGCATTGTCGAATTTACGCACAGCGGCCAAAGATTCGTTCGTATCATATAGAAAATCTCCCGAATATGTCATGCCATGGTTCTGTCATGTGCGGATAATCTAATTTTAGCTTTAGAAAGAAATCGCGTTCTTTTTTCTATCGACAAATCGTATCCTTATTATATATGGCACCTATAACCGAAATTTTTTTTCAATTTTGGAATCCGAAAAAATACACATTTTGGATTGTCCTCGTTTGTGTTCTTCTGTTGATTGGAGCGATTTATATCTATTATTCAGATTTCTTCCGTGTCCGCAAAAACGCCCAATTGTCCGATATTCCAAATGCCGCAGGCCGAGATGGTTCAGTAGTGATTCTATTTTTCTTTGCAGATTGGTGTCCGCACTGTACCAAGGCCAGAGGTCCATGGAATGATTTTGTGGCCAGCTATGACGGAAAAACGATAAACAATATCGCTATATCGTGCGAAGAATTCGATTGCAGCGACTCTGCTACGAGTACACCGAAAACCAAAAATGCCATCCAAAGGTACAATATCGAAGGGTTTCCTACCATAAAAATGTTAAAAGGCGATCAAGTCATCGACTTTGATGCGCAAATAAGCGCCTTTTCATTGAAGAAATTCGTGCAAGATATGAGTTAATGCAAGAGCCTCACGAATAATCCACAACGACAGTACTTTTTACGAGATATCCATGTTGCCAATGAATTTGTCGAGAAAGTAATAAGGCCGGGGTTGATGCTTTGTTCGTAGTTCGGTTTACCATAACATACAATAACTATAAAATACGAATAATGCATACATTTTACAAAAAAATTATAAAAATTAAAAAACAAAAAATTGAAATCGTTTTATGAATACTGAACAAGTATTAGATACATGGTAAATATTGTTAATTTTAAAAAATTGAATAGTTTTTTTTACGAAATAATAAAATAAAAGAATGATTTCAGTATAAAATAAAAGAATGATTCCAGTCAACGAATATTTATCTCGATTGCCAAGCAATATTGAATCCATTAATTTGGCTCATAGCAATTTAACGGAATTGCCAGATTTATATAGATTTTATAATTTAAGGTATTTGTTTTGTAACAATAATAAATTGACCACTTTACCACCATTTAATAAAACATTAAAATATGTGAATTGTAGTGATAATCGTTTAACAAGTTTACCTCCGTTTAATTATAACTTGGAAACACTATACTGTCATCATAATGAATTAACTAATTTACCTACATTCAATCATAATTTAATAACTATTTACTGCAATCAAAACAAATTAACCAGTTTACCACCGTTTAATCGTTTTCTTAAAACATTGTGTTGTGATTTTAATATGTTAACTTGTTTACCAGTAATAAATCAAAATATGCAAAATTTATATTGTATTGGTAACCGTTTGACTTATTTACCGCCCTTAAATACAAAAATGTTAACTTTACGATGTAGTTTTAATTGTTTAACAAATTTACCAATATTGCCTCCAAGTTTATCTGAATTTGCTTGTGATTGTAATGATTATGACAGCATCCTATATTTGCTATCATATAATGATTTAGAAGGCAATAAACGCATCATACAGAAGTTATTTAATTGTAAACATTTATATTATTCGTTGAAATTCAAAAAGAGATTTAGAGATTGGTTATGGATTAAAGTGAGAGAACCGAAAATAAGAGAACAATATTCCACAGCCAATTTATTAAAATTATTAGAAAAGGATGATCTTGAACATGTGTTAGATACATGGTAAATATGACATTTGCAGATTAGTATACCCCTGGAGAATCGAAATATTAGTTACAACAGATGCATTTAAGCTCAAAGTATTGCTTAAAGTAGAAAGCATTGTAATACCTTTATAAAAAAATAAAAAAGTTTAATAATTTTTGTGCAAAGCGAAAAAAATTGAACTTAAACACTTTTCAATATCTTTCAAGAAATGGAAACCCGAGCGAACGCAAAACGCTATTTCACGGGATTCTTTCAGTGCGAGGAAACCGGAACCAACGTAGAAATAGGTATATTCAATTATACCGTACAAGAATCAAAACTACGTAAAATCATCAAGAAATGGACGAACCCATTGTTTTCTGAAATTTACTTGAGTCGCCTTCGCACCATCACGTACAACCTCAAACACAATGTAGAATTGGCAAACTCGGTGAAAACAAAGCAGATTACTCACCATGCGTTTGCGTTTATAACGCATCAAGAGATGAATCCGGCGCACTGGAAAGATAAATTAGATCAGAAAATGAAACGAGACAAGTCCAAATGCACCACCAATATTGAAGCCTCCACGGATTTGTTTTGCTGCAAAAAGTGCAAGTCTAAAAAATGTACCTACTACGAACTTCAAACGAGAAGCGCGGATGAATCTGCCACCATTTTCATCACTTGTCTCGACTGTGGAAAAAATTGGCGGAATTAAACGTCGAAACTTACCCGTTTACTGGGTATTTCAATGTCCACCAAATACAAAGAGTTCTCGGTCATGATGATATAATCTTTCTTGTTAATTCGATAAATTTTTTCAATGTAACTAGTGTACTCCTCGGTACTTTTAATAAGCATTTTTTTCGTCGGGTCTTCGCTACGAATTCCAATCATCACCGTCTTGTCCAAAGATCCCGTCCAATAATCCATTAAAATGGGTTTGTCTTCTACAATAGATAATTTGGCAGCATTTTGCAGTGTTTTTACGTCGGGTAAACGATGACCTTGTTCAAGAAGCACTTCGGTGTTATCCATTTTTATATATCAGTCTACAAAAAAGATACTTTAAATCGTTTTCGTGATAAATTCAATTATAAGATATTATAAATGATTACCACAAATGAATGTACCATATGGAAAGGAAAACGGTTTTCTCAATGGGTCAAATGGACCGCGAAAGTGCCTAAACATAAAATCATAGTTCTCGATTTAGATGAAACCATTGGTTCATTCGGCGACCTATACATTGTGTGGAAAGGTATCCAGAAATTTGAACCCGCTTTCACTGATTTCTCGGCCCTGTGTCTTTTGTATCCAGAGTTCTTACGCTATGGAATGTTATCTATCCTCGAATTCTTATTGACTGCTAAAAAAGGACGTTATATTCAGCAATTGTTTTTGTACACCAACAATCATTGTGGGAAAGCATGGATTCAACAAATATCAGACTGGCTAGATGGATTGTTAGGAGAAGGGTTATTCGACCGGCTGATTACCATCAACGAAACTCATAAAATTCGTAAATCCTACGAGGAATTGATAAAATTTCTCCCCATAGGAATGGAACCAGACGATACCGAGTTTTGCTTTGTGGACGACATTATTCATCCTCTTATGAAACACCCACTCTTGTATTACATTTCGCCGCTTTCGTTTCATCATTCGTTGTCGTGGAACGAAGTGATTTGTCGACTGATCGCAAAGCAGTGGTTTAAAGAGCAATCCATTCTCCACTCGCACCTTTTCTGGCGCGCGTGGAGGAAACACCGGTCAGGTTCAACGAAAACGTCGTCCAATGTTTTAATGGATTTAATGATCTCTACAAAAATAGTTGCCCATATAAAGGAGTTCATCTGTTGGGGGATTCAAAAGAAGCGAAAGAAGTCGCTTCTACAGACTCGCAAAAAGCGTTAGCAAAAAGCGTTAGCAAAAAGCGTTAGCAAAAAGCGTTAGCAAAAAGCGTTAGCTATTCAGCACTATCCACTCTTCTGTAGTCACTTTTTGGAAAGTGATGCAATCGTCAAACAAATATTGCATCATCCGATTCCCATTTTTGCATAAAAGATATGTCCCTTTTGCTAAAAACTTTACTTGTAGCGCAATTCCACCGTTTGTCAAGGTGTTCGTTCCTTTTCGAATCCAACGTATATGTTTCCCCATATGTATATCGCGTATTTCATCGACAAAACGATACATGGCTAAGGGCTCCTTGAAATTCTCATACAATATATTCAGCGCCTCTTGTTTGTCGTGTTCAACCATTGCTGCCGTTTTCCCATCGAGATACGAATATGTCGCCGTAGCGCAAACAGAATCTACCCAATCTTGCATTATATGTGAAAAATAGAAATAGAAATTTCTATTTTTTTACTCTGACTTTTTTACCTTTTTACCTTTGCGTTTTTACTTTTTTGCGTTTTTACTTTTTTGCGTTTTTACTTGTTTTTTATGAGTGAGTCTTCTCGACTTTTTTATGTCTACCGTGCTCAACCTTTGTATACCCTTCTGAGTTCGGACGACGGGTCTCGCGAACCTTCAACTGACGTGTCTCGCACATAAGTTTTCCGCCGTTGATTCCGGTCACTTTTGTAGCTTGGTACGCATGCTCAGAACTAGTGGAGTTTGAAAGAAGAAACTCGACATATTCGCCCTCCACGAGATATTTGTACTGCGTATCGCCTACTTGAATGGTAGAATAATGAGCAAACACATCTTTCTCTTCGTCGTTTTGTTTCATGGTTATAAAACCGTAACCCGCCTTGTTGTTGAACCACTTTACTTGACCGATGATACGAAAATTCGGAACCATACTGTGTACTAGAATCCTGCAAGTTTTATTTATATTCTTTTCTCGACAACCTTTTTCTGGCACTTATCTATATGGAACAGCTCCGAACATCTATTATTTTGGTCATTGTTTGTGTCCTTTTTATTTTCATGGTCAACCCCATCGAAGGATTCCTTTTCAATTTTCCTCGTGGCCCCATCAACCTGGACGGCAAATTCAAATCGTCCGCTCCAGAACTTAGATACGCCGCTCCAAACTCTGCTTTAGGCGGAGGCCCTCTTCTTACCGCCAAAAATAAAGAAGAATGTACGCGTATTTGCAAAAATCAAACAGAATGTAGTTTATCGGGAAGCAAATGCACCTCTTCTTACAACGAAAAAAACCAAGATTGTTTATGTAGTTTCAAAATAGAGGGATTTACCGGATTGTTTGACCATCCATACATAGAGAGTACTCCATCCTGGAGAACAGAAATCAAAGAGTGGACTGATTTAGTTCCAAAAACGATCGGGAAGTGGGAAGACACTAAAATCGAAAACTTTGAAAAATGCGCGATTTCGTTTTGGTTATATGTTGACAAAAGGCAAATGGGATCCGGTTTTAATACCATTATTGGTATTGGCGACGACCACAGTGAACAAAGATATATGAGCATTTATAGCTTCACTCCCGGACCAAATCAGGATTGGGGTTGGTATGTCAATGATACGATAGCATGGTTGCATCTGTCGTGTTTCACAGAGAATTCTTACGAAGGGTTTGTTGCACCTATTACTTACGATAAACCCCTATTCTGTGTTATCTCTACTTTAGGATTAAATACAAATGTATACATTAACGGAGTTCTCAGTAACTATACCGGTCCACGCCCACTGACTAGAACTGGACATTTAAAGTCCCCGCCTGCTGATGCGTTATTGCGTATGCGACAAACACAACAGGGTCAAGCAACATATAATCAAATTAAAGTAAAAGATTTGTATTTTTACAATTCCAACATCACTCAAGAAACGGTTACTAAATTGTACGATGGATTAAAATCCACTCAACCACCTATTGTTTATTAATATTATTTATTACCTTGCAATAATACATGAAAGAGTTAACCTTGTTCGTGGTGATTTTGCTATTCAGTATCATGCTTCTTTTTTGGTTTCGAAATAAAGAGTCTTTTCAACCAGTTTGCGACCTTTCTACATCGAATAGAACAAACCCGATATTATCCCCATCGAAATTTAGCAATTGGATCATTCCATCGACAAATGGGACGTTAACGAGTTGGCGGAACTTGCCTTGGACAGTATGGCAATCAAAGAATAAAGACTTTGCGGTGTCTTTTTGGATTTTTGTCACGAGAAACAATTTGCCGGAAGAAGTGACCTTGTTTAGCGTCGAAACACGTCCCGGTATCTTTTTGACCTCGACCGGAGCATTGTCGATCCGAATGAAAGTACAAGGAAACGAACAAGGTCTGGATCGAACCACCGAATCAACACTGTATGCGATACCTAAACTACGATCGGTCTTTATAATTGTATCTTTTAATTCAACAGGATATACGTTATGGATAGACGGAGACCATGTGAACGATTTCCCGACATCAACTCAAGCACTTACCAGTGCATATGACGATTTAACCGACCCTTCTTTTATTACAGCCATGTATGTCTCCATTGTTCCGAATAGCACAGAAAAATATTGCTGCGTGAAAGATATTCGCATTTACCGAGAAGCATTAATCCCATCAGATGCGTTGTGCATTTATCAAAAAAATGTATCAAATGCAGATCTAGTTGGTGCGAAAAAAGCCTTGGGTCTGGTAAGTACAGTTGAAATGAGTGGATTCACTACCATGTCGCCTAGTTTTGTAAGGCCTAGTCTTGTACAGAATTTTGTGCAAGGATTTTCACGTCTTGTAGGATCGCCGCTTAAAGAAGGATTTTCAGTTAGACCCCAGGGATGGAATAGAATTCGTATTACTATCGATCCCTCCAAAGCTTCAGCGGTGAATAATGAAACCGCTATACAAATTTCGCAAATAGCGGTGAAAGATCCGAAAGGTTACAAAGTGGATTGTACTTATAAGGGTTCATCCATAACGTGGCAAAATGTCCACGGAGAACCAAACCAAAAAACAGACAATAGTTGGTATCATGTTCCTGTCGATGGAAATGAATTCCCAAGACCGTATCCATATGTGTTTCACTCTATGGGTCCACTCGATGCTTATTATGAAATTGAATTTGAAAAATGGACCGAAGTAGGTAGTATAACTATTTACAATAGAGATGACTGCTGCCAATATAGACTAGCGTGTTGTATTTTAACTCTATATGATGACTTTGACACAAACACCAATATAAAGGATAAACAACTAAGCGTACCTTTAGACGCCTCGCTAGTACAGACATTTTTGTTGTCCGCTGGGGAATTGAAGCGCAAAGATCCAGTTGTCTCAACAGATAACAAGACGGAAACACAGATTGCAGACGATATCAAGTCCCAGGGATACAGACCTTTGACAGGGACGATGATGCCTATAGGTACCATGAACACAGCAAAAGTCACGTTACCTTCTATATTTGACGACGGACAAGTAAGGAGTTTAACAGCTGTAACATTTTTGCAAGATAAAGAGAATTATATAAATTTTCCGGACGCCGTTCTCGATGAAAAGGGGATCACGTTCTGTGTTTGGTTTTACGCAACCGACAAAAATATGAGATGGAATCGAATATTCGATTTTGGAAATGGCCCAGCTGATAATAATGTCGTGTGTGCATTTTTAAACAATAGTTTGCAATTTTATGTGTTTAGATCGACCACGTACACTGCGGTAAATTGGGAAATGAATATTGTAGCAAATACATGGTATCATCTTGCCTGGACTTTGGATCCTATCAATGGTTGGGTGATTTATATAAACGGAATTCCGAAAAAATTTCCGGGCAAACTGTATCCCCAAACAACAGACCCTGCAAAACAAATCGACAGCAAAGTGACCATTCCTTATATAGGGGCCATCACAGGCCGTGAAAAAAAAATACGTGTAGGACTTGGTAAGAACAATACACCTACTAAACTCACAAATACGACTAATATGAAAATACAAGAGATGGATATTCCAGACGATTTACAAGTTACTACTTATAATAAAAAATATTTTAGAAATTCAGAGACCGAATACGTTGGATACAACCAAGATCCGGAATTGGAAAATATCAAGTCAATGTATATTTCTGCGGCTCAAGCTTTACCGACCAAAATGATTAGACCTTTTTCATACATTGGAAAAAGCAATTGGTGGGTTTATGGTTATGATGAGCATTTTGACGGTAGGTTAGGCGATTTTCGTATATACAATAGAGTCATGTCAGATAACGAAATCCGCTACATTTTCAATCACCCCGAATAAAATTATTAGAAATCTTTCCATCTTTAAAATCGTTTCCAACAATGCTTCTAGCTCTTCTAGCACTAGCTGTTTCAATTTTCCTGATCCTTTTCCATAGATTCAAGGCCTCGAAATATTTCAAGTATGTGGAATTCAAGAATGTCAAAGGTAAGCGAACATAAAGATTATTTAAAATGTCACTAACTCTTCTTCAGTGGTCACTTTTGCAAACCACAAAGGCGGAGTAGGAAAATCTACCATGGCTTTCTTCTCGCTGAAAGAACTCACTCGGCGCTTCCCGGAAAAGAAGTTTCTCGTGATTGATGCATCGACGGCAGGAGATTTCACCAAGTTTTGTTTTGGTCCGACCCTTGACGGGTCACGGCAGACCGGCTCACTTGCCGTGAAAGCAAAGTGTACTCTCGAAGATTTTATTTCTACTGTGCAAGAAAAAAAATGGGGAAAATCTGTTCGCGTCCAGGATCACATTTTCCGATTAGAAACCGCAGGTGCGCCTGCGAATCTTTACATTATGACCAACAAGAAGCAGTTCAAGTATGATCTGGATAAATTGTTGGAACTCGACGACGCTTTGATATCGCGCGTTTGTGCTCAAATACGACAAGATTTGTCCGGAAAAGACGAATGGCTAGTGCTTATTGATACGGACGGTGGGGAGATGACCAGCTTTACGCGGATAGCGATTTGTCTTGCCAACAGTTTAGTGATTCCTCTGAGCGCAGCCATGGGCGCTCAGAATGACGCTTGGAGACTCGAACCTTTATTTGAATACGCAAACCGTTTGCGCAATTTGAAGTTGAGTAATGCAACCGTCTCTTATTGCTTCTTCAACAATGTCAAGCCAGCCAATAACTCATCGTTTGAATTCGTCTCTGGTCATCGAATGTCGTTGACGCCGTCGACCAACTGCAAAAAAGCAATATCCGATATCATAAACCGATTCGACGAACCCAACGGCTACATTGACCGCTATACGGACCTTTTGCGTCCGTTGCGCGCAATAGGAAGTTTCGGAGTGGTAAGACAAGGCGGGACGGCGTTCAATGCAGCGATGGAAGACCCCTGGGGAGACGATGGCGGAAATGCACAAAGTGAAATAGAATTGCTTGTTACAAAAATCGTAGAATCCGCAGCATCTTTTGAAACCCGTTTATTCCGTTAATTTATTTTTTATTTTTATAGAAATGATTAAGCATTTGGTTATATCCGGTGGCGGACCCACTCTTATTCAAATGCTGGCGGCGATTCAAGAACTAGAAACAGGTAAATACATCGAGAGAAAAAACATACAAAGTATTTATGGCACTTCAGCAGGAGCTATTTTAGCTGTGTTGTTTTCTCTCCATATGGACTGGAATAGTATAAACGATTATATTTTGAAACGACCGTGGCACGAAGTGTTTTCTGTGAAAATAGAACAGATTTTAGGAGCTTATTCCAAGAAGGGCGTATTTGATCATGCCGTCATAGAAAAATGTTTAAAACCTTTGTTAGATGCCAAAAATCTTTCTATCGAAATAACTTTGGAAGAATTTTACCAGTACTCTGGAGTGGAAATCCATTTTTGTACTTTCGAGCTGAACCAATTCAAATTGGTGGACATTTCTTGCAAAACAAACCCGACGTTATCGTTAATGAAAGCGATCCAAATGACTTGTGCACTTCCTATCATGATAGCTCCTGTGTTTCTAGACGAAAAGTGTTATATCGATGGAGGAGTAGTATCCAACTATCCCTTGCAGTTTTGTGTGGAATCGCATCCGGCAGACGAAATACTAGGATTTAAAAACGAATATGAAAAATCCACAAACCATATTCATTCAGAATCAACCTTGTTCAACTTTTTGACCGCGTTTCTCGTAAAATTGATCAATAGCATAAATATACCGCAACCCACAATAAAAAATGAAATAATCTTTAAGACACCGCTTCTAAGTATTGACGAGCTGAAAAAAGCATTTTCCAGTATCGACGTAAGAAAAGAGTTATTTAAAAATGGGATGGAAGCAGCGAAAGAGTTTATGGAATAGTCAATTTTTGATATTTATTTTCTAACAAAATCTTCAGCCACTGGACAAAGAGAGTAGGTTCTAGTTCTGCTAGAAACAATTGTAAAAACGTGGGTTCCTTCAATTTTTTAGTCCATTGGTTGAGCGGCGCATCGATATGTTCAGGGGGGTGGAGTGACGTGGATAAATCGTAGGGGCGATGCACGCACGGGAAATTACCTAAAATAACTTCCCAGAAAACGTAGACGAGAGATAAATAATCGTCGGCTGCGTTGTTTGCCCATCCATCGTGGACAAAGTAGCTGGCGTAAAAAGGACTTCCTACGATCGAATCGGTGCGTTTCTTTTCTTTCTCTAACACCGTCGCCAGCCCAAAATCAATAAGAACCCATTTTTTATTTCGAAACAGAAAGTGCGATGGTTTTAAATCGCGATGAATTATTTCTTGCAGATGAATGGATTGTATCAATCCTACCATGTCGTTCCACCATTCTGCCTTTTCTCTCGTGTTCATATCTTTTTCCAAGACCGATCCTTCATAATAGGTCAGAACCAGACATGTCCCAATTTTTGAAACGGTACCGAACCAGAGTACTTCAGGGATACCGTGAATACTTCTCAAATAATGAAGAATGGTGGATTCATGTCGCAACGATTCTACGCTTCCTATTTTGACAGCCACGTGTTCGTTTTTTTTAATAGACCAGGCTTTGTAAACTGTCCCGAATTGTCCGTTACCCAATCGGCATATTTTGACGTATTTGTTGAGAATCGTGATCTCCTCGTTCCACATATTGGAACCCATAAAAGTATCTTTATATTATAATGAAAAAATGGACCAATGCATTTTATTTGTTATCATTGGTGGTTATTCATCTTACTTATATTGGAGTCTTTTTAGGCGTTATTTCGACGGTGCCGAAAATAATTAAAACTTGGAATACGTTTTTCCAATTGTTTCTCTGCTTTTTCTTGATGTACCACTACAATCCGTTTCGAACCAAAATAGTGTTTGATGTGGACGATTCGCGTTTTATTTTTGGAGTCGCGTTTCTTTTGTTTTCAAATTTATTGAGTGTATCCGTTCTTCAATATCTATACTGATTTTCTTCTGGTTTTTCCACGAGACTTTGGTATTTTTTCTCTTGAATGATGAAAATTTATTTTCCTTGTTTTCTCTAAAAGTTTTTTGGATTCTCTTTTCAAGGTTTCTGCTAGCAATCGTTTTTGGAAATTTTGTTGTTCAATCCTTTGATTGATTTCTCCGATTTCAGGAATCAAAGTTGCATTGGGTAAAAAAGAATTAATATGTTCAGAAAGAGTTGACAAATGTGGATTGTTTTTGACAGAATGATAGAATAGTATTCTCGCGTTTCCGTCCAAAAAATGTGGACTAATACGAGTAAAAAACCATTTTTGATTTTTTCGTCCTTGTTGAACATATAACAAATCATTTTCATGCACTAGTAAATTTTCTAAGTTGTTGTTTTTCATACTAGACCAATATGGTTTCACATCATTTAAGTAATGATTTTCGTTTTGATTCATCACATTAGAAAATAATAAACATAAAGTATTCTTAAAAGGTTGCAGATACGATTTGAAACTTGGTATGCTTTTCGTCAAATTATATTTCCATTCATTCGAATTTATATCGTCCATAAATTTATCTAAAAAACGAGGATCCGAAAACATGGACGCATTCGGAAAATAGATTTGATTTTTCTTTTGGAATTCTTTTTCTACTTTTTCTACTACGGATAAGATAATCGTGGAATCTTCTTTTTTCCAATGATTACGTAATGGCAATTCAGAATATATTTGCTTTAAATAGGCATAGTTATTTCCTTCATATTTACCCATATACTTTGAAAATTTAAAATGATATTCACCGTTTCCAATTACTACCCGATGGTATCCGATTCCACGAGTAAATTCTTCATAAGAGTCTTCTCCTTCTACTACTTCATAAGGATATTGTAATAAATAATAATTTCCAATACGAAATCCTTTTACAAATTCCGTGACTTCCTTCATTACTATATGTTTTTATTTTTTCTGCAGTAAAAGTCCATCTAAACGATTTAATTCAACAGATCGCCAAAACAGTATAAACAGAAGTTAAAGATAAACAGATTATGGAATCTATTCAAAAATGGGATGATTTTAATTTTAAGCTGGATTTGCTGAGAGGCATTTATGCGCACGGGTTTGAATCGCCCAGCGACATTCAGAAAGTAGCGATTCTGCCGATCATTCAGGGGAAAGACGTCATTGCACAAGCTCAATCTGGATGTGGAAAAACGGGTGCATTTACTATCTCAGCATTGCAGATCGTCAATGCAAATATCAATGAAACACAAGCGCTTATTTTGGCGCCCACTCACGAATTGGTTCTCCAAATATCGTCTGTCATTAAAAAAATTGGTCACATGATTCCGGGATTGCATGTGAAAACATTGATTGGAGGCAATTCGGTGCGAGAAGATTACGATTCAATCAGACAGAAGACTCCTCATATCCTTGTCGGAAGCGTGGGACGAGTATGCGATATGTTTCAAAAGCGATACATTGACACTTCTTTTCTGAAATTGATCATTATTGACGAAGCGGACGAAATGTTGTCGAGTGGATTCGGCGACAAGATAAGTGACATGTTTTGTTTTTTCCCAACGCAATTGCAAGTAGTCTTATTCAGTGCGACCATACCTGACGAAATGTTGACGATAACGGACAAGTTTATGAAACACCCACAAAAAATACTGATGAAAAAGGAAGAGCTTAGTTTAAAAGCAATAACGCAATACTTTGTGGCATGCCAAAATGATAAGACGAAGTATGAGGTATTGAAGGACTTGTTTTCACGGATAAGTGTTTCCAAATGTATCATATATTGCAATTCAGTGCAACGCGTGCAAGAATTATGCGAGTCGATGCAGAATGAAGGATTTTCTGTTTGTTGCATCCATAGCAACATGGAAAAAGACGAGCGGCATTCTGTATTTCAACGATTCAGTCTAGGGGATGTTCGAGTGTTGATATCGTCGGACATTACTGCCCGCGGAATTGACATTCAACAAGTCAGTACGGTCATTAATTTTGACGTTCCTAAAAGCGTGCACACTTATTTACACCGTATCGGACGAGGTGGGCGATGGGGTCGCAAAGGGTTCGCAATCAATTTCATCACAAGAATCGACGTTCCCGATATGAAAAAAATCGAGGCGCACTACAGCATTCAAATAGATGAATTGCCAAAGAATTTCAGTGGACAGTTATAAAAAAACAACATAAATAGATAGATGGCTATTACATCAATGATTTCTTCTGAAGAAAAAAATCAAATCCTTTCGCGATTTCCTTCGTATGCGAAACTTTCTTATGAAATTATTTCTTATAAGAAAGTCTCTGAAGTATACGATGTAGTACTTGCCGTGCCTTTTGGCAAACGTGTCTTTCTCTGGTTTACTTTATGGCACGATGCACCTTGTGTATACGTCTTGGAAGTTAATCTACGCGATAACGATATTGCCAATTTGACACGACTCGATTGGAATCCGTCTTTTGCCGTTTCATTGTCTAAAGGGACTATTTTTGCCGCATATATGGTCGAAGAAAGTGATTGCATTCCCTACTACATCGTGGACGATGTTTTTCTTTTTAAAGGAGAATCTCTTGATCAAATGAGTTTCCAGGCCAAAATGCGGTATTTACGCGAAGGCTTTGAAGATGTGAAGAATACGCCCATATTTTGTATTGTCATGAAAAAAATAGACGAACCTATATCGGCAGGATATTCGATCCGGTATACCCAATATCGCAGTAGCACGACGATCCTACCGATTTTAAACAAATTGCAGATAAAAAACGAAATGAAAAAAACCATCTCTTTTGCTTTTACAGAGGTTCCGCTGCAGTTACACTCTCCGTTTTATCAACAAAATATGGCGTTTTGGGTAAGAGCCGGGAAAGAGCATGATGTCTATCTCTTGTTTGCCATGGATTCTAGGCAACAGCCGGTGTTTTACCAGTATGCATGTATTCCCACGTTAGATATAAGCATATGGATGAACGGGATTTTCAGACGTATACGCGAAAACTGGAACATAGATTTGGGTGAAGAAAGCGAAGACGAGGAGGATTTCCAAAATATTCAAGATGATAAATATGTTTTTTTACAAAAACAACTGATAATGACGTGCGTCTTTCATTGGACGTTTAAACGTTGGGTTCCTATTGAAGTCGTTCAGGGCGCCTGGATCCCTCTCAGAGACGAATTGGTTCTTTCTAGAAAAAAAATCAGATAATTTTATTTTAGAAAACGAAATAAAAGCTTATTTTCGTTTTCTTGCAATGTATATCCACGATCGAGGTTATGTGGTTCGTAAATCCGCCATTTCGCCGACGGAACTGCACGCCTTGAAAAAAACGCTCACACTATCTCCAAAAGTACCTCAAATGTACGGGAAAAGCGCTAAAATATGTCTATATCGCGAAAACGACGAGAAAATATATCTTCCGAGTGCGTTCGGAATCGCTCGATATGGACTTCCGAAAGTATTGATCAAAAAAGGAGACGCCATTTGCATTCCTTTTGTGAAACCGATAAGAGAGTATCAAACCAAAATAGTCAACGTATTTTTAGACCATGTTCGGGACAAAACAATGGCGGGAGGGATTTTAGAAGTCCCTTGTGGAAGAGGAAAATGTCTGGCTAGAAATACTGCCGTGATGATGTATTCTGGTCAAAACAAAAAAGTTCAAGATATTGTGGTCGGAGACATTTTGATGGGCGACGATTCGTTGCCTCGTAAAGTTCTCTCGACTTGCCAAGGCCGAGAAAAAATGTATCGCGTACAAAATGCAAGGAGACCTGAACAGTTTTATATCGTCAACGAAAGTCATATTCTATCATTGCAAGATACAAACGGCGTCGTCCATGACCTCCCCGTGAACCTTCCTACCAAATTAAAAGGCTACCGAGTACCTGTGGATTATGCTCCGTCTGCCCCGTTGCCTATTTCGCCTCACTTTTTAGGATATTGGCTAGGCGATCCAGAAATGCGGACCCAATGCCTGAAATACGCGAGTCCGAATTCAAATCATGTATTATCCCATGTATTTTCGGCTCTGACGCATCCCATGTTGTCCTCGGATCTCCCGGACATTTACAAGTTTTCGTCTAGAGAAGACCGAATGCAACTGTTGGCCGGATTTCTTAGAACCTGTAAATACCTGAATCGTGGTTATAAATGGTCCGCTCCACATTCTGCTAGGCTTGTAGAAGATATGATTTCACTTTCGAGGTCGTTAGGATTTGCGTGTCATTCCGCCTATCAACCGAAAACCTTTACCTCCATATTTCTTTTATACGGCGATCGTAAAAGGCAATACCGCATTGCGATCCTTCCGTTGCCCGTCGATGATTACTTTGGATTTGAAATCGACGGCAATCGCAGATTTTTATTAGGGGATTTTACAGTGACACATAATACCGTCATGGCATTAAATATATGCTCTCAATTAGAGCGCAAGACGCTTATTTTGGTTCACAAAGAGTTTCTTATGAACCAATGGATAGACCGTATCCAAGAGTTTATTCCCAGCGCGAAAGTGGGTATTGTTCAGGGGAAAATCTTTGATATCGACCACAAAGATATCGTGATTGGTATGATACAAACATTGTACGACAAACAATTCCCTTCGGGTACCTTTTCATCCTTCGGACTCACCATTATAGATGAAGTTCACCGCATCGGTAGTGAAGAGTTTTCAAAAACGTTATTTCAGATCGTCACGCCCTATATGTTGGGCATTTCCGCCACCGTCGACAGAAAAGACGGCCTGACAGAGATTTTGTATCATTTCATTGGACCCAAAATATATAGTGAAGAACGAAGCTCCGAAGAAGTGGAGGTGCGGGCCATTGAGTTCCAAAGCGACGATTCCGAATTCAATACAGTACTTTTGGATCAACGAGAGAATGTTCGATACAGTTCCATGATCAACAAGATAAGTGATTTTGGTCCCCGCCGTGACTTTCTCGTCAAGGTGTTGCGCGATTTGATCGAAGAGCATCCAGAAAATCAAATTATGGTCCTGTCGCACAAGCGCGACTTGCTCGCTTTTCTGCATACCCAGATTGATTTTGCCACTCGAGGCTACTATGTTGGGAAAATGACCCGCGCAGATCTACTCAGCACCGAAACAGACCAAATCGTTTTAGCCACCTATTCCATGGCCGCGGAAGCGTTGGACATTAAAACGTTGAATACATTGGTCATGGTGTCTCCTAAGACTGATATTGTACAGAGCGTTGGACGAATTCTTCGAACTAGCAGCGCAGGCAAAATAATTGTGGATATCGTAGATGCTCATGCCGTATTTCAAAATCAATGGAAGAAACGAAAGGCGTTTTACAAAAAAAATGAGTATACCATACGATACATAAAATCCACGGACTATATCGACATGGAACATAATTGGAAAATCTACCCAAAAGAAAAGCGCAAATGTTTGTTGGAACTATAGGCTATTTTATCTTGGGTTTGGCGAAATCCTTATAGATAAACATGAATGTGTTTCGCGTCACAATTACTTGAGATATCGGTAATTTTTTTATTTTAATCTCGGGATCGAAAGCATAATGAGGTTTTCCAGAATCGACGGATACTTTATAGACGGTGCGAGGCATTGTGTTGGGACAATCTAATCCGAGTAGAAAAATCTAATTTTTATCGCGGATAAAGTTTTTGCGCGGAGATTCAATGCTCCAGTGAATGACGAAAATCGGCTGTTTTGTATGTCTAATTCGATTCCTTTATCTCTGTTTATTTTATGAACAAATCAAGATTTAGGCAAATTCATACATCAAAGCCAGATTATTGTTTGGATGTATATCGTGGTTTAAAAAAATCAAATATTCCGGTAATTAGTTATCCATGTCATACAGGTACAAATCAAAAATTTTTGTATAATAAAAAAACGAAACAAATAAAAGCAAATCATTCCAAAAAGTGTCTTGATACACAAAAAGAAAGGGTTGTTCAAAAAACATGTAATACCCGTAAGAAATCTCAAAAATGGAATTATCAAAATAAACATTGGATATCTCTAAAAAATAAAAAATGTTTGGATGTAATGGGCGGTCACTATGTTAATGGAAATATGATCGTATATCCTTGTCATAAAGGAAGTAATCAACAATTCAAGTAGATATTCTAAGGAGCCAATAGATTACATCGGTTTCCTTTAACAAATACAAGTTCGTATTCGTTCCACAATAAGTTTCGAAATTGTGGATACATGATATCATCTAAAAAATTCATATGGTATTCTTCCGGCGACTTGCTTTGAAACGTAAAATCAACATGGCTGTAATATTTTAATAATGAACCGATATTCCAACCGTTTTCAATGATTTTTTTAGACATCAATACCTCTTTTTGGAAAATAGCATCGTTAAAGGTTGCGGAATAATGCTTCATACTAAAGATTTCACAATATATTAAATACTCTAATGTGAGTTTGCAAAAAATATAGGATTGCACATGCGACATTGTAAGAGGGTTTCGAATGGTATTAATGGTGCTCCCAAACAATTTTACGTTATTTTGTAACCCGTTTATATAGATATCGGTCCATTTCATTTTTGAATACGAAGGAATAAATGGACCAATCACAGATGAATTCACAAATATAAACTTTTCGTAGTTTTCGTACAAGTTGTTTGTTAATAAAGCATCACTCCAACCCCCAAAGTCATAACCTATGTTATCTCTGAATAATGTTTTCACATAATCGGGAACATTCAATAGATTCTTTTTATCATTGGATATAACCATAAAATCTACTGCATCATCGTAAAAAATACAATTATCAATAAAATGTTTCACTCGAGTATTATGAACATGAAAAACGTATAATACAAGTACTTTAGCCATTGCCTTAATACCAGTTATTATTTATATTAGTTACGTAGCAACCATTTTTTCATTTTACTTTTGGTTCTTTCCCCGTTATAATACTCTATTTTGTTCTTGAATTTAAAAATAGTAGGGAAGCCGTCATACTCTAAATTGGTTTTGTATGTTTGATTAAAATGAAGTACCTGATTCGAGTAATCATCACCAATATCGATTAAGGTTCCCTTGTTTCTCATTTCGTGACACAAAGCTGTCCAGTCGTCTTGCATACTGCTACAATGACCACATTGCGTAGAAAAAACATGCCCGAAAACAAGAGGCTTTTGTCTTTTCCGTGTCTTCTTCTGTTTTCGTCGCCTTGAAATCATTATACTCTTTCTCCCGAAAAATATATATGAAATCAAAATGGGCGATAAGATCTCTTCTATTTGCGACCATTTTTGTTTTCGTAATCGGGTTTTATGTGTGCCTTCATCCTTCGTGCAATCGCGAGACATTTATGTCCGCATTACAAACCAATAACCAATCGGAAACCGTGGTTGATGACAGTGCTAAAAACTCTTGCCCGGATATTTTGATCAAATCCGGGTCTCGGTTATTTTTGCACAACACCCAACTTCCTAAAGGAGCGAACAATCCTCGCGTATTTTTGACTTTAGACGAATATATCATGTTTACGAAATTGCAGCGTCTCGAAAAAGGAATCTACTGCCCTGTGTTGTTTTTGCAAGAAGAGTCAAATACGCAAGGTCAGGACATGTATCGGTTGCGTCCGGACCCAAATAACCTTGACGCTGGTTCTCCTTTAATGGCCGAGAATGATTTCGGACCAACGCGTCCCTTACGTCTGATCGATGCAACGCGCGAAAATCCGCCGTTTAATCAAGGAAACTATCCAAGTTTCGATCCACACGGGTTTGATCAAGGGATTTACACGAAATTAGACGAGAGACACGAAATTACAAACGGCGCCATAAGCGACAATCCGATGGACCCCAATTGGGGAGGCGTGCAGTACACCCAAACGTCTATTCTTTCAGGTAAATATGCAGATAATGAAGTCGGCAAACCCACCATGGTGCCGAAAGTCATACAAGTTTAAATTTAGCTCTTGGGGCTCTTGGGAACCAGTTCTCGAAGCTATAATCAAAAATCATTTCCAATCGGACTTGTCACACAAAGAAAATCACGCGCAAATGGGACCTTTTGGAAGGTTCAAAAAGTACCCCGAGGGGTAAAACGTAAACTCAGACTTTTCGCGTCGAGAATTCTTTTTCTGATTTTTTCTGAGTTATGGGTTTCGGAACTCGCCGAGCGCAGATAGCGTCCCTAGAAGTCAACACAATCGATAATTGAATTTTTAGAAAATACGTTTGAAAAATTCAAAATTGTCCGAATCAAAAAGCCCGCTCCTCGATAAGGAAATGCTCGACGGTACCTCTTGTTAAGCTGTTTCTCTTTCTTTCTCCACTGAAGCTAGAACCCTCCTCTATCTTTATCCCAACTCATCTATCTTTCTTTTAACTCTCTTTATCTTTATTCCTGAGTTTCTTCTGGAGCTTCAATTGCAAGCTCAACCCAGCTGTCCAGCCTTCTCTCTTCCTCCAGTTCTAGACGAGAACTTTTTCCTTTGGGACTGATGCCGCGCGAGGAAGAGCTTGGTAGCTCGAATGTTGGTCCCGATCAGTCGCTCCCATGAACAGTCATGCCTCTAAGAGCCGTCGACGGCGTGGATCCCAAGCTATGAGCGTGGATCCCAGCGAGCCCGCGACGGCATCGATCCAAGCAGTAACCCACGACGGCGTGGATCCCAGTGAGCCCGCGACGGCATCCAAGCAGTAACCGACGACGGCATCTATCCAAGCAGTAACCGACGACGGCGTGGATCCCAGTGAGCCGTCGACGGTGTAGATCCCAGTGAGCCGTCGACGGCGTAGATCCAAGCAGTGAGCTCTCGAGCGATGGCACAGGATGTTCCCTTTCTCAATCCATGCCCAGTCTAGCCTTCTCAACCTCTTTCCTCCCCCCTTTCCTTTCGTCCAGCCTAGTCTATCCCCTTCTTGTTAAGTAGTTCTTAAGATGAAGAACTCTTTTAAAGATGAACTCTTTTAAAGATGAACTCTTTTAAAGATGAACTCTTTTTAAGATGAACTCTTTTTAAGATGAACTCTTTTTAAGAT
>Ga0209550_10000641_pt1 | contig 33192 bp, 21 predicted proteins | sample LauGreSuBDMM15SN_2_FD_187567 | JGI IMG/M metagenome (GOLD analysis project Ga0209550, IMG submission 187567) | Freshwater lake microbial communities from Lake Michigan, USA - Su13.BD.MM15.SN (SPAdes) (version 5) | ecosystem: Environmental > Aquatic > Freshwater > Lake | place: Lake Michigan... | reverse complement strand
GTTGTGCAGGTCAGCCTGGCCGCCATAGGGGTCCACGATGTGGCCCGCCCAAGCGCTGGGCTCGGCATGGGCCAGGGCTTCGGGGACGGCCATGGCGTTGACGGTGAGGTCGCGCCGGGCCAAGTCTTCTTCAAGGGTGACGCTGGGGTCGGCGTGCACCGCAAAACCTTTGTAGCCCCGGGCCGTTTTGCGCTCGGTACGGGCGAGGGCGTATTCCTCGCGACTTTGTGGATGCAAAAACACCGGAAAGTCTTTGCCCACAGGTAAATAACGCTGTGCGGTCATGGCCTCGGGCGTGCTGCCCACCACCACCCAGTCGCGGTCGTTGACGGGCAAGCCCATCAGGGCATCGCGCACCGCACCGCCAACCACAAACACTTGCATGGCCACCGCTGGGCTCAGCGAGCCACCCGGAAGGGCTCTTCAAAGTCGATGAAGTCCCGCTCGGCCAGCGCGTCGTCGATCCATGCTTTCATGCCGGGCAGGGCGCAAACCCGGTCCATGTAAGCGGCCACTTCGGGCGGAACGGGCAGGGCGTAAGTTTTGATGCGCATGACCACGGGCGCAAAGTAAGCGTCGGCGATGGTGAATTGGCCAAACAGCATGGGGCCGCCGTGTTCGGTCAGCAGACCGCTCCACAGGCTGCAAATGCGTTCCAAGTCGGCGCGCACGGCGGGTTTGTCGCGCAGCGCCAAAGCACCAATCTCGGGCAGATGCGCATCAATGTTCATCGGGCAGGCGCTGCGCAGGCCCGCAAAGCCGCTGTGCATCTCGGCACAAACGCTGCGGGCACGAGCCCGGGCGGCGCGCTCTTGCGGCCACAATTTTTTATCAGGGAACTGTTCGGCCACATATTCGGCGATCGCCAGCGTGTCCCAAATGGCCAGTCCGTCGTGCACCAGCACAGGCACCTTGCCTACCGGGTTCACGTCTTTGAGCGCGGTCTTGAACTGCGAGTCGGGCGCAAAGCTGTCAAAGCGAACAAAGACCTCTTCAAAGTCAATGCCCGCCTGGCGCAGCAGCACCCAAGGGCGCATGGACCAAGATGAATAATTTTTGTTGGCGATGTAAAGCTGGATCATGGTTTTTCCCGAAAATCAGACCCTGCATGTTAACGGTCATGGTCACGATCAAGGGTGTGCGACCAGCAAAGTATTGGCAACAAGCATGGAGAGGGAAGGGGGCCAAGGCAGGGCAAGGGGTCGCAAGGGTCGATCACCCAAGGTGTGTGAGGGGATGCGGCGGGTGACGATTCACGGTACCCCGTCATGAGGAACCCGCCGCATCTCCTCAAGCACCCCCAATAAGACCACCAACGCTAAAACGACCAATGCAAAAAACCCCGCAAAAACGTCTCAAGAAAGCACCGACTCAGTGAAGCCAGAATTCAGCGCCCCGCACCCGCACGCCAGCGGTTCAACTTGCTGCGCGGGCCGCGATGCCCCAGATAAGTCGGTGCCACACCCGCGGCAGACGCCGCAGCGATGCCCAAAACCTGTAAGCCCGGCAACTTGCCCGTGGCCACGTTGTCCACTTGCATCGACGCCAGGTTGTCCCGACTCATGAGCGGTTCTCCGGGGGCCAGTTCCATGGTCGCCGCCTGCAGCCAGCCCACCCACATCGGCAGGCCGATGACGGGACGGCCCCTTCCCTGGTTCACACCCGCCCACTGTCCAGCCCGCTTGACCAACTCGCCCAGCGTCAACACATCCGGGCCGCACAGCTCATAAGTTTGACCGATGGTGTCCGGCTTTTGCAGGCAAACCGCCACGGCGCGGGCCACATCGGCCACCCACACGGGCTGAAAGCGTGTGCCACTGCATGCCAGCGGCATGAAGGGGACCACGCTTTGCAGGTCCGCAAACAGGTTGAGGAATTTGTCTTCGGCCCCAAAAATCACGCTGGGCCGCAAGACGGTGAGGTCAAGCCCCGCGTTGTGCAAAACCGTCTCGCCCCGCGCCTTGCTGCGCTGGTACATCGAGGGGCCTTGCGGGTCAGCACCCAAGGCGCTGACGTGCACCAGGCGTTGCACGCCCGCTTTTTTCATGGCGCTGGCGATCTTGCCGGGCAAATCCACATGCACGTTTTCAAAGCGGTCCTCGTTGCCGTGCAGCACGGCCACCAGGTTCACCACCGCATCGTGACCAGGCATCAGGCGGGCCAGATCGGCTTCCTTGTGAACAGAGGCCTCGATCACGGTCAGGCCGGGGAGACTTTGCACGCTGGCCGCATTCACGGCGCGCCGCGTGGGCACGGTGATGTGCCAGCCCAGGCGGGCCAGCTGTTCGCAAACGTGGCGGCCAACAAAGCCGCTGCCCCCCAAGACCAGAACGCGCTGGTTGCTCATGCCGCGCTCAAGCCGCCGACGGCCTGGTGCATGGCGTCCATGGCTTGATCGACGATTTGGGTACGCCATGCGTCGGTGTCGACGTAAAAAGCGTCCATCAGGTCTTGCTTGATCTGCTTTTTCATGGCTTCTGGCGCTTCGGGGTGCAGGTGCAGCCAATGGTCGCCACGCAAGGCACCGATGACCTTGTCGGTCGGTTGGGTGCCGTATTCCATGGCAATGCCGGTGTACTCGGCTTGCGGGCATTCCTGGTAGGCCGACATCCACATCAGGCCCGTGAGGAAGGCTGAGCTGGACGAACCGTCGTAGATGGAGGTGATGCCCTGGCCCCACCAGGCTTTGGCGCGGGTGTAGGCTGCTGCGTCGTCGGCGCAGGCAAAAATGCGCTCGCCCACACCGCTGGGGCCCAGGCCGGTGTGCAGGTCGATCCAGGCCATTTTTTGGCAGTGCTGACCGTACTTTTGCAGCACTTGGCGCAAGGTGAGGTTGCTCCAGGTGGGGGCCTGGCCACCAAAGAACAATCCGTCCGGAAACTCGTGCTGCCCTTGGGTGACGGCGGCCTGAAAGGCTTTCATGCCGCGCTGGGCGATGTACTGGGCGGTGGCCGCTGCATTGGCGGCATCGGGTGGCCAGACCTCGGGCAGCAGCAAGGGGTGGATTTCCTTGTAGGCCTCGTTGCGGGTGAGGGGCTTGGAGAAGTCCTGGAAGTTTCGGTTGATGTCCACGTTTTCATGGGTCACGCGCCGCACATGCGAAAACCCGTGGGGGTTGAGCCCGTGGATGTAAAGCACGGCCACGCCGTTGGCCTTGGCAGCAGAACGCCAAACGCTGTTTTGCAGGGCGTGGATTTGCACGCCCGAGCCGCAGTAGCCCTCCACCCCGTGGCATGCGCTGCTGATGACCAGCAGCTGCTTCGCATCAGGCGCGCCGTCGAGCACCACGTCCATGGCCAGCTCTTCGCCATCGCGGCCGTTCAAGGGGTGGATGTTGGAATCAATGGTCAAACCCGCAGCATTTGCGGCGTTCAGGAACTTCTGACGAGCTTCGGCATAGCTTTTAGAAAAGCCGGTTTGGATATCGGTCATGCAGGTTTTCTTTTCAAGCGGTTTGTGTCGGATTGGCCAGCCATTGCGTGGCCAGTTCGACCCAGTAGGTTCCGCCCAATGGGATCAGGTCGTCGTTGAAGTCGTAGCTCGGGTTGTGCAAAGTGCAGGGGCCACCGCCGTGGCCCATCTCACGGTGCGCGCCGTCACCGTTGCTGATGAACACATAGGCGCCTGGCTTGGCCTGCAGCATGTAAGAGAAGTCTTCGGCACCCATGGTGGGTTCTTGGTTGACCACATGGTCGGCTCCCACAATGCCGCCCATGACTTGGCGGGCAAAGTCGGCTTCAGTGGCGCTGTTGATGGTGGGCGGGTAGTTGCGATGGAACTCAAATTCGCACTGCGCATCAAAGGCGGTGCAAATCGATTCGGCCACTTGTTTCATGCGCTTTTCGATCAGATCGAGCACTTCGATGCTAAAGGTGCGCACCGTGCCCTGCAACTCGCACGAGTCGGGCACCACGTTGGTGGCTTCACCTGCGTGGATCATGGTGACCGAGATCACGCCCGCGTCCACCGGCTTTTTGTTGCGCGTGATGATGGTCTGAAAACCTTGCACCATTTGGCAAGCGATTGGCACTGGGTCGATGCCGTTGTGCGGCAGGGCGGCGTGGCTGCCTTTGCCGCGGATGACGATTTTGAATTCGTTGCTCGATGCCATCACCGGGCCTGCACTCACGGCAAACGTGCCCACGGGCGCGCCGGGCCAGTTGTGCATGCCGAACACGGCTTGCATCGGGAACTTGTCAAACAAACCGTCCTTGATCATCTCGCGGGCACCGCCGCCGCCTTCTTCAGCGGGTTGGAAGATCAAATACACCGTGCCATCAAAGTCGCGGTGCTTGGCAAAGTGCTTGGCCGCTGCCAGCAGCATGGCCGTGTGGCCGTCGTGGCCGCAGGCGTGCATCTTGCCAGGGTAGCTGCTGGCGTGGGCGAAGGTGTTGAACTCCTGCATGGGCAGGGCGTCGATGTCGGCGCGCAGGCCGATGCCACGCCCGCAAGCGCCGTCGTCACGACCGTGCACGATGCCGACCACGCCGGTGGTGCCCATGCCCCGGTGGATGGGGATGCCCCAGTCGGTCAGCTGCTGCGCCACCACGTCGGCGGTGCGCACCTCCTGAAAACACAACTCAGGGTGAGCGTGGATGTCTTTGCGAATGGCCGCAATGCTGGCCGCGTCGGTGAGGATGGAGTCGATGATTTTCATGGGTACAGTCTAGCCACACTTGGGTGGAATTGCCAACACCCCCGCGCACATGGGGGACAAACGGGCCGCCTGCCAGGGTGCGGGTTTAGGCCACAATCAGACCGAACGCTTGCCCCACGCCAGTCTTAACCTTTCACACAGCCCCATGATTGACGCCCTTTTGGACTCCCAAACCGTGCGCGGCGCCTGCCCGCACGATTGCCCCGACACCTGCGCCTTGCTGACCACGGTGGAAAACGGCCGAGCCACCAAAGTGCAGGGCAACCCGGCGCACGCCCATACCGATGGCGTGCTGTGCACCAAAGTGTCGCGCTACACCGAGCGCACCTACCACCCAGAACGCCTGCTGCAGCCCCTGAAACGTGTTGGCCCCAAAGGTTCGGGCCAATTCGCGCCGGTGAGCTGGGACGAGGCGCTGGACGACATCGCCACACGCCTGAAAGCCATCGCCGCTCGCGACCCGCAGGCCATCCTGCCCTACAGCTACGCGGGCACCATGGGCCTGGTGCAAAGCGAGTCGATCGCGGCGCGTTTTTTCCACCAGCTGGGCGCGTCGCTCTTGGACCGCACGATTTGCGCCTCGGCTGGGGCCGAAGCCCTGACCCAGACCTTGGGCAACAAGGTGGGCATGAAGGTCGAGTTTTTCGCCGAATCCAAGCTCATCGTCATCTGGGGCAGCAATTCGATTGGCTCTAATCTGCACTTTTGGCGCCTGGCGCAAGAGGCCAAGCGCAACGACGCGAAGCTGGTCTGCATTGACCCCCGGCGCAGCGAAACGGCCGAAAAATGCCACGAGCACATTCCGCTTCGCCCCGGCACCGACGCCGCACTGGCGCTGGCCCTCATTCACGAGCTGTTCATGAATGGCTGGCTAGACCAGGATTACATTGACCGCTACACCTTGGGCTGGGAAGCTTTGAAGGCCCGCGCCTTGCAGTGGACGCCCGAGCGCGCAGCCGAAGTCTGCGGCGTGCCGGTTGAGCAAATTCGCCAGCTGGCGCGCGACTGGGGCACCACACAGCCCGCCGCCATCCGCCTTAACTACGGCATGCAGCGCGTGCGCGGCGGCGGCAACGCTGTGCGGGCCATTGCTTGCTTACCTGCGCTCACCGGCGCTTGGCGGCACCGAGCGGGCGGGGTGTTGCTCAGCAGCTCGGGGCATTTTCCGGTGAAGCGGGCGGCCTTGCAGCGGCCCGATTTGTTGGGCGAGCGGCGTCCGCGCACGATCAACATGAGCACGATTGGAGACGACTTGTTGCGCTCGACATCGCCCACGTTTGGCCCGCAGATCGAAGCCCTGATTGTTTACAACAGCAACCCGGTGTCGATTGCGCCCGAGTCGGGCAAGGTGGTGCATGGCTTTGCCCGCGAAGACCTCTTCACCGTGGTGTTGGACCATTTCCAGACCGACACGGCCGACTACGCCGACTTCATCTTGCCCGCCACCACGCAACTGGAGCACTGGGACATTCACACCAGCTATGGCCACACCGATGTGCTGCTGAACCGCCCGGCGATTGCGCCCGTGGGCGGGGCGCGCACCAACACCGACATCTTTCGGGCGCTGGCCCAGCGCATGGGGTTTGACGATCCGTGTTTTGCTGAAAGCGACGAAAGCCTGTGCCGCAGCGCCATTGGCGACGAAAAAGACTTTGAGCAGTTGCTTGAGCATGGCTTTGTTTCTTTGCCGGTGCCCGATGCGCCGTTCGCGCAAGGTGGTTTTCCTTCCCCTTCCGGGCGGTGCGAGTTTTTCAGCCAACGCTTGGCCGATCAGGGCTTGGATGGTTTGCCTGACCATTTGCCCAACTACGAATTGGCTGCGCCCGGTGGCCGCTACCCGCTGGCTATGATCTCACCGCCTGCGCGCAACTTCCTCAACTCCACCTTTGTCAACGTGCAAAGCCTGCGCGACATCGAAGCCGAGCCGGTGCTGGAAATGCACCCAGGCGATGCGGCCCAGCGCGGCATTGCCGACGGCGCGGTGGTGCGTGTGTTCAACGACCGGGGCACTTACCACTGCAAGGCGCGCTTGAACCAGCGTGCGCGACCCGGCGTGGTCAACGGTTTGGGCATCTGGTGGCGCAAGCTGGGCCTGAACGGTACCAATGTGAACGAACTCACCAGTCAACACCTGACCGACCTGGGCCGAGCGCCTGTGTTTTACGACTGCTTGGTGGAGGTGGCCGCCGATCCCGCCTTCAAACCGACTGTTCATTCTGCGGCCACAGCCAAGGCCTGACCCTTCAAAAAAACCATTCAAACACCATGCCCGAACTGAACATCGAACGCACACACACCCTGGGACTGGCCGGGGCTCGCGCCGTGGCCGAACGCTGGCGCGAACAGGCTGAACAGGAATGGGGCATGAGCTGCGAATCCGAGCCAGGTGAGGAAGAAGACTTCATGCGTTTTGCCCGCAGCGGCGTGAGCGGTGAGTTGGTCGTGACCGAGACCCGTTTTGATTTGCAGCTGAAACTGGGCTTTTTGCTGGGCGCTTACAGCGGCAAGATCGAAGAAAAAATCCAGGCCAATCTGGATGAGTTGCTAGGACCCGTGGTCTGAAGCCTTGCGTTTGGCCCCGTTGTTGTCATACCCGGCTTGACCGGGTATCCATGGCGATCGAAAGCATGGACCCCCGATCGAGTCGGGGGTGACAAAAAGTGTGTGTCGTGTGTGACAAATAGTCTGTGTCGGGGGGTGACAAATAGTCTGTGTCGGGGGGTGACAAATAGTCTGTGTCGAGATTGACAAAGAGTCTTGGTCGGTGGCGAAGAGAGAGGGTCAACGCCGAGGTGCAAGGGCAGGTATGTTTCCCGTTCAAGGCAAATCTTTGTTGGCCTCGGCCATGGGCGAGGTGCGCGGCCCAACCGAGCCCAGACGTGCTTTGAGCGACTGCGGCTGGCGCGTCAGGATGGCGGCGTAGTTGGTGGTGTTGGACAGCACTTTTTTAACGTAATCGCGGGTTTCCTGGAAGGGGATGTTTTCGGCCCAGATGGCCGCTTCTAGCACGGGGCCGTTGCGCCAGTTGCGCGAGCGGCCCGGCCCGGCGTTGTAAGCGGCGGTCGCCAAAGGCATGGAGCCTTCAAAGTCGTCCAGTACCAACTTCAGGTAACCCGTGCCAATGGCCACGTTCACTTCACGGTCGTTGATCTGATCGGGGGTGAATCCGGTCATGCCGATCTTTTTGGCCGTCCATTTGGCGGTGGCCGGCATCACTTGCATCAGGCCCGAAGCACCCACATGCGAGCGCGCGTCCATGACGAAGCGGCTTTCTTGCCGGATCAAACCGTAAACATAAGCCGGGTCGAGCCGGATCTCGCCAGCGCGGCGCACCACGGTCTCGCGCAGCGGCATGGGAAAGCGTTGATCAAAGTCAATCACGTCCTTGGTGCGTTCGCTGGTGTTGATGCAACGGTCCCACACCTGCCGTTGGCAAGCCAGATCGGCGGCGGCCAGCAGCTCGCGGTCGTTCATGCCGCCGGGCGTGTGCAGGTTGGTGCTGTAGTTCCACTCGCGGTTGCCTTCAGGGCGCAGGCCCAACTGGATGGCGTACAGTGCGCGCTGCAGGCCGGGGTTGATGAGGGCTGCCGCTTTTTCTTGTGGGGTCAACGCCATGGGGCGCTCAGGTGCAGTGATCGGTTGGCCCAGATCTTCAAGGGCCAGTTGTTCATAAAAGCCCCGCACGCTGGCGATGCTGCGCAGCAGTCCTTGGGCTTCCAGTTTGTGGGTGTTGTCCGGGGCTGTGGCGGTCAGGGCGCGGGCTCGCCAATAGACCCAGGTCGGGTCTTTGCGGTGGTCCGCGCTCATGGCCTGTGTGGCGCTCAGCACTTGCGGCCATTGGCCTTGGCGCAAAGCGGCACGCACTTTCCAGCCCAGCAGGTCGTCGTTCAGGTCGCTGTCTTTTTGCACCTTGGCAAAGTAACTGGCGGCGTTGTCTTGCAACTTTTGCGCGGCTTGCTTGCCAATGACGGCCCACGTCCAGTTGCGTTCTTCAGCGCTCAGTTGAATGGCCCAGCGACGGCTCAGCAAATCGGCGGCTTCGTCCGGGTCTTTGGCAGCCAGTCGGATCAGGGCCAGCACGGCAAGCTCTTTGCGGCTGCGGGTGATGGCCAAAATGCGCTTGTCCAGGTACTTGGCCGGGTCGGCGTGAATCAGGGCTACTTGCTCGGACAGGCGCGGCGCTTCGATGTCTACCGCCGCCTGCGCTGCGCGGGGGCGGTTGGCGTCCATGGCGATGCGGGCTTTGCGCCACAGGTCCAGCGCCTGAATCTGACGACCTGAGTGCAAATGTTCGGCCACATAAGTGCAGGCGTCGTCGGCCTCGCGCTGCGCGTACCAAAGCCGCAGGGCTTCATCGGCCACATCGGCCTTGCTGTTCATGGCCTCGGTGGCCAAAGCGTAGCAGCGCACTTCGCGGTCATCGCGCATGCGAAAGCGGGGGTATTCGGCCGTGAAAGTGGCCCAGTCGCGCCGTTTGCCCAGTTGTTGCAGCCAGTCGTTGCGCAGGCGGTCTTCGTAGTAGCTGCCCGCGTAGCTGTTCAAGAAGCCGCGAATTTCCGATTCGGGCGCGCTGTCAAGGCGGGTGCGCATGTCCCAATAAGCGGCCAGGGGCTCTAACACATGGCCGCGGGCTTGGGGCAGCAGGGCTGACAGCCGGCTCGCATCTTTTTTGCGAAAGGCCTGTTGCATCTCCAGCAGCACCTCGTCTGCCCGGTTTTGTGCTTGGGCTGGCCAGGCCCACAGGCCTGTCATGGTCATGGCGCTCAGCAGTGTCAAAATGCATCTTAATTTCATGGGTCGATTATGGACAAAGCCGAAGCAAAACGCGCCTTGAGAAAAGCCTTGATTGAGGAAAGGTTGAACCTGCCCGGCCGATTGGCGCGGGCCGAAGCTTTGCAACGCGTCATGCGCATCTGGCTGTTTGACCGCCCTGAAACCGTGATCGGTGCTTACTGGCCCATCAAGGGCGAATTCGATCCGCTGCCCGCGCTGCACCGCTGGAAAGAAGACGGCGAGTTGAACGGCGAGCCGCAGCGCCGCCAAATTGGCCTGCCGGTGGTCAACAAGCAGCACAAAACCTTGACCTTTCACACCTGGTACCCAGGCTGCCCGATGGAAGAAGACGCCTACGGCATCCCCAAGCCCAAAGACACTGAAGTCATCGTGCCCACTTTGCTGTTTGTGCCCTGCGTGGGCTATGGCATCGGCGGCTACCGCCTGGGTTACGGCGGGGGGTTTTACGACCGCACCCTGGCGACCCTGCAGCCCAAACCCTTCACCGTGGGTTTGGGGTACACCCATGGGTTTTCAGAAGAGTTGGAGCCCGAAGACCACGATGAGCCGCTGAATGCCATCCTGAACGACAATGGGGTGGTCTGGCCTGTTTGAGCCAGATGCAAAAGAACCATGGCACGACCCAAATCAGCGACCCACGACATCAAGCGCGACGCGATCCTGGACATCGCGGCGCAGTGCTTTGCGAAAAGCAGCTACCCCGCTGCCAGCATGAACGAGATCGCCACCGCTTGTGGCACCTCCAAGGCGCGGCTTTACCACTATTACGACAGCAAAGAAGCCATTTTGTTTGACTTGCTGGACCGCCACACCCAGCGCCTGTTGGCTGTGATTGCGCAAACCGAAGCCAATGCCCAGCGCAAGGACCTGAACGATCGCGCCACGCTGCACGAGTTGGTTCGAGCGTTTTTGCAGGAATATGAAACCTCCGCTACCCGCCATGCGGCCTTGCTCAACGACACCCAGTTTTTGAGCGAAGTGCCCGACGCGACCTTGGGCTCTGCGCCAATATCGCCGCGTGAGCTGATCCTGAACCGCCAGCGCGACATCGTGGCCGCCATGACCCGCTTCATGAAACGTGCCTACCCCGAGCGCCTGACCCCTACCAATCAGACCGCCCTGACCATGATGCTGCTGGGCATGATCAACTGGACCTTCACCTGGCTGCGTCCGGGTGGACCCATCAGCTATGCGGCCTTTGCCGATGAAGTGATTGGCATGCTGGAAAAGGGGCTGGGTTGAGGCCGTTTGACGTCTTCAGCCCTGCTCATCATCAGGTGAATGGAATTGGCTTAGAAACGGGTGGCAAATCGGCTCACCTGCGCCTTGCGCTGTGGCTCATACCGCGTCCAGTTCCCGGTGCCGTTTCAGGGTGAGCCAACGCGTGCCGAAATTTTGGGCCAGCTGCTCGACCATGAATACCGATCGGTGCTGCCCCCCAGTGCAGCCGATGGCCACTGTCACGTAGCTGCGGTGGTCGCGCTCGATGGCTGGAATCCAGTGCTTGAGGAATCCCTCGATCTGCAATTGCATCTGCAAGAACGCTTCGGACTGGCGCAAATAGGCCTGCACAGGCTCGTCCCGTCCCGTCAAGGGGCGAAGCGCGCTCTCGTAATGGGGGTTGGGCAACATGCGCACGTCAAATACATAGTCGGCATCGGTGGGAATGCCGCGCTTGAAGCCAAACGATTCAAACACCAAGGTCAGCTGGGCCGAGGGGGCGCTGACCAAGGTCTTGATGTAGGTTTGAAGCTGTGCCGAGCGCAGCAAACTGGTGTCGATGACGTGGGCGCGTTCGCGCAAGTCGGCCAGCAATTCACGCTCGAAACCAATGGTTTCCATCAAGGCTTTGTCGCTTTGGGGTTTGTTACCGCCCGACAAGGGGTGTTTGCGGCGTGATTCGGAATATCGGCGCTGCAGCGTGTCGGAGTTTGCGTCCAGAAAAACCGATTTCACCGTCATACCCATGTCACTCAGCAAATTCATTTGCTCAGGCATCAAGTGCAAAGAATTGGCGCTGCGCACATCGATAGCAATCGCCAGACGCCGCTCTTGGTGTTGCTCTTCGAGCTTGACGAATGGAATCAGCAACTCAGGCGGCAGGTTGTCCACGCAGTAATAGCCCGCGTCTTCTAGGGCGTGAAGCGCCACCGATTTGCCAGAGCCGGACATGCCGGTGATCAGGATGATGTCCATGCTCAGCTTTGTATGGCTTTACGGCCTTGGGATTTCAACGGGGGATCGCCCAGCATTTCGCGGGCGTGGGCCAAGGTGGTGGCGGACAATTTTTCGCCGCCCAGCATGCGGGCGATCTCGCTCACGCGCTCTTCGCCATTCACGGCGCGCACTTGGCTGCTGACCTGGCCCTTGACCGCGGCCTTGCTGACCCATAAGTGGTGGTCTGCGCAGGCGGCCACCTGGGGCAGGTGGGTCACGGCCAGCACTTGGCGGTGTAGGCCCAGTTGCTTCATCAGGCGGCCCACGGTTTCGGCCACAGCGCCGCCCACGCCGGAGTCCACCTCGTCAAAGATCAAGGTACCGGCTTCGCCCAGCTCGCTGGTGGTGACTGCAATGGCCAGCGCGATGCGCGAGAGTTCGCCACCCGAAGCCACTTTGCCCACGGGCCGGGGCGTGCTGCCTTCGTGCCCAGCCACCAGAAAGCTGACTTCTTCCAGCCCGTGCTGTGCGGGCGCATCCAGGGTTTGCAACTGCACCTCAAAGCGGCCGCCTTGCATGCCAAGTTGCTGCATCGCGTTGCTGACGGCCTGGGCCAATGGTTTGGCTGCTTTTTGGCGTTGTTGCGAAACGGTTTTGGCCGCTTGCAGACATGCTTTGTGGGCAGCTTGTTCGGCTTTTTGCAGGCTGTCCAGGTCGGCGGCGGCATCGAGCTGGGCCAGTTCTCGGCGCCAGGTTTTCAAGCTCAGGGGCAGTTCGTCGGGTGTTTTTTTGTAGCGCCGGGCCAGCGACAGCCACAGGCCCATGCGCTCGTCCAGTTGGTCCAAATGCTGCGGGTCCAGATCGGTTTTCCGCAAATAGCTGTGCAGGCTGTGTGCCACATCTTCGGCCTGCGCCTGCGCAGACACCAGCACCTCGGCCAGGGCGTTGAATTCGGGCTCGAACTGCCCCAAAGATTGCAGGGTTTGGATGGTGCGGGACAGCTGGCGCAACGCGCCGCCTTCGCTGTCGCTCTCACCGCCTTCGAGTAAGACCGTGCTCTGGTTAGCCCCATCGATCAAGGCCTGCGCGTTGGCCAAACGGCTGTGCTGCGTGCTCAGTTCTTGCCATTCGTCCACCTGCGGGTTCAGCTTTTCCAGCTCGCCGACTTGCCAGGCCAGGCGTTCGCGTTCGTTGGCCAAGGTGCTTTGCGATTGCTGCGCATCGGCCAAGGCTTGCTGGGCCTGCCGCCAGGCCTGCCAAGCGGCTTTGAGCGGGCGGGTGTCGGTGCCCGCATAGGCGTCCAGCAAGCCGCGCACAGCGTCAGGGCGGGTCAGGCTTTGCCACGCGTGCTGGCCATGGATGTCCAGCAACTGCTCGCCCAGCTCGCGCAGCTGCGTGGCGGTGGCGGGGCTGCCGTTGACCCAGGCGCGGCTTTTGCCCGTCGTGTCCACCGTGCGGCGCAGCAACAAATTGGCGTTGGCCTCAAACCCGGCTTCTTCGAGCCAGGCCTGAATGCGGGGTGTGGGTTCAAATTCGGCGCAGACCTCGCATCGGCTGGCACCTTCACGCACTACGCTGGATTCGGCGCGGGCACCCAGGGCCAGTTGCAAGGCGTCGATCAAAATCGATTTGCCCGCCCCGGTTTCGCCCGTCAACACGCTGAAACCCGTGCTCAGGTCCAGCGTCAATTCGTGCACGATCACAAAGTCGCGCAGGGTGATGTGCGTCAATGCCATGGCTCAATCGCCCCCATTCCAGTGCATTTTTTTGCGCAAGGTATCGAAATAATTCCAGCCTGCCGGGTGCAAAAAGCGTACTTTGTGCTCGGAGCGGTTGACCACAATCCGATCGCCCAAAATCAGGTCGGCCAGTGCTTGCATGTCGAAGTTGGCGCTGACATAACGCCCCGCCACGATCTCGATGCTGATTTCGCAGGACTCGGGCAGCACGATGGGGCGGTTCGACAAAGTGTGCGGTGCAATGGGGGCCATGACCCAGCCGCCCATGGCTGGGTGCATCAAGGGTCCACCGACCGACAGCGAATATGCGGTGGACCCTGTGGGCGTAGCGATGATCAGGCCGTCGGCGCGTTGGTTGGACACAAACCGCCCGTCGACCTCGATCCGCAGCTCGACCATGCCCGAGGTGCCCCCCCTATTGACCACCACATCGTTCATGGCCAGCGCGCTGAACACGCTGCGCTGGTCACGCATGACGTGAGCTTGCAGCAAGCTGCGGTCCTCGGTTTGGTAGTGGCCCTGAAGCATGGGCAGTAACACCGTCTGGTAGCTTTGCAGGGGAATGTCGGTGATGAAGCCCAGCCGCCCTTGGTTGATGCCCATCAGCGGCAGGCCATGACGGGCCATTTGACGGCCTATGCCGAGCATGGTGCCGTCGCCTCCTATCACCAGGCCCAGATCGCACTGCGCGCCGATCTCGGCCATCTCCAGCACAGGGTGTTGGTTCAAGCCGGTGTGCGAAGCGGTTTCTTGGTCCAGCACCACATCGCAGCCTTGCCGGGTCAAGAACTGGGCCACGTCGTCCAAAGCACGGCGTGAACTCTCCAGCGCCCCGCCATGGGCAGTGGTGTGGTATTTGCCAAAGAGTGCAATGTGACGGAACTTGGAGCTCATTCGCAAATTACATCATTAAAATGACCGCATGCTAGATGATCGTGCCAAGTTATTGCTCAAAGCCCTGGTGGAACGCTACATTGCGGACGGCCAGCCTGTGGGTTCGCGCACGCTCTCTAAAGCATCGGGCCTGGATTTGTCACCCGCAACCATTCGCAATGTGATGTCCGACCTGGAAGAGCTGGGCCTGATCGCCAGCCCCCACACCTCGGCCGGACGCATTCCGACCAGCAGGGGATACCGCTTGTTTGTCGACACCATGCTGACGGTGCAGCGCGACGGCTTCGAAACCCCTGCTCTCCTGCCAGACCAGCCGCAAAAAGTGATTGCCAGTGCGGCCCACTTGCTGTCCAGCCTGTCGCATTTTGTGGGTGTGGTCATGACACCGCGCAAGCCGTCGGTGTTCCGGCACATCGAATTTTTGCGGTTGTCCGAACGGCGTTTGTTGGTCATCATCGTTTCGCCCGAGGGCGATGTGCAAAACCGCATCCTGTTCACCGAGTCTGACTACTCGCAAAGCCAACTGATCGAGACGTCCAACTTCCTCAACTCCCATTACGCAGGCATGGCCATCGAGCAGGTACGCAGCCGATTGCAGCAAGAGCTGGTCAGCCTGCAAAGCGAAATCGCCACGCTCATGCAAGCGGCCGTTCAGGTCAGTACCGAAGCACTAGCCGATGACCAAAACGAGGTGGTGATCGCCGGCGAGCGCAATTTGTTGTCGGTAAGCGACTTTTCCAGCGACATGGGCCATTTGCGGCGTGCTTTTGACCTTTTTGAACAAAAAACCCAGCTCATGCGTTTGCTGGACGTCTCCAGCCAAGCGGAAGGCGTGCGCATCTATATTGGCGGCGAAAGTCAGATCGTACCCATGCAGGAACTGTCGGTCGTCAGCTCGCCCTACGAGGTGGATGGACAGATTGTGGGCACTTTGGGCGTGATAGGCCCGACCCGCATGCCTTACGACCGCATGATCCAGATCGTCAACATCACCTCGCGCTTGGTCAGCAACGCGCTGAGCCAGTCCAAATAAGTGCCAGCCCGGGCCACTACAATCAAGGCTTCGGTGGGGGCGTTAGCTCAGTTGGTTAGAGCAGAGGACTCATAATCCTTTGGTCGACAGTTCAAGTCTGTCACGCCCTACCATTTTAATCCTGCGAGTCAGTCAGCACGGCGCTGAAAAGTGATTTTTCTATCGAGGTCTTCCAAGCTCAGATACGCTGCAAACGCTGGTATTCCCTCAAATCAGTAGACAAATAATGATGTCAAAACTGAATGGGAACCATGCAAATGCAACGAACGAAATATGCCGCCGTGTTCAGGTCCGAGGCGTTTAAACAAGTCATCGATAAAAGTCATGCGGTCGTCGATGTAGTCAAACGACTGGGAAATCCTGAGAGCGTTCTGTACAGCTGGCTTAACAAGTTCAAGAAGTTAGACGCGCCTCAATCAAGTGACCTTAAGGCCTTGCAAGCTGAGATGGTCAAGTTCAAGGCTGAACTCAGGGGGACAAAAGAGAAGTGTCACATTTTAAAAAAGGCCGCAGGCTGCTTTTCCAAGCAGTTCGGGTGAAGTACGAGTTCTTGCAAACAGACCAACGCGAGTTTCGTCTGATCAGCATGTGCCGTGTTCTAAAATTCACAAGAACTGCCGATACGCTTGGTTTCGTGGTTGCTTTCCCCAAGGGCTAAAGCTTTCCAATAGTTGTCCAGGGAGATTCGTGAGTTTTTCTACTAAAGCAGGGGAATCAGCGGAAGCTCTCGCATATTTAGTGACCTCAGGGAAGCGGGGGTGGCATGCGGCGAGAACCGTGTTGCCCGGTTGATGCTTGCAGCGCAGATCAAATCGGCGCAGGGAAACAAGCGACCAAGTTACAAGGGGGGCAAGCCTGCGCAAGTGACAGCCAATCTAATGGATCGTCAATACTAGCGAGATAAGCCAGACCACGCTTGATTCCCGATGAGTTCTAGCGGCACCTTCAAATTGCACTATAAAAAGAGTATAAATGTTTGCAAAAATGCGATTTAACAACGCTGCCTAATTTGGAGTGACCATGAGTAGGAATTTAACTAGGCGAGCAGGATTTCAAAAAATCATTGTCATGCAACAAATTGTTGTTTAAGATGCAATTTTCCAAAACACTATTTCATGAGGCCCTTTTATGAAAAAAAATGATCCTAAACAAAGCGAAGATGGAACGTCGATTGAGTCAACTGATCACACAGCTAACGCTGCTGATCACAATGAAGCCAATGATTCGGTCACATCTTCAAACTCGCCCATCGACTCGGAAACCACATTGAAAGTTCCCGAAATTTCAGATGCTGAAAGATTGGTGGCGGCTGATGCATTAATTCGTAATCATGCTATGGTCGCTGCTGGAATTGGTTTCATTCCACTGCCTGTTTTAGATGCCATTGCTTTAACTGGTATACAACTGAAATTACTCAAGTCATTGGGTGACTTATACGGCCAGAATTTTTCTGAAGAATATGTTAAAAAGACAATAGCTTCTTTGATTAATGGTTATGTTCCTTTGCAAATGGCCCCTGTAGTTGCCAGTGCAATCAAGATTGTTCCATTTTTAGGACAAGCGGCTGGCGCATTGTCCATGGCTACATTGGGCGCTGGTATAACTTACGGAATTGGAAAAGTATTTGTTCAGCATTTTGAATCAGGTGGAACTTTCTTGAATTTTGATGCCCAAAAAGCCAAAGAATACTTTAAAAGTCAATTTAAGATCGGTACCAAATTAGCTGTAACACCTAAATCAGAAACAACAGTTTGATTTCAAAATCCAATCTTTTAGCAAAGATAAGCCGTTACTCAAGATGTTTTTGGAATCTAACAAGATTATGACCTACATGGACAAATAACATTGATATATATAACTTTTAATAAGTATCGGTTTAAAAAACAAAAACTATAAAGTTTGAATTTTAAAAAATCAACTTAAAATCTAGAATTATAATAAATATATAAAGTTCTAATAGTATAAACCTTGAGTATTTGTTTGGTTTAGAATGTTTTGGATTAGATTTAAATGAAAAAAAACTACGTCACATTAATTTGCTTATATGGTTTATTTAATGGAACTGTATCATTAGCATCGGAAATATCAGAACCTGTAAAAAAAGATTCAGTTTTGGCTGAAAATAAAAATTTAGATCTTGGCACTTCAAGGGATTTATTTAATGATCATAAAAATAATGGCTATGTTTATGAGGGTATTCGTTACGTTCCTGCAGTTGCAATAGCTTATTTTAATCAATCTGATCCTTTGCAAGACAATACAAAAATATCAATTAAAGCAAAAACAAATTATATAAGCCTTAATGCAAGAAGTACAGATCCTAAAGGCGCACAATTATTGGCTGCATTAGAAAAAACTCAATATGAAAGTTTAAATAACGAAGGAGCTAACACCAGATATATTATAAGATACTCTGCAGTTAGTCAATTAGATAATTGGGTGATGCCAATTGTATTAAGTAATGCATCCGATTCATTGTCTAGGTCAAGTTTTTATATTCAAAGAGAATTAAATTCAAGCAATACTCAAACCAACGCACTTTTAGATCAAACACTCAAACGGACCATTGCAAAATTGAGTGCAAACCGTATATATGACAACTCATCGGTAGATTTGGACTTTAAAATTACTGATATGAAAATTAGCGCTATTGCAACTTCTAATGGAGTATCAATGCCTAGTAGATTCAATAATATTAATTATCTAGCAACTGGTAATTTTACTTATAACATAAATGAATTAACTTCTGTTTTTACTGGAGGTCAGTATCAATATTATACATATGACACTGTTGGTCTGATAAATACCATTAATCCCATTTCAAGAATAACAAGTATAAGTACAGGAATCAATAGGATATTATCAGAGACTATTGTAATTTCATCTGATATAGGAATTTCGCAAAAGACATCTAGTCGAATTGACCTGGTTCCAAATGCTACACACACTACAGGTAGTTTGAGTTCCAATTGGAAGCCAACGAAAAGTACCCGTGCTCAATTATCTGTATCAAAATCTACACAAGATGTCAATATTAACGGAATATCAAACTTGGCACTTCAAACCCTAGAGGTTGATTTAAAAACGCGATTAAACGAAAATACAGCTATAAGCATGAATGCATCGCACACCTACATTAGTGCTAACGAAGTTACTGGTTATGCTAAAGACACTCAATTGTATGTAGGTTTACTATGGAAGCCAGCTAGGAAAACAGTCATAAGTTTAGGATTTTATAAAACACAACGAAGAACCACTCATGGAGTTGGTTCTCTTGTTCCAGAATTCACTGATAATAAAAGTCTAATTGACTTTAAATACTTTTTATGATGTTAAATTTAAAATAAAATTATAAAATTAAGATCAAACAATAAACAAAATTAAAAAAAATTTAATTTAAATTAAAATAAAAAAGAAAAATGAAAAAATTAATTATAATATTATTATATCTTTCTGTAATATTTGCAGCAAATAGTACGGAAAAACAAAATGATAATATATTTAAGTCATATGAAAAATCATTAAGTTCACTTGAGTCATCTTTTGATAAAATGGACAGTCAATCAATTCTCATATTAATATCACGAGCCTATGTGTTTGGACAAGGCAATGACCGATTTTGTTCACCAGAAATATCTGTAACTAATTTAGGTAATGTTGGAGTCAGAATTATTGCTGTTGCCATTTATTTTAGAAAAAATAATAAGAATATTGGAAGTAGTATTACCCGTATGAGTATTGATCCTCGCGATACAACAACTCGAGGATATTACCAACTTAAAACAATAAATTGCGATGATATAATTGGAGTTGGACGTGTAGATGTGTGTATTTTGAGAAATGGAAAGGATTGTGAACAGAATGCTATTTTTGCTGACACTGGAAAAATTCCACTGCACAAATTTGAAAAGAACTAACCGAATGACTGATTATGTTTATTAATGAATTTATAATTCCGATATACTTATATTCAGCTATTGTAGTTGCATTTCTAGGGAGAAAAACAAAGTTGAGATTTTTAAAAAGTTTGGTGATGTCCCTTATTCTAACACCGATCATATCTTTGATTATATTAATTTTATTTTTTCCAGCGAAAAATAAACTTGATAAATAATAATATTTAGATGAGGAAAATGTAATGTTGCTTCTCAAAACAATATATGAACACAATAAAAAAGAAGTAATTCTCTACTTGAAATTTTCTATTGTATCTGCATTAAGTGCTACATATTGTTATTATGTCATAAACAGTGTGGGCGAAGAGACGAAAGATACAGAAAAATCATTGTATTTAACAATTCAATTTACTATAGCATTAACCATATTTTGCCTTACTCAATTAAGGTCTCTAGAAATATGCGGTCCTATAATAGAAAATAGAGTTCATCTAATCAGAGAGAAACTATTTAATAAATTACAAAAAATAGAACTACAAGATGTTGAATCAATTGGTACTTCGCGTATTATTTCACATATATCAAATGACACTCTGAATATATCTCAAATCGCAACGCCACTTGCATTTGCTGGGCAATCATTTATCTTATCATGCATAGCCAGTGTATATTTATTATATATATCAACAAGTGCATTTTTATTAACTGCTTTGGTATGCTTATTGGCTATATGGACATTTTTATCTCACTCCAATCAAGTTAATTCTGCTTTAGAATCAGCTCAACGGCAGGCCAGTGAAATGCAAGAGCACGTAATTTCATTAGTTGATGGATTCAAGGAACTTAAACTTTCACAACCGAAATCAAGAGATGCTGTAAATGAAGCTGTCCAATCATCAGCAGCATCAATTGAATACAAGATAACAGCACACAAAGCGTTATCAAAAGATTTTATATTATCTCAGTTTGCATTGTATGCGTTACTGGGAACAATGGCCTTTATAGTACCTCTAATTAATACGACTGGATACAAAGATGTAAATGAGAGTGTTGCTGCTGTGATGTTTTTAGTTAGCCCACTCTTTGGTATGGTTGCAACTGTACCCCAAATTATTGCCGCTAATCTTTCCGCCAGTAATTTACTAGAATTCGAAAAATTATTAGATTCACTGGCTAAAGACAACAATAACTCAAATGCCAAATCAACATTTCATAATAATTTAAAAGCCGAATCAAATCATTCCGACAATGAGCTCCACATTTTTAATAATATAACATTCAAAGAAGTTAAATTTGAATATGATAAAACAAGTGCGGCATTTAATATTGGACCTGTAGATTTAAAAATTAAAAAAGGTGAAGTTATTTTTATAACGGGTAACAATGGTGCAGGTAAAACTACATTGATCAAAATTTTAACTGGATTATATAAGCCAACATCAGGAGAAGTATTTTTCAATGACATGAATGTTTGGCCAGACAATGTCTTGCAGTTCAGAAGCCTTTATGCAGTTGTGTTTTCAAATTTCTATTTGTTTAAAAAATTATATGGCGTAAACGACATTGATCCTGATTGGACTCAATTATGGTTGGATAGATTACAACTTTCAAATAAGGTAAAGTTGATTAACGGGAATTTTTCGACAACAAAACTGTCCACGGGACAACGTAAGCGATTGGCACTTTTTGCGGCATTAGCCGAAAAAAAACCAATTTTAATATTAGATGAATGGGCTGCAGATCAAGATCCAGGCTTCAGACTTTTCTTTTATAGTGAAATATTACCTTTCATAAAAAAAGAAAATATTACTATTATAGCAATCACTCATGATGAAACTTACTTTAATTTTGCAGACCGTCGTTTACATCTTGAATCAGGTATCGTAACCCAGACTAATAAAACATAAGGCGAATAAAAAATGATCTTGATAAAAAATTATCTTTTTAATTTTTTTAAACACTTAAAAAGACAATATCTTGCTTGGAGGTCTGATTTATGGTTTGTTGGCTTATCATTTGTACTTGCATTTGCATTTATTTTACCGAATTTAGTAAAAACCATACCCGCTGGTAATGTTGGTGTCGAATGGCGTCGTTTTCAAAATGGAACTCAGCTTGAAAATCCACTCAATGAAGGTATTGCTTTTATAATGCCTTGGAATCAGATTTATTTGTATGATACACGTGCTCAAATTGGTGAGGCCAGTATACATACATTGAGTGCCGATGGACTCAGTGTTGATGTTGAGATGACATGGACTTATAATCTTGTTCCAGAAGCCGCAGGTATAGTGCATAAAACAATTGGTCCAGATTATGGTGAGAAAATAATTGGCCGTGTTGTGACTGCTATGGTTCGTAATCAAATTGCAGCTTATCGTTCTGAAGATTTACACTCATCTGAAAGAATCAATTTTGAAAAAAGTGTTGATTTGAAATCAGCTGAAGCATTATCAGAACTTGCGGCGTTACAACAGATTCCTGAATTCTTAAAACTACCAAATAAAAATTGGGTGATACTTGAAAAAGTTTTGATTAAAGAAGTTCGTTTTCCACAAGCCGTACAAGATGCCTATGTGCGTAAAAACACTGCTAGAGCATTAGTAGAAGAGTATAACTATAGAAATGTATCTGAACAAAAAGAAGTTGAACGTAAACGTACCGAGGCACTTGGGATACGTGGATTCCAAGAAATTGTTAATAACGGACTTTCAGATTCATACCTCAAGTGGCGTGGTATTGAAGCTACTTTATCATTGAGTCAATCAAACAATGCCAAAGTCGTAATTATCGGTGCTGGTAATTCAGGTCTTCCATTGATATTAAATACTGGAAATGAGGAAATAAAAAATGGAAAGTCTCAAAAATAAATTGTACAAATATTTTTCAAACTACCTTTGTGTTTTAAATAAAATTTTAATTCATTGAGTTTATATTAGTAAACTGAATGACTAATGTAATTCTCTTGACAAAATATCACCTAAATTTAATAGATTTTCTCCGTCAAAGATCGAGAAATGATTTCCAGGTGTTGAGTAATATCTAAAATCTCCGTTGGTAAAATTCTCAAAATTTATCATGTCTGTATGACCATCACCTTCCATGGCTTCAATAACGATTAAATCTGACTTGATGGTATCTGTTGTTGTGTGATCAGTGAATAATCGATAGTGATGCTCTGTCAACGCAACTAACCTTTCTGAATCTTGCTTAGACAATGTGTTTATCAATTCTAAGTCCTGCATCTGAATGAAAACTTCCGAAGAATTATTCTGATTTTCTTCTTGAAGAAATTGAGATCTTTTAATTCCATCTATTGCAGCATCAATTAGAATAACTCGTGTTTCTATACCTGATGACTCGAGGTGTTTAGCTGTCTCATAAGCCAAGTGTGCGCCAAATGACCAACCTACAAGATTAACTGGCTTTCCATTGGAGCAAAGAATAATGGATTTACAAAAGTGCAACGTCAATTCTAAAAGGTTTGATACTTTCGTGGTGCCTTCAGTGAAACCAGGGCACTGCAAACCAAAACACCAATGATGACCTTTCAGCACTCTTGAAAGAGGCGAAAAAGACATTGAGGTACCTACCAAAGTCGGCATAAAAAAAGTTATACGTTCTGCAGTACTGCCATCATGACGGAATTGCAAAACATCAGATGGCAGGTGACCTTCAGTTGGCTCTTGATTCAAAGCCTGAGTCAACGATCTGGGGGTTGGAAATTCAAAGATCAATTGCAAAGCTACTTCCAATCCGAGTAATTTGCGAAGTTTACTGGCCAACAAAATAGCTTTGATGCTGTGGCCTCCGAGTTCAAAGAAATTGTCATCCATTCCGATTTCATCTGAATGCAAAATTTCCTTCCAGATATTTAGCATTTTTGTTTCATTTTCGTTCACTGGGTGTGAAAATTCAAATTCATTTTGATCAGAATCAAGTTTGGAAAGTGCAATACGATCTACTTTGCCATTTGCTGTAAGTGGCAATTCAACAACTTGAATAAATCGGTTCGGAATGAGGACAGTAGGCAATTCCTGAATGAGCAATTTACGTAGAATAAATTTAGTAATCTTAATTTGATTAGGTCCAAGGATATAGTATGCGACCAACTCACTGTCTTTAAGTATTTTCTTTTCTAAACAAACACACACATCTTGTACAATATTAAGTAATCGAATATTTAACTCTATCCAATCTAAAGAAACCCGATACCCCATGATCTTAACTTGATTGTCTTTCCGTCCGAGAAAATGAATGTCACCATTTGGCATCCATTGCGCGACATCTCCAGAGCGGTACAAACGTTCACCTGGCAACCACTCCAACTCGATAAAACTGTGTCTTGTCTCTGTGGGCGAATTGCGGTAGCCTTTGGCAAGGCTTAAACCGCCAATCAAAAGTTCGCCAGGTACCCCAGGGGGTAAGGGCAATAAATTATCGTCACAGATGAAAATTTTGCCACCAGCAATAGGTCGTCCAATGCGTTGATAGGGACAATCAGCAAATACAAGATCTTCCAGACTTCCAGCGACACATCCAATGGTGGCTTCTGTTGGCCCATAGTGATTAAAAACGATGAGATTTGGAAGCTGTGTTTTTAATTTTTGTAATTCATGAAAATTTTGAGGCTCACCACCTAATAACATTATTTTTAATGTTTTGATATTGGTTATTTCTGAACAAAAGTCAGATTCCAAAAGCATGGACAAGTAAGAAGGTGTCAGCTTGAGAAAAGTTACAGACTCATTTGCAAGTCTTTTCAAAATTAATTCAGGATTTTTGCGTGAATCTTCATCAAACAAACTTATACAACCACCCAGAATCAATGCACCAAACAGGGAGGTATAACACAGATCAAAAGCCGCTGATGTAAGCAAAGCAGTCGCTGAAGTTTCATCTATCTTTATATCCCGATGCAACCAACCCAAATAGTTTAGAAGGGACGAAACATTAACTTCTACACCTTTGGGTACACCAGTAGTCCCTGATGTATAAATAAGATATGCTGAAGCACTGACATCGGGTTCAGGTATGTGAGCCCAATCGGAAGTTTGACTTGAATAATTGTGATGGACAATTGATTCAACCAGAAGAATTTGCACACATAGAACGCCATTAGGAAAGTGTTTAGAACTGGCCAACATGACTTTGGCATCACTGTCAATCAACACATGTTCTACTCTTTTCACTGGAGTTGAAGGTTCAATCGGTAAGAATATGATACCTATCATCAAGCAAGCAAGAACACTGAACACCATATGTTCATCTGGATAAGCCCATATTGCAACAACATCTCCAGATTTTAATTCCAATTCATAATGCAAAAAAAGTGCAATTCGAACAGCATTTTGATGAAGCTCAGCATGCGTTAAAGTACGACCATCTCCTAACCTTATAGCAAGAGAGTCAGGATTCCGAATGAGTAAAGACTCGCGAATTGAACGTACTGAAGAACCAAGAACATGACGAGTCGACCCCTCACTCATTTGACCAATCACAATCGCTGTCTCTTCTTGGGTCGCTAGTGGGAGTTGATCGAGTGGAAAATCCGGTCGATCAACCAATCTTTTAATCATGTTTAGAAATCTTAAAGAGAGCGCTTCAATTGAAGACTCATCAAATTTCCTGCTATCAAACTCGAATTCAAATAAAAGTTCAGCTCCAGGTGTAGCTCTTACAAAAAAATCATAGTTACTGATCATGAAAATATTGACATGACTTACTGTAATATTGGGTGCGAATTCCTGATATTCAGTATTAAAATTTTCCTGAAGAGGGTAATTTTCAAAAACAAAAAAATGACTAATCGAATATCTACCTAATTGAGCTTCATTTGTAATATCTGAAATTGAGCAGTTAATATTTTCATTCCAATCAAATCTACTTTTTGAGAGGATTTTTAAAATATCACGTAGAGATTGACCTGCATCGTATTTGACACGCAAAGGCAACATATTAATACATGGCCCGACCATGGTTTCGATACCCACCAATTCAGGATTTCGGGTTGAAGTTATGCTCCCAAAAACCACGTCTCGACATAGATTATGCTTAGCGAGGAATATTCCCCAAATTGTCTGAGTCAGATCACTCAAAGTGCAATGCATTTCTGATGCAAGGGCATGCAATCGATGAGTCAATTGCACATCAAGTCTCAGGGATTGACAACGGGGTATGCGAACACCGGTCTCAATATTTTGGCGCTGGGCTGGTAAGCTGATAGAAGACGAATAACCTTCAAGATACTTCACCCAATAATTTAATTGTAAAGAATTATTTTTTTCTAAAGAGTATTTAATGAAATCACCAAATTGCATGGATGCTTTGTTGGGAATTGCCTTTTTTTCTAATAAATTATTATAAATAGAGGATAATTCATTTTGAACCAAGCCAATGCACGAGCCATCCATTAAAATATGATGAAAATCCCAAATGATATAAAATTCTGTGCTATTTTTATTTAATTGAACGCAATTAATTCTCATTAATGGAGGGCGTTCTAAATCTAGTGGTGTCTCTCGTAAATTGGAAAATAATTTAATTAATTCTTTAGATTGAAAATCTTCATCCTCATTTGTTAAGTGTGTGTGTTTAACCTTGATGATTAGATTTTTGAAAACAATTTGTAACGGTCGATCTTTTACGTTGCGAGGGAAACTGGTTCTAAAAATATCATGTCTATCAATCAGTTTTTGCCATGATTTATCAAATAAATTTTTATCAAGAAGTCCATTGATTCTGAAAGTCATTTGTTGAAAATAAGCGTGTGGCTCATCTTTCAACACGTTTTTTTCTAATAATTCATGAAATAAAAGTCCTTCTTGAAAAGATGTTAAAGGATATATATTTTCGATATTTTCTTTATTTAACATTTGATGATAATCCAGTTAATTATTAAATTTTTATTTTAATACGAAATCATTAATTAAAAAATTGAAGTTTGATTTATGGTGTTAATTTTTTCAATAATTAGACATGTCTATATGAAAACATGTTTAAGATGGAAGTATTAATTGCTTTTATCGCTGCAATGGTTACCAATCAGATTGCTTTAAAATAGGAATTTCCAACGCTGTTTTTTGAGTTGTTATTTTTTTACGCCATGGCATCAACAGATCATTGATTTTTTGGCTAGGTTCCATGGCGCAGGCATCTGCAATGGACAAAAATTCATCTGCCATTGTCTGAGCCGTCAACGGTTCAAAAAGGTCACTTGCGTACTCTAGGTACAAATCTAACGAATCCAAGTCATCAATCATGTACATGAGGTCGTACTTGGAACTGACGCTTCGGTCCTCCAATAATCTGGTTTTAGTACCCTCTAGCACAAGCTGCATTGGTTTGAAGTTCTGCATATTAAGCACTACATCAAAAAATGGTTGGCGTCCAGCAGATGGCTTGTGATCGACTTCGTAAACCAAGGCATCAAATGGATAATCCTGATGGAGCAGAGCCTGGCGGGCTAACTGGCCAAATTGACGTACTTGTTGATTAAAGGGCTGTGCTGGATTGATGTGGCACCGTAATGGCAGCATGTTCACATAAAATCCAATCTGCCCTTCTAACTCAGGATAATCCCTGCCTGCAACCGCAGTTCCAACGATGAAATCAGTTTGTCCCGATTGCACATAAAGATGAACTACTGTCAAAGTCAAAAGCACTCCGAACAGCGTGACATCTTCTTGGATTGCTAAATCCCTTAATTTTTGGGCGCTCGACTGACTGAATGTGCCAGTCACAATGGCGCCCTGACCACTTGGTTTATCTGGGCGTGGGTGGTCGACTGGCAATCTTAATTCTGGCAGTGTTTCATCTTCAAATTGGGCTAGCCAAAATTCTCTGTGTGAAGAAGGAATAAGTGTCTGCTGCCACGACGAATAGTCTGCATATTGAATTGACAGCGGCTTCAGAGTGCCGTCTATGGTCACACCACCAATCGCCTTATTTTGTCCATCTTCTCCCTTGCAAGCTGTTCGATACAGGACTGCCAGATCGTCGAGCATGACCGTTGCAGACCAGCCATCGAATGAAGCGTGATGGATATTGATGATCAGTCCAAAACCAACAGCGCATTGAATTAACCGAAGTCGAATTGGGGCCTCCGATGCGAGATTGAAGGGCCGGTTAAGTTCGTCATTGAAAATACGGTTAAGGTGTACATCAAGTTCTCGATGTACTCGGTCTAAATCATTGGGTAAAACGCTATCTTCATCAGTTTGTATTGGAGTTCTGACACTCATGGACATAGAATCCAATTGTTCAACCAAAATAGGTGCCGATTCAATTGAAGTTTGAATGACTTGTGTTAACTGACCGGCTTTCATCACCAAGTGGGTGCGTAGCACCTCGTGTCGGACCAACACGCCGTGATAAGCGGCTTGCAGTGCCATCAAATTCAATTGGTCATCTATGACAAAGCCAGCGACCATGTTGAAGGCCACTGAACCAGGGTTTTGGGACTGCAGCAACCACAGCCTGGTTTGACCCGCTGAAGCGGGTAATGGTAAATCACGGGAGACAGGTTTAATAGGCTGAGCAACCAGATGCTTTAGAGCCCTCGTAGTTTCGTATAAGTCAGCCACTGTGGCTGCATTAAACACATCTTTGATACGTATCTCTACGCCGAAGTGCTCACGCACCCGAGCTACCAACTCGATTGCCTTTAAGCTATGACCACCCACCGTAAAGAAGTTGTCTGAAGCATCCACCGACGGCACGTCAACCACCGCAGCAATAATTTGGCAAAATTTCTCTAATGAGTTTGCAGATTCTTTGTTTTTCGAATCTGCTTTGTCGTCCCAGAGGTCATAAGCCTTCATTTGAAGCAGTGCTTTGCGGTCAAGTTTTTCAGTCCGGGACAGTGGTAAGTGGTCTATGCACTTGAATCGCTTGGGAATCATGTGCGAAGGAAGAGATTCGCTGAGATGTCTTAATATGCCTGAGCGTGTTGGAGCCAGTCCGGGCAAAATCACCAACCAGGCCAGCAGTTCACCGCCTTCATCGTTGGTTTCGATGGTGACAGCAGCATTTTGGACGCCCTCGCATCGCCGCAAAGTTTCTTCAATCTCCCCTGGTTCGATTCGAAATCCGCGTAATTTAAACTGCCTATCGATTCGACCAATATACTCAAGTTCTCCGTCAAGTCGTTGCTTTACCAGGTCACCCGTTCGGTACCACCTTGTAGAATTTTCATCAGTCACAAAGCGTTCGGCGGTGAGCGCAGGTTTGTTGAGATACCCTTGGGCCACACTCTCGCTACCAATCAACAGCTCACCCTGCTCTCCGACAGAGACTTCTTGTCCTTCACCATTCAAGATCCGAATGCGCCGCCCACCCACAGGAAAGCCGATAGGTATTCTGTTGCGGCTGGTATGGTGCGGCGCAATCCTGGCAACTATCGGTGAACAAGTGGTTTCGGTTGGGCCAAATAGGTTGAGTATTTGTCCACAGTAAAACGGCAAGTCGTACCAACCTTTGACCCTTTGTGGCGTCATTTCTTCACCACCTGTCATCAGTGTCTTGATTGCAAGTTTCTCAATACCGATGGGATTTTTAATACACCAATTAATCAAGTCGCCCCAGAACACTGGCGGAACGTCAATGATCGAAGCCCCCCAATATTGCCAAGTTTCTACGAAAGCTTTTGGAGAGTATCTTTCTGAGTCCAGGATGCAAAATGATGCACCATTGACCAGTGGAAGCAGAAGTTGCTCAATCACGGCATCTACGGCCACAGTCGCAAACAAGAGACTTCTGTCGACTGAAGTCCAGAGGGACAGCGGCGTGATACCTGCAAGATGATCTGACAGAGCCCCATGGTCGACAAGTACGCCTTTGGGTTCGCCGGTTGAGCCGGATGTATAGATCAAATATGCGAGGTCGTCCCGACACATTGACAGATCACTGGGAACATCAAAAAGCTCGGTTCCTGCCTGATGGACCGTCAGCATTTTTAAGGGTTCTGGCGAGATGGCGAGACCTTGATTCAATTCGGAAAAACTCGCGCCAAGGCTTTTTGCCAGATCTGAAAAGCCGTCTGAATAAACGACACTTCGGCAACCTGCATCACGGACAATGAAGGCCAGTCGCTCGATCGGGTGTGCAGGGTCCAGCAGCACGAAAACAGCGCGCGCCTTCATGATTCCAATGACTGAAACTGGAAGATCCCAGCAACGTTCCACTAAAACTGCTACAACTTCCTGGGGAACTGTTCCTGCATGGATCAGTCTGCAACTTAATGCGTCGGCCGCCGCCCCAACGTCCTGATACGACCGTGTGGTATCTCCGAGTACGCAAGGTGCTTGGGGTTGTCTGTGGCGCCATTGTTCAAAATGCTGAACCACGCTCTTTGTAGCTCGGGGGATCAATAATTTCTCAGGAAGCACCAGAGAGTCCAATGGACGATGAGGCTGGCTGCAGACACGTTCTAAAAGAGATTCAATTTCTTGAAGCCATAACCCAATTTGATTCTCGTCCCAAAGCGCTGTTCGGTACTGCAACCGCAGTTCCATGCCGGCGGAATCCTCCGAACCAGTCAGGATAAGTTCAAAAGGACTCACTGGCAATTCGACTTCTTCAGCAGTCCATCCTAAACGAGTCAGGGTGGTTTCGATGTCAAACAAATCATCGTGTGCAATAAGAACTTCAAACAAAGGATTACCGCTTCCCTCGCGCGGTAATTGAAGATGCTCAACGATTTTATTGAAAGGCAACTCTGCATGATCGAATGCAGCGACGGCTTGTTGCCGCACGGTATCGATCAGCTCCAAAAAAGATGACCGCGGATTCAGTTGAATCCGTAAAGGGATGGTGTTGACGTACAGTCCAATCTGATCAGCCAAGGCAGGATGATCTCTGCCCGCATGCACAGTCCCCATCACAACATCACGAGCCCCAGTGCATCCCCATAACCAAAGACGCCAAGCTGCGGTGAGTACTTCAAAGCCGGTCACCCCTCGTTCTCTGCAAAGGCTTCTAAAGGCAGCATGTCCAGAAACAGAAATAATCCGCTTTAGAGTATGCCCGGACATGTCAGAGAACGATTCTTGTGTCCGTGGCCTGCAACTGGGTAAAAGTAATTTTTCAGACAAATTGGCGAGTTCGATACGCCAGAAGTCCAGATGAATTTGTGAGTTTTCCGTTCGTTGGTGGTGCCATGCCGCATAGTCCGCATACTGTATGGGCAGATGAGGCAACATCAATGATTTGTTTGAATTCAGCTCGGCCGCATCTAAAAGAGCCAAAAAATCGCGAATCCAGACGGTGATAGACCAATTGTCTCCAATTGAATGGTGTATTGAGACGATCAACGCACCGCCCTCGTCCGTCAGCACCAAGGCAACTTGCCATAAAGGTGCCCGCGAAAGTTCAACGCTTACATTAACGAATTGAAGTGCCATCTCTTTCAGCGACTGATGAGAGAGTTCTGTTCCTCGCAGGTCATGCAATTCCACCAGAGGACTTAAAGTGTCCGAAGTGACGATCATGAGCATGCCCTTGGACTCCTTGATCGAACTCCGAAGTGACTCATGCCTGTTGGTCAGTTCTTGCAGAGCCTGGCGAACTTTATCTTCATGCAGTGGCTTTGTTCGCTTCAAGATGAAGCCCATGTTGTAAGCACTGAGGTCTTCCTCAAACTGCTCCAGTAGCCACATTCTTGCTTGAGCATCAGAGGGTTGGCTGCGCTCTTGCTTTGGCAAAACGGCGATGGGTTCTACTTCTGTTGCAGAACGTAAAAGCTCGGCAAGACCCAAAATGGTCGGAACTCGGAAAAATTCGGCAAGTCGAATGGATTTTCCTTCTGATTGTGCTAGCCGATTGGTCAGTAAGACCGCTTTTAAGCTGTGACCTCCCGAAGAAAAAAAGTCATCGGTAATGCCAGGAGGCTCGGACAGACCCAATACTTGCTGCCAGATTTCTGAAATTCGAATTTCTAAACTGTCGCGAGGTGAAACTTTTATTTTTGCGTTGAATCGGGGCAAATCGACATTTTTTAACCGCTCTTCGAACACAGCACCCGTTTCATCGCGGATCGGCTCAGACGCCAATACATAGCAATGCGGCAGCGATAGCGCTGCCAGACTGCCAGAAAGTTGTCGATGAATACCAGAAAAGTCTGGCGGGGTATCGGCCAGTGGATAAACGAAGGCAATAAGCTTGCCTTCATCCATTACGGTGACAGCATGTTCCACACCATCGAAAGCTTCAAGAGCCGTATCGATTGCAGCAAGGTCGATCCAACCTTCACGGATTCTCACGTAGCTGCCTTGCTTGCCAAGAATATTGACATGACAAGTTGCATCCACACTGGCAATCAGTCCTGTTTCTGTCAACAAGCCCTGATCGTCAACCCTCATCAATTGAGCGGGAACACCTTGAGCGGCTACTCCGCCAAAAATATCAATCAGTTTCAACTCAGAATCGTTTGGACGGGATTGCAACGGGCCCATCGACAGGTTTCCGATAAGTTCGTCAGGGTGAGAACAGGAATGTCCAATGAGGTGGAGCAAGCCTTGAAGCCACCTTTTCGCTGTAGGCTCATCCGCAATAGAGTTGTGGCAATCGAAGTCGAGCAAAACATTGCCGTTGAACTCCAGAAGATTAAAAAACAAGCCGGTCTTAACGTAATTCAAGGGCAATGGCTGAGGTACGGTGCTCAAGCCGCTGAAACTCAACTGTAATCCGGGGTCTATATTAAAAAGGGCGGTGACGGGAAATCCAATTGCACTTTCTGACATAAACAATTGATGTGCATTTTGTCTAGACCGAGCAAGTTCATCCTGTATGACCTGCACGGCTTGACGAAATGTCATCTTGTTTTCGAACGCTATGTCTATCGGCATGGTCGCTGAGGCCATTCCGACCATCAATGGCAGGCCTGCAAGTCCGTGACCTGCAACTGGAACGCCAATGCCTAAGCGAGTTTGGTTACTGAGACGAGCGAGAAATATTGCATATGCCGACAATAAAACTGTAATGTGAGAAACACCCAGCAAGCGTCCACAACGACGCGCTGCGATCATGATTTTTTCATGGGGTGCATCTGGTATTTTTCGTTCAATGACACTTGCTTGTGGCTCAAAATCGTTTGTGAACAAAGGATTATGTAAATGAATCCTTGAACCTCGGAAACCACTCAGTGCCGAGGCGTGAGGCAAAATGAGCGGTGGAGGAGGGGGTAGATGAGCATCAATTGGAAGTTCGCTGTCATGAGGTTGAACTAAACTTGAAAACCAACTGACGAATTCATGCCACTGCGACGGTTCGGGAAGATCCGGTTGTAGTCCCGAACGCAATTTGTTGTAGATGTTTGCCCATTCGGATAACAACAAACCCATCGACCATCCATCAGCCAGCAGGTGATGGGCCGTCAGGATCACCAACCAGCGATCAGGTGCTATACGGATTAACTGTGTGCGCACCAATGGCGAGTCATAGGGCCCAAGCGGTCTTTCCAGGGAGGCTGCAATATACGCTTCAATATTCGTCTCGGCAGGATGCGCATCTCTGATCTCCAAGTCCCCTGGTGGGAATTCAATGTTGAACTCACCATCGGGTTTGACTCGCAATTTCAAGCCCTCATGCCTGCTTTGAAGTAATTGCCAAGCATGCGCAAATTCTTTTTCGTTCAATTCACCCTTGAGCTCAAGGGCAACCGTTTCGCAATAAGCATGGGTTGCCTCAGGATTAGATTCAATCAAGGCCAGCAACTCTCGTTGGCCACGGGAACATTCGAAAGCGTTCGCAGTCGGCAACGCAGTCTTGAGAGAACCACCGGAATCCGCAACAGAGTTAGATGTTGATCCGGAACTAGAAGTTGTTGTATCTGCTGCAGCACGGTCAGGATTCTCTTGAACCGGTAAATGCAAAGAATTATTTTGGCTGTTTAAATACTTGAGTTGTAGTTCAAAAACACTGGACATGGCCTCCAATTGAGCCATCATTAACTTTGCAACAGGAGTCGTGATAGTTTTGCGAGGAAAAGAGGAGTTTGTCACAAGGTTTCCATTCTTCAATCTT